>JAEEGL011438641.1_pt1 | contig 21890 bp, 12 predicted proteins | sample 9134231 | NCBI WGS metagenome assembly JAEEGL01 (sample SAMN16246548, study PRJNA631951) | gut metagenome | biome: gut microbiome; feature: rumen; material: fiber-attached | host: Bos | place: Iran: Karaj | collected 2018-10 | reverse complement strand
TTGTCGTAAGCGTTGGCCGAGACCTGGAACTGAACCAGCAGATCCGTGTCGGCAGTGAGGGTGACGTCGCCAGCAGGCAGGGTTGCATAGACCTGCAGGAGATCGTCATCACCGGTATCGCCGGGGGTGGTAATATTGACCGTCAGGGTATTATCTCCATCGAAGACAGCTGCGCTGGCCTTGAAGATAACTTTCTGCACTGTTGCAGCTAAGCCATCCGGGAGAAGGGCACGGAGACTCAGAACCGAGGACTGTGACAGGGTGGCGCCAAGGTCACCTGCACCGGTCTCGGAGAATTCAAACGATGCGTAGTCCGATGCGCCGTTAAGGGCAACGGCGTAACCGAGATGTTCGGTGTTGCCATCAGCAGACTGAGTTTGATCGTTGAAATCTCCGGGGAGATCCGTATAGCTGATATCATACTTTCCACCTACCGGGTCGGGAGCCGTTCCTGAGAACGATGCGGTCTTACCGTCATTTGCGATGGTTGCAGGAATGATTGTGAAATCATTGCCATTGATCTTAATTACGTCATTGTTTTCCCATGCGAGTTTGATGACCTTCTTGTTTTCACCCTGGGTAAGGGCTACTTTAGTAAGGCCTTCCGCAGGCATTGATGCGGAGATGGTAACCACCTCTTTGGCAACAGGGGTATCTGTATTCTCAGGAGTGTCGTTACCTTCTGTTTTCTGACAAGCTGCAAGCACTGCAAGAGCAGCCATGCTTGCAAAAATCACATTCAAATACTTTTTCATAATCTTCTCCTCCAGCATTTAAACGCCCTCGTCAGCCAGGTCATTGGCAATCAGGTCATTCAGTGTCGAATCGCCACTGGCGGCAATACACTGCTCCAATTCAAGTATGATACTCTCCAACTGCGGGGAGTCATACACCTTTTTCTTTTTTTCTTTCATATATATACATTTATTATAGTAATCCACTGATAATCGACTTAATTATAGGCTCCATGACATCATAACCATCCGGACCGGGATGGAGATTGTCGTAGAGACGATATGCCTCCTTGAGAGACAATCCATCATCTTCCACCAGCGATGTCCAGTAGTCACAGTAAGTGTATCCCTGAGCCGTAGCAAGCGATTGTATCATCCCGTTAAGGGCGATGATATGAGCGCCCTTTGTCTTAGGATCATTAAGTTTGGAGTAACTGTCATTGTTAGGTGTGACCGAACAAAGAACCACCCTAATGCCGGCATCGACAGCCATTTCAGCCATAGAGGAAATGTTCGCCACGATGGTTTCCTTGGTAACGCCGTTGGCAAGATCATTGGTTCCGGCCATAATCACCACGACAACCGGGTTGAGAGCGACCACATCCTTCTGGAAGCGGGCAAGCATATGCTTGGTCTGCTGACCACTGATGCCCTTGTCTACATATCCGTTTCCGCTAAAGAAACCGGGATGGAATTTGACGGTGACATTATCTCCATTCACAGTCATGTATGAATTATTCACGGGTATTTTTAGCTTGCTGGATGCGAAAGTATTCTCGTTACGCGCCCATTGCCATGTAATGCTGTCACCGATAAAAATAGCATTGATGCGGCGAGGCACATTAAGAAGCACGGGCAATGTACCACTCAGATTCCAGACTGCTGTGGGCCATGTCTGGTCCGAGGCCTGACCGGAAACCGTACCGGAAAAACCTGCATAGGTGTTGGTTACACTTGCACCGGTCGTTGTTGCTCCATAGAAGGGCAGAGTCTCATGCCATCCTATACATTTATCGACAACGGCTGTTGACGCTGCAATCTGGCCGACAAAGGCGCCCCTGTTGGTCCCGGTTCCACTGATCGGACCGGCCGCATAGCAGAAAGACACATTTGACTTATGCTCAATGCCGATAAAGCCACCCACGGGCGAATAGCTGCCGCCGATAACAGAAGCGGTACTATAGCAATTCGTGAGGTTCGCAGTATCTATAAAGCCGGAGAAACCGCCGCAGTTATTCCCACGTGCAGTAATAGTTCCACCGGACACATAACTGTTTTCGATATCAGAATACAGAACACCTACAAAGCCGCCGCTATTGAGCGCAGCCGTAAAGGTGATACCATCCACATGGCACTGGGAAGCGATGTTATTATTGTTTCCCTTATTGGAGTTGCTACCGAACTGGCCCACGAAACCGCCGCATCTCTGACCGCTTGTCGCGGTCACCGTAGCGTTGGACACATAACATCCGCGGAAAGAGACACCCGCACTGGGATATCCGCAAAAACCGGCGGCCATTGCCTGGCCGCTGGTGTTGTCCGTTACAGTGCCGTTTTCATAACAGCAGTCCACGAAGGACGCATTCTCTGCATAACCCGCAAAGCCGCCGGTGTTCTTGGCGCCTGTAACATTACCGCAGGCAGAGCACTCCGTGTACGACGAAGCACCAGAAGCATATCCCACAAAACCTCCGGAATACTGATTTGTGTTGCTGACCGTAGCCGCTGTGGAACAATTGGTATAGGTGTCTGCATTCTCAGCATAACCAACGAAACCTCCGGCATGAAAACCCTTTGATTCGACGCTGCTGCCGGTTAGAACCCTGCAATTGTTGAAGTTTGATCCCGCATACGTAGTGCGGCCCACAAATCCTCCGATATCCTTTATGGCCGCTTTATTGGCCGTAATGGTTGCCTTTACAGAGCAATCTTTAAAAGTGGCTGCTTGAGAAGCCTTACCGATGAAACCACCGCCCGGCAACGTCTCTATATCCGTTGCATAATTCTGGGTTATCGTTACATCGGAAACATGGCAGTCAGTAAAAATACATGGGACATCATACTTATCATTGCTGCCAAGATCAACCTCTCCGGCGAAACCTCCGACAATGCCACTGCCACTTGTGACGCTGGTGTTCAAAACACTGCAGGAAGTGATTGTCCCCGTGGTTCTTATGTGACCGGCAAAACCTCCGGAATAATTGTTTCCGGATACCGTTGAATTCTTGACTATAACGTTTTCGCACGAACCGGGAAGCGTGTCTGAGCCCAGGAATCCTGCCACTACGCCCTTCTTGGTTGATCCGGAGATAGTTGCACCGTCAAAAGTAACGTTCCTGACCGAACCATAAAGCACACCGCAGAAGCCTGAATAGGTTCCGCTCGCCGTCAATGCAAAAATAGTGTGTCCGTCACCATCAAAGTCAATCGCCTTATAGAAGGGGGAGACGTTGTTAATCGGAGTCCAGGTTATTCCAGAGGCGCTGACATCTTCCAACAGGCGGAACCATTTCTTGAAATCCGTCTTGCCAGCTGGGGCTTCAGCATCCCTGTAGAGCTTCATCATGTTTTCCAGCTGCCTTGTGTTGGCTATGAGATACGGGTTCTCTTCCGTACCATCGCCGGCCACAAAGTCCTGAAGCGAAAGGGCGATGGGCGTGGCGGTGCCGAAGGAGTTCATACGGCCCTGCAAGAGGGTCTTGTCGCCGGAAATGGAAATCTCCGTTCCGTATGCCTCGTTGTCGGTATCCATCACATAAACAGACACCTTGGAGGCATCGGGAAGGGCGATATTCTCCCAGGGGAGCATCATGTATGCCGTAAGCACCTGGCCCGAAGCAGACACGTCCACGCCCGAAAGGGGCAGGGTGTAATTGGTGCCGTCCAGCAGGATGCCGGCCTTCTTCACGGTGCTGACGCCTCCGGGAAGCGAGGTCACGAGTTTGACGGCCGCGCCCTGTTTGAGGGTGCCGCCGTGAGACGATGCCCAATCGGATTTGAAGGCTATGTCAGTGTAGGTGTTAACTCCATGCAGGAGGGCCTTGAAGCCAAGATGGGCAGTAGAGCCGTTTCCAGTCTGCGTGGGAGTAGACTTATCTGCCTCGGCCGCCTCAACACTGGCATAGGTGCCCGGGAAGAGGATGTCGAAGGAACTCCCCGACACGGCAGTGCCGGTGAACTCGGCTTCGTGATCCGAGATGATGTTGGAGACAGTGAAAACCTGCGACTCTTCTCCGGAGATTACCCGGATACAGTCGGTGTTTTCCCACGCGAGTTTCAGTTTGTTTCCGTCTTCCGTAAAACTCACCTTGGAGTACGGATTCTCCGGCATGCTCACACGGATGGTTACCACCCTGGCGTCCACCGGGGAGTCCTGCTGAAGTTCCTCCCGGACGCACGAGACGGCGAGGAGCAGCAGAAGCGGTATTATAAATTTTCTAAACACAACAAGTGGTTAATTAAGTTTGTCAAGTATGGGTTTGATAATCCCTTCCATCACTGTGTAGCCATCCGGGCCTGGATGGAGGTTGTCGTAAAGGCGGTATTCTGTCTTCATGCTCAGATCCGTCTCCGCATCGGTCACCAAGGAACTCCAATAGTCGCAGTATGTGTAGCTGCCGGACTGGCATAGATTCTCGATAAGACCATTGAGTTTCACAATGTGAGCACCTTTGGTCTTGGGATTGGAAAGCCTGGAATAGGTGTCGTCGTTGGGGGTTACGGAGCACAGAACCACCTTGATGCCGGCCTCCGTAGCGGCGGCGGCCATCCTGCCGATGTTGGCGGCGATTCCCTCCTCCGTCACGCCCTGGGCAAGGTCATTGGTTCCGGCCATGATAACAACCACCTGAGGTTCCAGGGCGATGACATCCCTCTGGAAGCGCTCGTTCATTTGGGTGGTATTCTGGCCGCTGATACCCTTGTCTATATAACCATTGGAACTGAAGAACCCGGGGTGGAACCTGACTGTAATGGTGGAGCCATTGTCAACCATATAGTCCGGATTGAACGGTATCTTGAGCGGATAGTTCTCTTTGTCATAAGTGTTCTCGTTGCGGGCCCACTGCCAGGTGATGCTGTCTCCAACAAAGATGGCGGGGATGCGCAGGGGGACATCCTTCAGTACGGGCAGGGCGGCATCCAAGTTCCACACCGTCGTGGGCCAGCTCAGAGCTGATGCCTGCGTGGACACGGAACCCTGATTGCCACCATATACATTATCAATGATTGCTCCGCCATTGTTTGAGCTGCAGAAAGGAAGAGATGCGTTCCATCCTATGCAGCGGGAAATGGATGCTTCTCCCTCGCATTCTCCCACGAACGCGCCCGTGGCTGATCCGCTTTCAATATCTCCGCTGCTGTAACAATATTGCATGCCGGTAGCACCCGCTATTCCGGCAAAACCGCCGGACTGGGCACAGCAGGATGCTTTCACGCGACCGGTGGTGTAGCAATGCATCAGGAACGCATTCCCCGCGTAGCCGCAGAAGCCACCGACCCCGGCTGGACTTCCCAAAACGGTGCCGTCCGTGTAACTGCAATACGCAATAACGGCATTATCCGCCACACCGGCAAAGCCGCCGGTAAACTGCTTTCCTGAAACTTCTCCGGAAGCCTTACATCCCTTGTAACTGGATGCTCCGGCCGCATAACCGGCAAAACCGCCGGTAAAGCCCGCCTTATTGGTGACTGTCGCAGCACTGCTGCATGTCTTGTAGGCGTCCGGCACGTTGGCCCAGCCCACAAAGCCACCGACATTAGCACCATTGCCTGTAACCGAGGAGGTCTTGTCCACCACGCAATTCTGGAAATTGGCACCGGCATAATCCGTATGACCTACAAACCCTCCAACGTTGCCGTTATTCGCATTGACCGAAGCACCTTTGACATTGCAGTCGACGAAGGAATGGGCCTGATAAGTATAGCCTATGAAGCCACCGGTATGGATTGATGTTCCGGAACCGTTTTGGTTAAGCGTTACATCGTCCACCTCGCAACCGGTAAAGATGGCTGGGATCTCATATTTGTCGACACCGGTGATATCGGCCACACCCACGAAACCGCCAAGATGCGATTCTCCGCTTACGGTGGTATTGATCACCTTGCAGTTTGTCACGCCACCTTTGCCGCGTACATGCCCGGCAAAACCGCCGGCAGGCTGTGAACTGCTGACGGTACAACCGGTCACTGTAACGTTGTTGCAGGTTGCCACACGGGCATAGTCGTTGGATGTTGTGCCCAGGAATCCGGCCACCACGCCGCACTTGGACGTTGCACTGATAGTTGCATCGCTAAAGGTAACATCGTGGATGTTGCCATACAGCACCCCTGCAAAACTGGCATAAGCAACGCTTGAACTCTTGAGACCTCTTATGGTATGGGAAGCCCCGTCAAAATCCATCCCTTTATCAAAGGGGGCGACATTGTTTAGGGGTACCCAGTTATTGATTTCGGAAGCATCGATGTCGGCCGTCAGGCGGAAGTACACTATGGTCTCATTTTTAAAGATGCCATTATTGTGCATGTTGTTAAGATCCCTAGCATTACCGATGAGATAGGGATTTTCTTTGGAGCCGTCACCGGAGTCGAAACTCCTGATGGTGAAGCCCCTGATTGCCGTAGCATCTGCCCCGAAACCATTCAGTTGGCTCACCGATACCATCTTGGTATAGATAATATCCGAGGCATCCTCCACTGTGATAAGCGCTTCTGCATCGACAGGAAGGGGTAAATCCTCCGCCGGCAGGGTCATGTATGCCGTAAGCGTCTGGCTCCATTTGGATATGTCAACATCGGCCAGAGGAAGAGAATAAATATTATCCTTTATGCCGATGCTTAACTTCCTTATGGCAGAAGTGCCCTGAGGCAGAATGGCCTTCACCTTTATAACTTCTCCCTGTCGGAAGGTCCCGCCGTGTTCCGCTGCCCAACTGGCCGAAAAGGCAATATCCTTAATGCTGTTCACCCCCTCAAGGACGGCATTGTAACGAAGGTGATCCGCGCTTCCATTCTCCATCTGTTTCGGGGTGGAAGTGTCCGGCTCCAACGGGTATCGGATGTCGAAGGTCTTGCCGGTGACAGCAGCGCCGGTGAATTCCGCCTCCTGTGCCGATATAAGTTTGGAAAGGGTAAACACTTCCGATTTGCCATCGCTGCTGACACTTATCTTGTCACCTTCCTGCCATGACGTATAAATTGAGTACATGGCAGGGGTGAAAGATACTTTTGTATATGGTTCCTTGGGAATTGTGACACGGATGGTCACCTGCCCCTTCCCCCCCTCAGGCCCGGCCTGATTGGGCTCCCCAACACAGGCCGTCAGGAGCAAGAGCATAATCAAAGTTACCACATTCCTCAGCATAGGACAGAGTATAAAAGATTATTAAAAAAGAAGAGGGTCTTCTTCCGACACAGGGGGAGCGAACAGGACGTTTTCCTCATAGTCTTCCAGCTGGGATGCCTGAAGAAGAGCTCTGTCTGTACGGAGTTCCACCACCACTGCCTCAGGGGCAATGTAAAGCTGTCCTGGTATAAAAGTTTTGTTGGTTTTCATAATGATATCTTATTATTCCGGGATTGGCATGGTTCCAAAATTCTCCTTGGGAGCAACAATGATGAAGCAATTGCGCGGACGTTCACCGTCATGGTCGTAGTTACCGGTTTGGGTGCCGTTGCCTGAAAGATAATAATTGCCTCTTTTACCTGTGTAGTTGTCGTCCGGGTAGTTAACCACTTTCTCTGTACTGGCATCGCTGCCCGCCACGCACATAGTGGCCGATCCGCCGCCATCCAGGTTCAGCGCCCACTGGGGGTTGAAGTATCTGTACAGGAAGTCCTGCACCCACACGCAACTCATGCCGACACCACCCACTTCGTCAGGATATTTTCCATCGCAAACGAAAAGCAGGAGATGATTGTCGCTGTTCAGAGCTACTGCAGTACGAGCATAAAGAGAACGCTGATGGCGCCAGGGATGCTCAACGTTATACGTGGAATTGTAGAGATAACTCGTATTATTGTTCGACGCGGGCTTGTACCAAGTGTTCTGGAACAGTCCACCGGTCCTCCAATAATCCGCAATTAGCATAGGCGAACTGGAGATGAATCCGCATTTGTCGCCGGTATAGTAATTGTAGAACAGGCGCATATCCTGAGGGGTTTTCACTGGAGGATTCTGGCTGCTACCCTGACCCTTGTCCGGATCCCAGGCGTCAAACGCAATCTCAATTCCGCGTTGACCATCGCAATAGAACGTGCCCTGGCTCTTCCAATTGGCAATTCCTGTTACGACCTCGTCGTTTTCCATAGTCGCGGCACGGTATCCGTTGGGGTAGAGGTGCTTCAGGGGCGTTGCAGGATAGTAATACGCATTATCTCTTTCCGCAATGTTTGGACGCTCATAACCGCCGTTGATAGCTGCATATGCACCGTAAGCCGCATATGCCTCGGAAGTACGGAGCTCATCCTTAGTGCGGACGATCTTCACCTCATAGTCCTTCCTGTTAAGATCTATATCCACTACAAAAACATTCTGGTGACTCGCACCGCTCGTAAAGGTATTTTTACTGCTGTAGTGGTAATAAACATTATTGTCGGTTTCATCATTCCAATAGTATGCTTTTTCACTGTCAGAAGCGCAATCAGTATCGGCGGAATTCTCGTAATGATAGTAGGTGATGCCGGGCCTGATTACTTCGATTTTCCAGTTTGCGGAGGTTATGTTCTTGCCCTTCCAGTTGGTTTCCCCGATCACCGGGTACTGAGCGCCAGCAGCCCTGTCGGATATGTTGGCATATGTAGAGAGCATGGAATCGTCGCTTGCTTTTGCTGGAACGGTCTCTACCTTGCGAGGGACATTGAACTGGGGCGTATCGCCGCTGAAATTCCAAACCTCATCACTCCAGCCAATTGACTGGGCCACCGTGGAAAGCCTGCTGGAAGTAGCGGACTTGCCATGGTAAGGATAGTAATACGGGCTTTCAACTCCTTGAAGCTGATTGGTCGGGGATGCGTCATTCTGATCTTCAAGGTGTTTGCCTCCAAAGTCATAAGTCATGGAAGGATTACGCCAGCAATTGGCCAGATAATTAAAGACGGACGTATATCCGACAATGGCTCCGGCAGGATATCTGTTGAGTCCAGAACCGTCTTCGTTGATAATAGTCTGCCAGGCAATACAGCCTTCGATGTGATTGTCGGGTTTCAGGTTTTCATCTATCGACTTGTCCGATCCCTGCTGTCCAAGCAAGGCATGGCCGACGATACCGCCAACAGACCGAGTTCCGCCGGAAGCTATAGTCACATCGGCATCGTTATAGTTGTTCTTGTCTACTCTGGCGATGGAATAGCAATTGATGACTTTTGAACCATACGTGGTCTGGGTGGCGCTTTGTCCTCCAAGACCGCCGACAATACCACCCACACGCTGAGCACCCCTGATGGTACCGGATGTCCAGCAGTTGCGGATTGTAGACGGATGGGGATCCACCCGGGCATCAGACGATGTATCATTGTCATCACAGCCCAGAATACCGCCTACGCAGTTTTTAGAGCCCCAGACATGAACGTCGGCCGAGCAGGATTCAATGAGGGCACCATCGGCTATGCTGGCGATGCCGCCTGTAAAGTGCCCCGTGCTGTTCTTGACCGTTCCGTTGACATCCACATTGTAGATATGAGCAGGCATGCCCTTGTATCCGCACCAGCCTGCGATAATGGCAGCCTTCCCCTGATTCTCAATATATGCATTGGTAAACTTCAGGTCATGCACTTCTCCGTAAAGCACATGGAACATGGCACAGCAACTTGCGTTGGTTGCAACCCTGAAATTATTGATTGTATGACCAGCACCGTCAATATCCACTGCATAGTCATAGGGATTGGCGTTGTTCAGGGGAGTCCAGGTATTGGTGCCATTCCACGTCGTCATATCAATGTCCTTGATGAGGCGGAAATGGATTTTCTGCATGTGAACCAATACGGAGCGCATGTTGTTCAGCTGCGTCGCGGTAGCAATCTGATAAGGATTGCCCTCGGTGCCGTCGCCACCGGCAAAAAGATCCTCCGTCCAGGGCTCGCTGGAGAAATTAAGGATATTCACCGCACCGGCCTTTAATGTCTTGACCGAAGCGGGAGTTGTCTTGGTGGTCTTCCAGCCCCGACCGTCAGCATCCTGGACATATAGGTTCAAACTGGTACTGGCCGGAATATCCAGGTTATCCCAGCCATACTGCAGAAAAACAACCAGGTCTTTGTCGCTGGAACTGTCCACTCCTGTCAACTTCACCGATACCTCACGGTATCCTATGCCGGATAACGCCACCCTCTTTGGCTCTGTAACAGCGGCGGGAAGGGTTGCGGCAACCTTAATCACTGCACCTTTGTTGAGACTGGTGCCGGGATGGGCGGCCACCCATGCATCAGAGAACGTCACCTCGGGAAGGTCAGCCTCGGCCACATTGGACAGTTTAGCAGTAAACACCAGATGGTCAGGATTACCGTTTCCTGTCTGGGTGAGCTCATAATCACCGGATTCGGCTTCAAGGGCAGAAGCATATGATGCGGGAGTAATGATGTCATATTTGGCACCGGCAACACCCACGGGAATGCTTCCCTCAAAACGGGCCCAGTGGTCGGTAAAACCATCTTTGATGTTGAACTGGGAGTTGTTGGCCGGATTGTTGTGGTTGAACACGCGGAGCGCGTCACCGGCTTTCCAGTACACATGTGTGGCATTAGCCCCATTGAAGCCAGCTTTCACTGCATCGGACGGGATAGAGGCTTCGATAACGATCTTACTGGAGGCAACCGCTTCTTCCTCTACCCTGTCGGTACAGCCGATGATGGTCGTTGAGACCATCAGGGCAGATAACAGAATTGGAACTGTTCTTTTCATAAATGTATTTAAATGTCAGTTATTTCTTAACTACATACAGGAAAGTATCACGCGGACGCTCTCCGGCGTGGTCGGGGCCGCCGCTCTCCTGAGGAGAGCCGTCTTTCCCCTCGCTGCTCATATTGTCTGTAGGATAGTTCACCACATGAGTGGTGGGATCTCCGAATCCCTTTACGCACATTGTGGAAGAGCCGCCGCCATCCAGGTTCAACGCATACTGCGGATTGAAGTTTCTCACCAGGAATTCGGTAAGGTTCTTGGCTGAAATCCCTGTTGAGACCCCACTGCGGCGACCATCCACCACGATGAACAGGACATGGTTCAACTCCGTTTTCGCAATGGCCGTACGGGGGTTGGAGTTCGACGCCTGGTGGTTATAGGGATCCTCACCGCTGGAATTCTGGCGGGGATGAAGGTCGCAGAAGGTCTTACCCACAGGCTCATAGTTGTCGATGAGCATAGGGGCGCTCGTAAGCATATTCGTCTCACTCTTCGATCTGGTGAAATAAACGCTCCTCCACTCGTCCACATTCATATCCTTTCCGGTAAATTCAATCCGCACATCCTGATCGTTGTCCAGATACAGGGCCGCCTCACTCTTCCACTGGGGAATCTGATAACTGCCGGAAGTAATAAAATTATTTGCAATGCTGGCTTTGTTCTTACCTTCAAAACGGATCCAGATGGATCCTGCTTCGTATCCCGCATTGATACAGGCTACAGCGTTGTTCTCCTTGAAGACCTTGGATGCCGTGGAATTGGAGGGATAGTAACCCAGTTTCACAGCATAAGGTTTCGACAGGTCGATATCCGTCACATAAATACGCTGGTAGGAATTGGTCACTTTTTCCAGGCCGTCGAAGGTATATAAGGTGATACCGTCTGCACCAATCACAGGTGATACCGTCCAACCGTTGCCGGGCTCGGGATATACAGGATCCGGCAGGGGTTTCGGATCCACGATGGGATCCGGATCGGGATCGACGGGACCGTCCCCCTTGCCGCATGAAATGGTCAGCAAGGGGAACAATACCATCAAAAGGACATAAAGTTTGCTAAACTTCATGGGAAAAACAATCAATTAGAATTCTACCTTGGCATCGGGCTTGATTGTGGGAAGATCTTTGCTGAAATCCCACACTTCGTCACTCCAGCCCAGTTCCTGTGCCAGCTGGGAAACGGTCTTTCCGGCAGCCGCAGCCTTACCGTGGTACGGGAAGTTGTGCTTGCTGCCAGCTTCGGTGGCAGCTGCACTGGTCTGAACTACCAGCGGACTGGTCGGAGAGGCATCCTCCTGGTCATACAGCGAGAACATTTTCGTATAGTCGAAGAAGATGTTTTCGTTGTACTTCATAGCGGGGTTGCGGAGGCAACCGATCAGGTAGTTATTGACAGAGGTATAGCCCACTACGGCACCGTTACTGTATTGATTCACTGCATCGGGCTCAATAACTCCTTCTCCCGTACTGAAATTATAGTTACTGATAATCGCCTCATTCCAGGCAATGCACTTCTCAACATGATTCTTAGGAGAGGATGTCAGGGGATCTCCTGCAGTGGTGGTTGCATGATTAAGGAAGCCAAAGATACCACCGAGAGAACGGCTGCTCTTGACAGTAGCAGTTGAATAACAATTGATTACCTTGACATGATCGGGGGTTGTAGCATCACTGCCATCAGTACCGCCACCGATACCGCCGACACGCTGATTGCCAATAATTGTTCCACTGGTCCAGCAATTCACGACTTCCGCATTAGCATTGCAATATCCAAAGAAGCCACCCGCGTTGTTCAACTTGGAATTGATAACAACATCAGCCGAACTAGCATATATACCACCATTGGCAAGTCTGCCAAAGTAACCGCCGGCGCCATACTGTTTGCCACCAATTGTGTGGTCAACTTCGCCCTGAACATGTACACGCGCTACTACGCCACGAATCTCACCGGAACCGCAATAGCCGCCCAGAATACCGATACGCTGGTCAGTCACGGCTTTCACCTTCGCGTCCAGGAATGTCACATCGTGGCAGTAGCCATTCAGTACGCCGAAGAAGCTGGGGTAATTCGCATATTCGCAGTAGAAATTGTAAATGGTGTGTCCGTTGCCGTCGAAATCAATAGCTCTTTCGTAAGGGGAAGCATAATTGAGCGGCATCCATTCCACGTCCTTCAAGTCGATGTCTTCCATCATCTTGAAATACACCGTTGCATTTTCCTTCATCTTGCCGTACATGGATTCCATGTTCGCGGCCGTAAACAGAAGATAAGGGTTATCTGCAGAGCCATCCTGAGTGGTAGGCTCCAGTTTTACAGTGATGAAGCTCGTTGAATTCTCGGCCAGTTTCCAGTTGGAGGAACCTTCCATCTTGTCGATGGCAACAGGAAGCACATACAGTGCGCCCGCCTCGAGACCGTTACTGCCAATAGTAAGTTCAACGGCAGACTCTTTACCGCCACGTGCGATGGCAAAGCCGCGCTCTTCCAGATTGTAAGCAGTGGCAGGCAGCAGCAGGGCATTGGCGCCGGCATGGGCGGCGTTGTATTTTGCTACGGCCACTTCGTCAACTTTGAGGACGGGGGTCAGGGCCTCCGTTACAGTGCCGGACTGGACCGCGATGACGATCTCAATCCTCATGGTCTGTTCGACCGCCTCCAGAATACGCGTCTGATCTACATTCTTGACGCTGGTAGTGATGGCGGGACGTGTATCTTCCACGTCCTTGTTACCTTTGCAAGCGCCCGCGAGAAGCGCGAGGCTGCAAATGCAAGTGAAAATAAAGAATTTTTTCATGATTAGTAATTATAATTAATGGTTATTCGAAACTCAGGTTGTCGACCCAGCCGGGGTTCTGGGTGAGAGCGCCGCGGGTAAGGCTGCGCTCGTTGGTAGGAATTGGATACAGGTAGTCCCGACCCTCATTCCACTCACGGCCAAATTCCACGTCAATGGCTTTATGGGGGTACAGGAAACCATCGGCGTTCAGAATTTTGGTCACGTCTTCGGCTTTGATGGTGTAGTCGGGATTATTGTCCCCGTCCAGGTCATAGCTGCCAGCGCCCGGGAAATACATTCCAAGGAACGGTGCTTCAATGGCCTTTCCCTCCTTCCAGCGGATGAGGTCATAATAGCGGTGGCCCTCCTGGGCGAGCTCAATGCTACGCTCGCGACGGATTTCCAGTATGATGGCTTCATTGGGATCGGCGAGAAGGGTGGGATTGGTGTAGCCGCCCCAGGTTGCATCCACCAGGAAAGGATCCACGGTGACGCCCAGTGAAAGGTGAGGCATTCCAACGCGATCGCGAAGTAAATTAATAGAGTTGTCAAGATCTGTCTGGGTGAGTGTTCCAGCTTCCGCCTTGGCCTCTGCATATGCTAGCAGCACTTCCCCGAAACGGAAGATGATGAGGTCGTTATCCGAACCATTCCATGCATCCTGATCCTTGGTCGTGACATATTTCACCGGATGATACCCGGTAACAGCGTTGGCAATGCTCGGAGCTGTGAGGGTGGTCGTTCCCATGCGCGTGTAGCCCGGATATCCTGGATAGGATCCCTTGGGGCAGCGAATGGTCTGGTACATTCGCTTGTCACGATTCTTGGTTTCCTCCTTGAACTGCATGGTCTTCCAGTTAGCCTTGTCCGTGAAACGGCTGCCGTCATCCATAAGGTAGCTGGCCACCAGTTTTTTGGTCATGCCGGGCGCACCCGCAGAGGCCATGTTCATGGTATAGCTGGCATTGTGGTATACACCATATTCCAGATTGTAGTTGCGTGCAAGGATTACTTCCTGCAACAGGTCCGTTGCATTGTTGGTTGTGAACAGATTGTAATATGCACTCTCCGGGCCGCCATCCGTGTACAGTGAATAAGGACCGGCCATCAGGGTTTGTGCCGCCTTTGCGCACTCGTCCAGATACCACTTATAGTTGTGTGCTCCTGTCGGCAGGGTCTTCAGGGATTCGTCTGTGGCATGATACTTCCTGTAAGTGCCTTCGAAAAGCAGGAAACGCACTTTCAGGGCCATGGCCGTCCATGATGTCACCTCATAGACTTTCTTTTCCGTAGGCAGGTTCCCGATGGCGAAGTCGATGTCTTCAATCATCTTCTGCATAATGAATTCCCTGTCATTCCTGGGAAGAGTGAGCTGTTCTTCATCTGTGGCATCCACCTGGTGCTCGTACCAAGGAACATCACCGAAACGCTTCACTTTCTCGAAATAGAAATACGCGCGGAAGAAACGGGCCAGGCCCTCATACTGCTTTCGGACGCTTTCGTCCTTGCAGTTGTCCAAATTATCCAGTATGGTGTTCGCATTGCGGAGGTCTCCCCAGCTCCAGCCGCCGCCCGAGGCGGGGATGGTGCGGGTCTTGCCACGCATTTCGTCGGAAAGGTTGCTCTGCGTGTAATGGTCCGTATTCTCCAGGTACAGCGAAGATGCGGGGAACATGGTATATAGGTTCATGGCGAACATCTGCAGCTCCGGACGGCTCTTGAAATAATCGCCCGGCGTGAGCTGGCTCCGGGGTTCTACGTCCAGGAGGTCATCGCAGGCGGCAAAGAAGAAAGCACCTGCAAGAAGGGTCGCAATATAGAATATCTTTTTCATGGTCGAACGCATTAGAGGGTGATGTCAATACCAAACATAAAGGTCTTCTGCCAGGGATAGACACGCATGGTGCCGCCCGACATGGCCATTTCCGGGTCGATGTAATTCGAGTGCAGTCCAGGTGCGAAGTAGAAGAGGTTCTCGCCCGAGAAATAGACGCGTGCCTTGGACACATCGATCTTCTTGGTGAGTTTTCCCGGCAGCGTATAGCCGAAGGTAAGGTTCTTCAGGCGCAGGTAGCCGATGTTCTGGAGATAGCGGTCGTTGGTTGTACCCAGATAGCGGTCCGAACTCATGGCGATATAACCACGGGGACGCGGATAATAAGCGTTGGGATTATCCTCGCTCCAGCAGTCGTTTAGGAAATCCTTGGGGATGAATGTCTCATACGGACGGGCATAAGGGCCCCAGAAGGAACGGGCGTCAGCGCTGGGATACCAGTCGCAGTGACCAATCCCCTGGAAGAAGATGGCCAGGTCAAAGCCGTTCCAGGAAGCATCCAGGTTGATGCCGTAGTTGTATCGGGGCTGGCTGTTGCCGATTACCTGCCAGTCTCCGCTGTCACCCACTTTTTCGTTACCCTTGCTAATCTTTCCGTCGCCGTTGGAATCAACGTACTTGAGATCGCCGGCGCGAAGACCACCGTAGAATTCATTTTTCATGACGCTCCAGTCCACTTTATAGGCGGCCGCTTCTTCGTCGGAAGCGAAGAAGCCGTCCGTCCTGTAACCCCAGATATCGCCGTACTTCATCCCTTCCCAATAGGTCTTGGCGAAGAGTTTTTCCGGGTTGTTGAAACGGGTGATGTGGGACACATAGTCGCTGAACAGGAAGCTGGCGCCGTAATGGACGGGGTGTGAACCCAGTGTGAACTGATCTTTCCAGCCAATGGAGATTTCATAACCCTTGGTGCGGAGGTCGGCAATATTTTCCTTTGGAGCACTGCTGTATCCGTATGTGGCGGGAAGTACCATACCTGCGGTGAGCATGTCCTTGGTGTCGCGGATGTAACCCTCAACGGTGGCGTTAAGGCGTCCCTTCAGGAAGGCCATATCCATACCAACGTTGGTCTGGACGGAACGCTCCCAGGTAAGGTTTTCCGAAACGGGCTGGGCCAGGGTGGCCACGGCGGGCTTATCTCCGCCCAGCAGGTAAGAAGACTTGCCGCTGGTGTCCACCAGGCGAACGGAAGGATAGTATTCCTTGATTTGCTGGTTGCCCAGCTGACCGAAGGAAACGCGCAGTTTCGCATTCTCCCACCAGCTCTTCAGGGGCTGGAAGAACTCTTCTTCCGAAATGCGCCAACCGGCGGAAACCGATGGCGAGAACACCCAGCGTTTGCCTCGCAGGAAACGGGAAGAACCGTCATAGCGGGCATTCAGTTCCAGCAGATACCGCCCCTGGTAGTCATAGTTGACACGGGCGAAATAGCCTGCGGTCTTGTATTCATTCTGACCTCCGCCCACATCCGAACGTTTTTCTCCTTCCTCGTTGATACCTACAAGGTCGAGGTCGACCAGTTTATCGCTGAGCAGGGCATAACCCACAGCCGTGATGTCTTTGATGAGTTTGGTTTCATAGTTAACACCCGCCATAGCCTTGAGATTGTGGACATCCGCCCAACTGTGTTCATAAGTGGCGTACAGGTTGGCTGCCTTGTAAGTGTAGGTGTTACTGGTCTCCGTGAGCTTGTCCTCCCAAGCTCCGGTGGTCATGGTTTCAATGACGCCAGGAAGCATGGAATAGGTGCCGTTGGTGGCCCGATTCACATAGCGCTTGTAGAACAGAGTGTAGGTATAGTCCCCCTTGACCGTAAAGCCCTTGAAAGGCTTGATTGTCACATCGAAGGTATTGCTGATGTTGTCTACCGAGTCCTTGTTGATATTGTTGTTGGTGAGCAGCATCATGAGGCCGTCCATAACCTGATAACCGGTGTAGCGTGTAAGGTAAAGGTTACTGCCGTCCGGGTTATATGCCGGGTAACTGGCAAGGGCGTGAACGGTGCTCTTGCCGAAATTGTTGTTGATACCGCTCTGGCCGGGATAGGAATATGAACTGTTGAAATAGCTGAAGTTGTTTCCGAAACGCAGCCAGTTGTTCACGTCGAAGCCCAGTTTTACACGGAGGTTGTAGCGGCCGTACTTGTCCGGATTAGCACGGAACATTCCCTGTTCAAAGGTGTAGCCGCCGGAAACCAGGTAATCTACATGGTCGCTCGCACCGGAGAGTGTAACGGTGTGGCTGGTGGTGGGTTTTTCGTCGTTGTACAGTTCGTGCCACCAGTCCGTGTTGGCATAGTAGTAATACTGATATATACCGCCCAGTTTTTTCTGGACCACCCATGGACGATCCAGGTTTTCCGTCACATCGTTCCGGCGGATCCACAATTCCAGCATATCCCCCGACATGTTTTCGGGGTTCTTCAGGTCGACGGTTCCCGAATAGTTGTTCAAAGTATATTTTTCACCGGGTTTCCAGGCATCCCAGAACAAGTTGTTGACATACACGCTCCAAAAACCGCGGGTTTCCCAGTCCGTCGAGGTGGTAGGACTGGTGATGCCATAACGTCCGCTGTAGTGGACCGTAGCCTTACCCTCCTTCTCCTTTGAGCCGCTCTTGGTGGTCACCAGAATGACACCTGCCGATCCCTTGGCTCCGTAAATGGCAGCTGCGGCAGCATCCTTGATGACGGAGATATTGTCTACGTCGGCCGGATTGATGTATTGGAGGTCTCCCTCCGCACCGTCTATCAGCACCAGTGGGGAGCCTCCGTTGATGGAGTTCCAGCCACGGATGTTCAGGTTGGCGGCCTGGCCGGGACGGCCGGAGGACGTGGTAATGTTAAGGCCGGGGACAGATCCCTGCAGCATGTGACCCACATCCAGAGCCGAACGGTCCTTGATGGATTCCGACTTCAAAACCGACACGGCGCCGGTAAGGTTGGCTTTTTTGGCGACACCGTAACCTACTACGACGGATTCGCTCAGCAGTTCATTATCGCTTTCAAGCGTGATATTGATAGTCGATGAACGCCCAACCGTTACTTCGGTTTCTTTATAGCCGAGGGAGGATACCGTCAGCACGGTTCCCGGCGAGGCAGCAATGGAATAATTGCCGTCAAGGTCGGTTGAAACACCTTTTGTGGTTCCTTTGACGAACACTCCGACACCCGGTACCGGTTCTCCAGTATTGTCGATGATTTTACCCCGGATCATGCCATCGGACTGGCCCTGATCATTCTTCGACAGGATAATCATCTTCCCTTCGATAGTCACCGCAATGTCTTTTCCCAGAAGAGTTTGAAGTGCCTTTTCGACGGGAGCCTTGTTGAATTCCGCCGACACTTTGGCATTTTCATTCACTTCACCGGAACGATAGAAAATGGAGAGCCCGGTCTGAGCCTCGATTTCCTTCAGTATCGTCTTCGTGCTTTGATCCTTCCAGGAGCCGGTCACCGTCTGGGCGCCCGCCGTAAAACCTGCAATCAGGAGCAGAAGAACGATAAGTCCTGTTTTGTGTTGCAATTTCATGAATGATTAAATTATTGATTATTATTTTACAAATTCGTCATTTCTTGTCGATATATACATCCTCGCCCTCTATCCTGGTACTGACCGGTATTATCTTCTCAAGAGCCTTGAGTATTACAGGCAGATTTTCGTTGTTCCTGAGCGAGATATTGAATTCATCTTCAAGATGCTCGGTGGTGTTGAAGTGGAATTTTACCGCATATGTGCGGGAGAGTTTTTCCGCAAGTTCGGAAAGGCTGATGTTATTGTAGATGAAGCGGCTTTCCATCCAGCCACAGATATCCGAAGGATCCTTGGATGAGCGGGAGAACCCTCTGGAAAGTAGGTCGAAGCGAGCGGATTGCCCGTTGAAAAGGTCCAGATGCGCAGGCCCGTGCGCAAAAACCACATGTCCTTCCAGCACACTGGCTTCTACGAACCTGTCTTCGGGATATGCAGACAGATTGAACTTCGTCCCCTTTACCATCACCGTGGCCTGGCGGCAATTCACAAGGAAAGGCATTATATCGTTGCGGGCAACTTCAAAAAAGCCTTCTCCCACAAGGGTAACATTGCGATTCTTTACATTGAAAGATTCGTCAAAACTGATCCGGGAGCCGGAATTCAGCCACACAACGGAACTGTCTGGCAGGAACACCCGGCACTTTTCACCCGCGGGGGCCTCCATTGCATAAAGCTGGGCGGGGGTGGGACGCAGCGCGAAGACAAGCACGATTGCCACGGCTGCGGCAGCGCTGACAGCGTACCACCAGAAGGAATTGTTTCTTTTGATTCGGATAGCGCTCTCTTCAAGGGTATTCCGTGCTGCCACGCACCCAAGAATACGAGTCCATTTATCGTCCAGCTCGGGCTGGTCGGTAGTTTTCCATTCATCTTCCCACTCGTGCAGGGTTGTCAGGTTGTTGTCGCAGGATTTTACCCATGCATACAGTTCACGCTCCCTTTCAAGGGATATTTCTCCACGAAAGTAGTCGAAGGCTGCTTGCTTAAAATCGGTCACTGTTCCAGTATTATACGCGTAAATATATACTGTAAACAATCTGGCCGGTCAAAAACCAACCTTGGGAAAGAAAAAAAAATTAAATAAGGCCTCCGGCAGAGATGTCAAGCCCGGCAAAATGGCGGGAGAACGCCTCCAAAGCGCGTGCGATATGTTTCTCCACGTTCTGCGTAGAAGTATTCGTCCTGTCTGCAATTTCACGCACTTTCAACCCTTCGAAACGACTCATCTGGAATACTTCCCGGCATTTGGGAGGGAGTGTGGCCATCACCCTGTTTATCTCCAGACGGAGCTCTTCATACATAAGGTCATCCTCCGGGGTCAGATCCGCCGCTACAAGGAAAGGGTTGCCTGTTTCCTCCAATGCTTTACGCTTGACATAATTGAGGCAGGAATTACGCACCATCACAAAGAGGAGTGCCGCCGGTGACACATCTTTCACACGGAACCTGCGCTCATAGAGTTTGACAAAGCACTCCTGCACGATATCTTCGGCCACGAACAAATTCCCGACAAACCGGGATGCATAATTCCGGAGACGGGAATAGTACTGTCTGAAGAGTGCTTCTACGTTCATGTGGTTCACACGCGCATGAAGCGCGCAACTCGCAAATATAATAATTTTTTGTAAATTTGTGATTACTAACAACACTGGGTAGCATGAACCTCAAATCCCTCGCGAAAGATACGGCCATCTACGGCCTCAGCAGCATTGTGGGCAGATTCCTCAACTATCTGCTCGTACCCGTCTACACCCGCGTGATTATGGCGGAGAGCGGCGGCTACGGGATAGTGACCAACCTCTACGCATACACCGCCCTGCTGCTGGCCATCCTCACCTTCGGCATGGAAACATCCCTCTTCCGCTTCTGCAACAAGGACGGGGAAGACGAGAAGATGGTCTACAGCACCATCCTCCGCATGGTGGGTGGAGTCAGCCTGCTGTTCTTCGCGCTGGTGATGCTGTTCCTTCAGCCGATATCGGCCGCGATGGGCTACGCCGACCATCCGGAATACGTTGGATGCATGGCCGCTATCGTGGCTCTGGATGCCTTCCAGGCCATAATGTTCAGCCGTCTGCGGCAGCAGAAACGGCCGGTGAAGTTCATGACCCTGAAGTTTGCTTTCATCTTCCCCAACATCCTCCTCAACCTCTGTATCTTCCTGGTGCTGCCGAAGATGGGGGCGGCCCATCCGGAGCTGCTGAAACTCTTTGTCAAGTACAACTACGGCGTGGGGCTGATCTTCTTCGCCAACCTGCTCTGCACGGGCCTGGTCACCTTCGGGTTCCTCAAGGAAATCAAGGGAATCTTTTACGGATTCGACGGCAAGCTGGCGAAACGGCTGCTGGGTTACAGCTGGCCGCTGCTCATCCTGAGTCTGGTGGGCGTGTTCAACCAGGTGGCAGACAAGATACTCTATCCTCTGGTAGATAAAAGCCCGGAGGGGATGGTGCAACTTGGAATCTACGGAGCCTGCGTGAAAATAGCAATGATAATGGCGCTGCTGACCCAGGCATTCCGCTATGCCTACGAGCCCATAGTCTTCAGCGGCAGCCGGGACAAGAACAGCCCGGAGACCCTGGCGGACGGGATGAAGTATTTCGTGATCTTCACCCTGCTGGCGTTCCTCGCAGTAGTGGTGTATCTACCTCTGATCCAGCTGATTATAGGCGGCGATTACCGCGCCGGAATGGCAGTGGTGCCGATAGTTATGATGGCCGAGATCTTCATGGGCATCTACTTCAACCTCTCCTTCTGGTACAAGCTCAGCGACCAGACACTCTGGGGAGCGGTCATGAGTACAATCGGTGCACTGGTGATGGTGGCCGTGAACGTGTTCGGCATCCCCCGCTGGGGCTATATGGCCTGCGCGTGGGGTGGCTTTGCCGGCTACGCCACTGCGATGCTCCTGAGCTATTTCATCGGGCAGAAGAAATATCCTATCAAATATGACATGCGCGCGATACTGGGCTTCTTTGCCCTGGCGGGCGTGATCTTCGCCGGCTACACCGCACTGTCGCATACGAAAATGGCGCCTATCCCGCTGATGGGAATAGGCACCATCCTGTTGATTCCTTACTGCTGGGCAGTTTGGAAATCCCTGAAGATTAGTCGTTGA
>JAEEGL010858958.1_pt1 | contig 21891 bp, 21 predicted proteins | sample 9134231 | NCBI WGS metagenome assembly JAEEGL01 (sample SAMN16246548, study PRJNA631951) | gut metagenome | biome: gut microbiome; feature: rumen; material: fiber-attached | host: Bos | place: Iran: Karaj | collected 2018-10 | reverse complement strand
CGGAAATTGCAAGACCTGCTGCATCATCAGCTGCTCTGTTGATCTTGTAACCGGATGAGAGTTTCTCACTTGACTTTGCCTGGATACCAGTTGTGATGCCAAGCTGTCTGTTTGAGTTCATTGCTGTAATGTTGTGTTGTACTACCATAATATATTCCTCCTTGAATTTGTACGGCAGCATCCTTGCTGCTCGTTTGCTCGTTTTGAAATGGATCGCAGTGCTGGCCTACAAACCATCTCTGTTTGTTTTTACACTTTTATTATCGTCCATAAATCTAAAAAGATAACCCCTAAATTTATTAATAAATTATAAATTTTTGAAAAAGGGCTCCGGATCTGAATCCGAAGCCCTTGATTATCTTTTCCCGACTATAAAGTCTGTTTATTTTTGTAGGTTCAACCTTACTGAAGGAGTGAAAGAACACCCTGATTGGTCTGGTTAGCCTGTGCCAGCATTGACTGTCCTGCCTGAGCAAGGATGTTATTGTTGGAATATCTGACCATTTCCTCCGCCATGTCTGTATCACGGATCTGTGATTCAGCTGCTGTAGTGTTCTCTACTACGTTATCCAGGTTCTTGATTGTGTGCTCAAGTCTGTTCTGGATAGCACCCAGGTTAGATCTCTGCTCTGATACCTTCTGAAGTGCTGCCTTGATTGCCATGATGGAATTCTTGGCAAGAGAGTGAGTCATAACGCTGATCTGATCCTCACCAACATTCATATTCTCATCATCATTGATAGGAGATGCATTGGTGTTCATATCCTCAGGTTTATCAAGCCATGTTTTTGGATCAGTCTTAGAAACAGCAGCAACACCAAGAAGTGAAGCACTGAGTCTGTCGATACCGATGGTGATCTGGCTCATCTCAGCTGTCTCAGAACCAACCTGAAGTCTCTTATTAGTAAATGTTCCGTCAAGCAGGTACTGGTTGTTGAACTCTGTTGCCTCAGCTGTTCTTGTGATCTCCTGTGACAGCTGTACGATCTCCGCCTGGATGTAGGAACGGTCCGTTGACTGAAGTGTGTCATTGGCAGCCTTAACAGCAAGCTCATTCATACGCTGAAGCATGTCATGAACTTCGATCATCGCACCTTCAGCTGTCTGTACGCAGGAGATACCATCCTGAGCGTTTGCAGAAGCCTGTGTAAGACCTCTGACCTGTCTTCTCATTTTCTCGGAAATCGCAAGACCTGCTGCGTCGTCTGCTGCTCTGTTGATTCTGTAACCAGAAGAGAGCTTCTCACTAGATTTAGCCTGGATATCGGTTGTGATACCAAGCTGTCTGTTTGAGTTCATCGCGGTGACGTTGTGTTGTACTACCATATTATTATCCTCCATGAACGGGGCCCGCTTCCCTGCTGCCTTTCCATCGTTTAATATTTTGCAGCTTGCGCGGAGTCCCTTCCATGGCTGCTTTTGTTTTGTTTTACACTAACTTTATCGGCACTGTATCTGCATTCTTAACCCCTATTAGAAAAAAATTTCAATTTTTTTGTACAATTTGAAATTTTTTTTACTTTTTTTCATTTTGCTATAAAGTAAAAGGGACTTCGCGCCGATATATGGCGGAAGTCCCTGGCTTTCTAAATTTTCTAAATTGTGTCAATTTTGTTTATCAAGAAACTGGGGTGGAATATCCTTGAAATTGTTCATGGTCTTGTAGTAATTAAATGCAGCAGCCGAAGTCTGCCTGCTGTAGTTCATCTTTTGCCTGGCTGCGGAAAAGTACCCCTCTGCCAGCTTCTTGTTTCTGTGCTCTGCTGCCTCTATGGAAGCAGAAAGGCCTGTGATCTCTTGAATGAGGCCCTGCATCCTTCGTATCTGATCTGCGTAAGCCTCCTTGTTGTCACCGATCTCTTTTTTCACCTTATCAAAAAGAGTCTGAAACCCCTCATCTAAAAGGAGCAGCTGATCAATCAGCTCCCCCTTTGTGTCAAGCGTTTTATCAAAGGCCACGTCATCAACTTCGTCGTAGTTCTTGAGGATTTCTTTTTGTTTCTCATTCTCTTCCTCAATCCTGTGCATGACCTCTATCTTTTTTACAAGGCTTTCTTCAAGCATATCAAGACTGGATGATATCATGTATCCCTCCGATTAAGCATCCTTAACATATACATGGTTGGCTTTCATAACCTCAACCCAGTTGTCCCGGATGGAATGAAGATGCTTGTTGACCTCTGCTATGATCTCCCTGTCCTTAGAAAGATTCGCTTCAACAAGTCTTCTATATATATAAGAATACATGTTTTCAAAATCCTGCGCAACGGAGTATTTCATATCCAAAGTGTTTCGCAGGTATTCAATTATCCTCTCGGTCTTCATGATATTCTCATGAGCCTTCCCAACATCCGATTTTTCAATGGCATAGTCAGCAACATTGAGAAACTTGATCGCACCATCATAAAGCATAAGTGTCAGCTCCGGACCTGAAGCTGTCATAACCTTGTTGTTCTGATACTGTGCATAAGCCTTTTGTTGTGGTGACATTACTGGCATAAGCTATCCCTCGCTAAATATATATTATCGTATCCGTGATCAGTTGTTATTGCCTGTTCCAAAGAAGCTTGAAAGCGAACCGCTTGAGGTATTGATCTTACCAAGGGCCGTCTCCATTGTTGAGAACTTCTTGTACAGCTTGTCCTGGGCTGCCTCAAGTGCCTTCTGTGCTGTGTCGATCTTGGTTGTGTATGCACTGTACTGTGAAGCCATGAGCTTGTCTTCGTAGATGGTAAAAGAGCTGCTGTAGGAAGTACCCTTCATCAGATCCGAAAGCTTGCTGTACATTGATCTTGAAAGCTCTGTAAAGAAGCTCTGTACTGCATCCGGATCTGAAGAGATCATTGCACTTAACAGATCTTCATTTCCGCTTACGGAAGAATCATCCTTATCTCCATCGATGTGAAGGACATCTCTCTCGTTCTCATCTGTTCCGAAATAGCTTCCGGTGTTGATTCCAAAACTTGAAAGAGAAAGATTCTTGGTGGTTCCGTCCTTAAGCTTAACATCTATACCTGTGCCCATTACTGTACGAAGGGCGTTTCTGATATTTCCGATTGTCTCATCACCGCTAAAGAGTGAATCCTTGATCTTGTTATCCCACTCCTCAGCTTCCTTCTCAGAAAGGGCTTCTCTCTGATCATCGGTGAGCATCTTGTACTTCTTGGCCTTGTCTGCATTATAAAGAGTTGCAAACTCCTTCATCAGGTCGTTGTACTCTTTTATCAGGTTCTTGATGTTATCGTTTATGCCGCTGGTATCCTGCTTGGTTGTGAGCTGGATTCCGGATGCGATCTCATTGGCAGTGATCGTAAGGCCGTTGATCTCAAAGGTATTGCTGTCGGACTCATATTCAACGCCGTTAAGCTTGATCTTGGCACTTGTTCCTTCTATATAGTTACTGCTGTTCAGTCCAAGAGCAGCTGCTGCATCTCCGCCAAAGGAGAAGTTTCCGCTTGCTCCGGAGTTCTTTGCTGATACAAAGAATCTTCCGTTGTTGGCGTCATATCTGAACTCGTGAGTTGAACCCGCCTCTTTATTGAGCTTACTGATAACATCTGAGATCTTATCAGTTTCTGATATCTCAATGGACTTGGTCTGTCCGCCGGATGTAAACTCTAATGTCTTGGTCCCTGTTATGCCAAGCTTATCCATTGTAGTATCAGCAGAGGCATTGACCTTCTTTCCGCTGTCATCCGTATACTGAACCTTGTCACCTGTAAGGTATGCCGACTTTGAAAGAGATGTGATATCAAGGGTCTGAGATGTGTTCATGGCATTGCTGCCTGTCACAACTGAGGCTGCACTTTCGTTGGATACTGTCGTAACCTTCTTGGTGTAGGCTGATGAAAACCTCATGCTTCCAAGTGCACCGTTGTAAAAAGAAACAACCTTTTTATTCAGCTCTTTCCATTTATCCTGTTTCCATGTAAGCTTCTTCTGATCACCTGTATAGGTGTCCACTTTATCCTTCTTGGTCTGTGTAAGCGCGGTGATGATACTCTCAGTATCAAGACCTGAATTCATTCCCGTAATTCTAATAGGCATACGCGTTCTCCTTTCTCAATCCGTGAGCTTGTAGCATCGACATCCCTGTCACGCTGCAGCACTACCATCTGCATCGTCAGATGGTCACATACAGCTCTTTGTTATCTCTTTTCATCCACCATGATGCCGGCAATCTCCCATACCTTGGCGATCATGTCCAGAGTTTCATCAGGCGGGAACTCCTTGATGACCTTCTTGGTATCCTTATCCACCATCTTGATTGTTACTCTGTTGGTCTTGTCATGGATTCCGAAAACAGCTTCAGTGTTGGATTTGACACGCTTGCTCATCTCAGAGATAGCCTTGCGGACCTTCTCGTTATCCTCCTGAATCTGCTCCTCTGTAGCCTCAAGCCTATCCTGATTTTTGGTAAAAGTCTGGGCACCACTCTGAGAATCCGCACCATTATTGGTGGAATTGTCAGCAGCTTCAACCTTCAGCTCAATGGTCTGGGTAGCTCCACTGGCCTCACTGTTTACAATCTCAGACTGAGACTGATTCTTTTCCTGAATCTGTGTTTTTACCTGTGGCTGTGTCTGCTGAATCAGCGGGCTATAGCCATTAATTGCTTCTAATCCCATAATCTCTTACCTCCATGTCAGATCAGGGCTTGATCTGCAGTTACTATTACAACTGTGCTCCTAAAGATACACATACTGTGTCCACATAGTTTCTTATCCTCTATATCGGAAAAAGTCTTATTTTCTTTACTTTTTTCGACAAAAAAATCCTAAAATTTTTATAAATTTTAGGATTTAGGTTACAGTCTAACTAATCGCATCAGTATAATGCGCCCAGTATCTGAGAATATAGTCATCATCTTCTTCGCCGTTAAGCCATCTATTTATCTCATTCTCTTCTTCAATTAACTCTTTCTCTCTGCCCATATTCTTGGGGTCATCACAGGTAAGCTGAATAAGATCATGTATCTTCCCAATATACGACGCAGTATGATCCTCTTTTGAGATTCCCTTTTTATAATTGTTTCGGGCTCTCACAAGCCTTCTCACTTCGCCATCAACATTGGACAGCTGCTCTTTTATATCAAGTTTGTTCCAACTTTCACTTGTCATATCCGGTTCCTCATCTGATCCATGACTTCAAAATATCAAATAGTTCATTTTCCAGATCAATATGCATATCCGCGTCAATTGCGACAACTCTGCGCTTTTTATCGATACAGAACTTAACCATATCATCATAGAAATGGTTGTGTTCCTTCCATATGTCATCCAGATTGGTTATCTCTTTTATAATCATAAATGCCTTCCCTCCAACCAATTCCACACAATAATTGTATCACTTTTTCAAAATCTCTGGCAGAAGTTTTGTATAGCCGAAATTCTCCAGCACTTTTTTCTGGCCGTTTAGGGCAATCTGCTTTCTCTCCTCCTCGTGCTCCAAATAATAAGCCGTCTTCTTAACCATCTCCTCCGGAGTATAAGCTATAGCCAGATCCTCACCATCAACGAAGTACTCTGCAATTTCAGGAGTATATGTGGTCAAAAGAAATCCTCCTGCCGCAAGGATGTCAATCACACGTAGCGGAACACCTGACAAGATTGATCTGAGGGTAATATTTAAGTTTATCTTACTTCTCCTGAATACCCTTGGCATTTTATCAAAGTAATCTGCCACTCCAAGATCGCACACACCATCGATAGGCTTAGCTCCGGGCATAGTGTAAAGTACCGTGTCAAATCTTTTTCCCATCTGAGCCAGAATGTTATGCCTTTCGTTAACCGTAACCTTTTTCCTTAATATATCCAGCATCACGTTATCATAGTCGATTTCGTATTTTCCGGTCTCTTCAAATTTTACGTATTCTCGCAGTTGTTGAACTTTCTTAAAAGGATATATTGATTCTTCTGTAAAAAAATCTATTCCAAAAACGCTCTCCTGTGCCTTGATCACCGCATCAGTATATCCCTTCAGATTTGGAGGCAAATAGTTTACCTGATCATAAAAATTGTATTCATTGTCATATAGATTACCCAGAAAGCATACCTCATGTTCATAAATAATGCTGCCTTCTGTTTCAGAATCCAGACTATTACATAGATTTTCCAGCCTTTCTGCGTTCACTCCAAGCGGAGAATACCAAATTGTGTTCACCCCTTTGTCAAGTAGTCTTTGGAATAAAAGTTTATCAAATACAACTACCCGGTTAACACTGTTTTCAAGTTCCTTTGAATCAAGCGTATAGTGTGGACAGTCAAACACCCAGGACACATAAGGCAGATTATATTCCTGGCAAGCCCTTGAAAGATTAGGGAAGAAGTCAAAACTAAATAACAGATCATAATCCTTTTTGTTGACACGCTCCTTAATCTCGTTTTTTATTTCAGGTGTAAGGTCATATCCCCTCATATTCAGCTTAAACACATCCACCTCATGCCCAAGCCTCTCCATGGCGTCCCTGCAGTCCGCCCCGTTAAATTCGTCCCAGTCGTAATATAGAATCCTCATGCCAGCCCCTTTTGCCGCAACAGTCTAAAAAAGCCGACGCACCTTTCGCGCGCCGGCCACATTTTTTCATAAATCAAAGCAAGTTCTTCAGTGCATCGATACCAGCTACATCAGTTGCCTGCTTATTCTCATTCTGGATCTGGATGTAAACCTCTTTTCTATAAATAGGAACTTCCTTGGGAGCTGCAATACCAAGCTTGATCTGGTCTCCCCTGATGTCCAGAACTGTGATCTCTATGTTGTTGTTGATAATGATTGCCTCATTCTTTTTTCTTGATAATGCCAGCATAATCAGCCCTCCTTAGCTTCCTTATTCTTCTGAAGAATATCATAGATAGGGAACTTTACAGGGTAATCACTGTTTTCAACAATAGCCTGGACACCTTTTCTGTCTGCTGCATTGATGATAAATGGTCCCATCAGGTTTACGGTCATCTTGGTAAGGTCATGAGGAACAGTCACTGTTACAAGAACAAGAATGTCATCATCCTTAATGTCTCCGATATCAGCCACGATATTCTTGTCTACCTCAGGATTGTATTCAGGACAAACAATAAGTGGATCTATGACAGGCATCGCAAATCCGGGCTCTTCAATGGACTGAAGCCACTTGATGGTACCTGCACCCTGCTCTTCATCATGCATGAGAGTGAATCTCTTAAGATCAGGGAAACCGATTATGCCATTGGGAAATTCGATGATCTTGCTGTCTTCAATCTCTACTTCTCCGAAAATCCTTGTTGTTAATTTCATGCTGTACCTCCATACTTTATTGTCTGGTGATATGCGGACCAGTCCGCTTAGCTTACGGGATTTACTTACAAATTAATTATATACGCTATTTCGTGCAATTGCTACAATTATTAATACAATTATTTGATAACATACGGATTGCTACGCTGCGCCATCTATATCATCAGATATAATTCATAAGTGAACTCTGACTGATCTTTCCTGTTGCCATAAGGCTCGCCTCATAGGTAACCTGGGCTGTTGTGAGCTGTGTGGCAGCCTCTGCAATGTCGATATCCTCATTATCTGACTGCAGCGTCTTGAAGGTTGTGGTCTGACTCATAAGTCTTGTGCTGATAAGATCAAGCCTCTTTGACCTTGTTCCGTTATCGGTAACTGCTACGTTTGCTGTATCCAGTGACTTCTGCATGGAAGTGATCTTGTGCTCGAATTCCTTCTGTATATCTTCCCTGAGGAAATCATATGCCTTTGTTGCGGAGCTTATCTGGTTGTTTATCTTTGCCTTTGTTGCATCATCCTGAGCCTGCTCAAGCTTTTCTTTCAATGTCTTAAGTGTAGTATCCATCTGCTGGAGCTCTGAGAGCTTATCCTTAAGATCAGAGACATCTCTTTGCACATTGGTGGTAAATACAGCATCTGCAGTGGTATTAACTACAACTGACTGAGCAAAACCAACGTCATAGGCTATGTCATGTCCCGCCGATCCCTTGTTGTAGAGGATCTGCTTTCCATTGTCATCAGTAAATTCACATGCAAACAGGTTTTCAGGTCTGATGTCGCCCTTATCCCATTCCTTCTTATCGTAAACCATGTCAATGGACTTGGCGTTGATTATATCAGGAAGGGTTGAGAGCTTTTCTTTTAACTCTTCATTAAGGAGCACTTCGCCGGTTGCTGCGTCGAGGTATGCCACAGCGCCTGTGGGATTGTTATAAAGATCGTTGTAAGCATTATCGATATCTTCCTCAGTGCTGGTCTTATAAATGATGTGGTTTGAATCTATGGTTATGCTTGTCTCAACATATGAACTGTGAACGCTTCCGTTTCCTGTCACCTGAATGATCTCGTTGCTGTAGGTTCCATCACCGTTTTCACGCCTTGTGGTATTGGTTATTGTGTAAGTACCATCGCTGTTGACTGTGGCAGCATAGCCCTCTTCATTGAGGTTTATGGTATAGGTCTGATCGATCGCCGGAAGAAGAGGAAGCTCGATGGTCCTTACTCCATCATCGCCGGTATATGTGATAGTTGAGAGCTGTCTTGACTCAAGAGCCGTAATAGCTGAATCCACGTTATCTGACTTGGACAAAAGAGTTCCATCCGCCCCCATTACCATGGTGTACTTATTACTGTTTGTCAGGTTCTGGGCTGTGATGGTATAGGAACCGTCATTGTTAAGGCTTGTGATATAGGACATGTTGTCCTGGTCACTGACGATGCTGTACTCATCCTTTGGATTCTCGTTGAGGGGAATTGATGCATAGTGGGTAACTCCAACCTCATCCTTAAAGGTAAGAGTTGCAGTGTTTATTATGTCAGTAACTGAGCTTGTTGCAGGCTGAGCCATAACCTCGCGGTATTTAAGGACAGCTGACTTGCCATCGCCGCTGATGTAATCCAGGTTATCATAGGAAAGGCGAAGTCTTCCAACGGTTCTTTCAACTATCTCATTCTCAAGCGTGGCATCAACAGAAGGGTCAAGGATCTGGGCATTTTCCAGCTTGTATTTTCCAACTACTCTGTTGGACTCTGCGATGTTTCCGGCACCAAACTCATCATTGATATCTGTATATGTAGCTGTTGTTGTCTTATCAAATGTAAGAGCAGTATCTGTTCTGTAGCCTGTAAATACATATCTTCCGGCGTAGTCAACATTACCTGTTGCGTAATATTCCTGAGCCAGAGCATCCATCTGTGTGATTATTGTTTCAAGATCATCCAGCGTAAGGTCCTTATTCGCGCCCTTTGTAGCCTGCTTTACACAGTCCGTAAGTACATCTGTAATTGTCGAAAGAGCATCTGCAGTAACCTGAAGCCAGCTCTCAGCGTCCTTGGCATTCTTCTCATAATACTGGGAAAGCTGAGTAACGTTGCTTCGAAGTCTCAAAGCCCTTATGGCGATGACCGGGTCATCTGAGGGTCTTGTGATCTTTTTTCCCGTGGACATCATGGTGTTGAGCTGATCCTCAGCCACTTTATTGTTGTTGATGTTATAAAGTGAATTGTTCTGCATGATCTTGTTGGTGATACGCATGTGGTTCTCCTCTCATATCTTAAGGAAATATTGCCTACGCTTATCATACTCCCGTCTGAAGTATCAGTCTGTCGTAGATCTCAGTAAGCGTCTGGATCATCTTGGATGAAAGTGTGTATGCATTCTGGTACTTTACAAGGTTTGATGCCTCTTCATCCTCGTCAACACCGGAATCTGAAAGCCTCTGATTGCCGATGGTGTTTTCCAGGGAAGTGTAGGTCTCTTCAAGGGTGTTGGAATTACTCTTGTTAAGGGCCACATCTCCAAGAACCTTGGTAAGGAACTCTCCTGAGGTCGCTCCCCTGAATATCTTCTTGGTATCCAGCATCTCTTTTAACCTGTTGAGGTTTCCGAACTCTGACTCACCCTCTGTGATGTCTGCCTTGGTGGCAAGTCTGTCTGAGTTATCCAAAAGAACTGAATTCACCGTGAAGTTACCGGCTTTAACCTTGTAATATCCCTTATTCTCCGAAAGAGAAGTCAGCTCCTCGTAGCTGTACTCCGCAGCTGAATTGGTATCCATTGATGCGGTAAAAAGATTTACTCCATCCAGAGAATCTGCTGTGTAACCTGAAGTCATTATCTGATTTACCGAATCTGAAAACTGCCTTATCCACTCGTTCATCTGAGCCATGTAATAAGGAAGGCCCTGATAGCTGTTGGCATAACCGATGCTGACATTCTTGCCCTCATCGGGAAGGCTTGTAAGAGTTGTGGGATCCAGGGTAAAGGTGTAGACATCATCCCCGTCGTATTCCCAGCTGTCGTATTTGTAAGTCTTGGCACCAACCTTGATGGTTCCGTCTTCAGGAATTGTGGCCTTTGTCATGTCCTTCAGATAATCAGCATCAACCTTGACGCTCATGGTAACTGTTCCATCAGGGTGCTCCCTTACTCCGTATACACCTCTGGATTCATCTGTATTCTGACTCTTTCCGTGGAAGTACTGTGAGTTATTTCCGTCCCTCATAGCCAGAAGGCCCTGAAGTTCGCCGCCTATAAGCTTGGAATCCAGTGAAAAGTCAGAAAGCTCATTGACGTTGTCGCCATCCTTGTAGCTGCTGCTGCCCCATTTGATATCGAAAAGACCTTTGACGTCATTCTGGTTCACCGAGCCGTCATCATCTCTTGATACGCAGATCATCTGCTTGTATTCGTAGGTGTCCACCAGCTCGTATGCATTGCCAACCCAGATCTGATATCTTGTGGCGCCTGTTACCCTGTCAGGCTGAGTCTCGTCAACAATAGGGCTCTCCTTTGTCTCAATTGAGATTATCTTGGAAAGCTCATCCACAAGAACATCTCTTTTATCCCTGAGCTCATTGGCCCTGGCGCCGGTCATCTCGATGATGTTGATCTGCTTATTGATCGAAGCCACTTCCTGGGCAATGGCGCTGACCCTGTCCGCACAGAGCTTGATCTCTGCATTTACATCAGCCTGCTCGTTCTGAAGTGAGTTGTATACGTTATTGAAATACTCTGTAAGACTCTTTACACTTGAAATGTATGATGACTTTGTCTCAGTGGTTCCTGCTGCCGTCATTACTGACTGCATTGCAGCCTGCATCTTGTTGAAAAGAGATGAGAATCCGCTGCTTCCATCGTCATCCAGATACTGCTCAATAAGGCCGTTGTAATAGTTCTTTTGCTTGACGTTGCCAAGAAGTGTCTCGTTGTTTCTGTACTTGACATCGTAGAAATCGTCTCTGACTCTCTCGATTGCAATGGTGTCAACACCTGCGCCTGCACAGCCATACTTGGCGAAAACCCTTAAGGCATCGCTGGCTTCCTGCTTTACTGCCTGCCTTGAATAACCATCGGTGTTGGCATTGGATATGTTGTTGGCTGTGGTGTTCAGGGCTGCATTTGCTGCTCTTAGTCCTGATCCTGCAATGTTTAGTCCAAAGAATTGAGAAGTCATTTTCTTTCTCCTTTTGTATCAGGTACTGGTGGTTTTGATCAACGGACTCGACAATACCTCGTCAGGATCCTGTCACAGGGGCATGACATCAGCTCATACAATACACGAGCTGTGTCATGCTCCCAAGGTTGAAACCAAGTGTTCCAGCATCTCGCTGACTACATTTATATATCTGCTGGATGCGTTGTATGCATTCTGGAACATGATCATAAATTCAAGCTCTTCGTCACTTGATACTCCAACAATCTGCTCCCTTGCCGACTCTACGGAAGATACTGTCTGTTCCTGGGCTTCCTTGATGCTGTTGTAAACATCTCCGGAGTTGGCAACCTGTGAAACCAGGCTGTTGTAATATGTGATGAAGCTGTTTCTTGTGGTCACGTTGGGATTGAGGCAGTACTGCTCTTTTGTGAAAGCCTCTTTTAACTTGGTGACCGTGTCATTATCCTCATTCCCGTCTATGGTCCTGTAGGTGAAAAGAGTGGGCTCCTGAATAAGAAGAGGATTTACCTGTGTGTTCTTTATGGTAAAGCCTGTAAGCACTGTGCCCGCGGGCTTTTCCTTGCTGATGTCGTAGGTTAGCTTGTCCGTTTCATTGGCGCAGGTAAAAAGTGTAAAATCCTTGGTCTCCCCGGCGCTGTTGTCCAAAAATGCCGGATTACTTTCTGCGTTCTCCATGATCTCATTGATGGTGGTCATAATATTGTGGACCATCTGATCAAACTCAGCCTGAACATTCATGATAACAGACTGTGAGATGTTGCTGTTGTAATAATCCTCATCTTCGGTGATATCGTGGTAGGTTGCATTGTGGTCTCCCCTTGCAAGGAGCACTGAGCGGAGCTTTCCGATATCAGTATTGGTTACTGTTGATATATTCTGTGTAAGGTCATAGACATGGGCTCCGTCAATGGATACTACTGTCTTTGTTCCGTCCTTGTTGTCCACTGTCTTTGCTGCATATTCCCAATAAGGAGTTGCATATCCAACGGAGCTTTCCAGGGTCACATCCACTGCCAGGTGGTTTACGTGATCAGTTGTTACAAATGTTGAGCCTTCGAAAAGAACTGTCACATTCCCGAAGATGTCTTCCTGATACTCAATCTTTCCATACTCCCCAAGCTGATCCAAAAGAAGGTTTCTCTCATCCCTAAGGTCGTTGGCTTTTTCCTGTCTGCCTGACTCGATGTCTACTATGGTTTCGTTCAAGACTCTTATGCGGTCACCAATCTGGTTGATGTTGTCGCACATGGTTTTTACTGTTGAATCAAGGTTTTCCTGATAGGATACAAGTCCGTCATATACGCTCTTGGCTCTTGTAAGGAACTCATTTGCCCTTGTAACAAAAGAGCTCTGGGTTACCGCCGAGCATGGATCCTTGGCCATCTCCTGTACTGAAACCCAGAGGTTATTGAGAGATTCGGCGAACTCAGATCCATTCATTTCCTGAAGCTGATCTTCGATCTCTTCAAGGGCTTTTATTGAAACGTCATAAAAAGCGAGCCTGCCATTCTCCTGCCTGTAGGAGATATCCAGGAAATCGCTTCTTACCTGCTTGCAATTATTGTAGTTAACTCCGGTTCCAATCTGTTTCCAGGCGATGGCTTCATTCTTTTTCTCTATAGTCTGATACGCCCTTGTTCCCTGGGAAACCTGCTGCCTTGTGTATCCCACCGTATCCAGGTTTGCCATGTTGTGCGCCGTGGTGTTCAGCGCGTTCTGGGAAGTCTGGAGTCCCGATGTTCCTACATATAAGTTGGCCATGAGTGACATGTTTGTTACCTCTCTTTACCCTAAAAAAGGCAAAATTAAAGACACTACCGAAATGCTCGGTATTCACCCGGGTGGATTATCTACATGCATCCGTACCACCTTTTCCTTAAGTGGTACGTCACTGCTTTGCATCAAACCCGCCCGAAGTGTAACCTAAACATTCGCCTGTAGTGTCTAAAGCTCTGGAATAATTCGCCGTCTGTGGAGCGCTTTTTGACGCTTGGATGATGTTCATTTCGAATTGTACCATTTCCAAAGAACTAAGAAGTAGTTCCTGGTTCTGGCCGTTTACACGTCTAACATTGTCTGCTACAGATACCAATCTGTCTCGCTGCAATGCCAGATTCTTCTGATCTTCTGGTCTCTTCTCGAGAACAGTTATCAGGTCGGTCAGTTTCAATGAATCAACATCCTTGTTGAGTACATTGGCAATATCCTTCATAGCTGTCATTCTTTTTTTCTCGAGGGACTGGATATTACCTATTATGCACTGCTCCTCATCCGTGATTTCCGCAAGTTTCAGAAGATCACCTGAAACGATAATTGTGGTCTTCTTACTAGATAACCCCAGTAATTTCTCGTACATTCCGCATTCCTGATCAAGCACGTCGACCAGGTTTTCCATTAGACTTGCCACTGGAATCATCCTCCTGATTATTATTTATTTAATTAAGAAAGCTCACTTGCTTCTTCGTATTTAGCCAGTAATTTGTCGGCAAAAGCCTCTCCACTTACGTTATAAGTACCATTTTTGATAGCAGCCTTGAGCGAAGCCACAACGTCTTCTCTAACGTCTGGCGTAGCGCTAACAGCCTGTTTAGCAACCTGGATATCTTTTCCAATTGAAGAAAATGATACAGTATCTCTAATATCATTAGTCTTCTTGGCCGCCTGGGTCTTATTAACTTTGTTGTTAGAGTAAATCTGCTGAACCTGACTGTATGCTTCTATACGCATATCTCATCCTCCTTCCCTGGAGTATTTTTTACTTCTACAACATTTATCGGTAGAAGTCGCCATTACTTTAGTTTTTTACTAAAAATATTTTCATGGCGTAAACACCCAAGGTTTACTCACTCTTTCCGCTTTTCAATACTATTATCGTCCAATTCGAAAAAAACTTTAGATTAATTTTATAATTAATTACAAATTTTGTAAAAAAATTTCGCGTAATACCTCGCCAAGTACTCTGCGCATAGAAAAACAGGTGCATTGGCAAGATGCACCTGTTCAGGTAGGAGATTTCTTATGACTATTGTATGTCACGTGTAAATAACGCCTTGGCATTGACGTTTTTACTTGTTAGCTTCTGCTAACAAAATGTATATTAGCATATGCTAACAAGAAATGCAAGCATTTATCGAAAGTTTTTTTACTTTTTTCTTTTTTATCCAAATTCTTTTGTTTTTAAGCCTTTCGGCTAAACTTTTTTGTCCTCATTTCAAACTAATTCTAGCTCTCCTTAGCCTATAATCTTCTTTTCCAACCAATTAGGCTAAAAAATAATCGCTGCTTTCGAAGTCAAAATTCAAAAACTAGCAAAAAAATTAGCCGAAACGATCATTTCTATGATTGTTCGGCTAATCTCACTATTCCAACGCCATAATATTCTTATTTTTTCTTTAGCCTAAAATCTTGCATTATTACATATCAGGCTAAATATCGCTAAATTCAGCCATTCTATAGCTGACCAATATAAGCTTGATCACAAAGGTATGTAATCCAAGCAAATATACCAATGTAACTAGTGATACAAGCTCCGCAAGTCTCCAGAACCATGGTTCTCTGAAATAGATCTTAAACAAGCCACTGTAACCGGCAGGAATCTCAACTGCAAGCTTCTTATCTTCTGCCATGTAACACTTTATCTTGGCTCCCTTGGCCTTAACAGCATAGTGCCTGTACCCCCAAAGAGGTGCTTCTGCTATTACCACATCTCCTGTAGGATTATCTGCCTGTACGTAAAGCGTTGTTCCGTTCTTCCTAGATACAGTTGCTGTAGCCTCTGATCCTTCTGGCAACGCCATGTCCTGATACATAGAAGTAAGGTCTGTGTTGATATCCTTAATACTAAACTCCACATAGAATGGCTCTCTAAGATAATTGCTATCAAAGGATGTTATTGGATTTCCTTCCTTTATAACATCTCCAAGAAGTTCCTCGCTCTGCACTACGCACATCAAAACAAGTAGTGCCATTGCAATATAGCCCTTTATACTCTTATCTTCATATCTTAAGAGCTCGCCCATTGTAACAGCAAACCAGAAAACTACCATTCCGCAAGACACATCAAGAAAATGCCATGGGAACTGCATATTTCCAAGAAGCTTGTACATAAGTGGCATCTTGTCATTAAGGAAGAAATAAAAAGTTGAATTAAGGCTAAGGGCTACAAACAAAATGCTCAGCACAAATATTCTAAGATAAGCTCCTGTCTTTTCCTTAAATCTTCCTGTAAGCACAAAGCCTGCAGCAATGGCAAGCACTGCGATTGAAACTACTCCAAGACCTACAAATCCACCAGTATCAAGAAAGGCTGCCTGTTGCAGATTAAAGAGATGAACAAGCTCCTGACCTCTGTTCCACAGGATGTCATTTATAGTATTGCCTCTCATGTTCTGGAATAACATGTAATCCGCAAGAGGTACTATAAAGTGAAGATTTAATAGAACTATAGCAAGTAATGCCTTGAGTAGTGGCAACAGTATCTCTTTTTGCAGAGTTTTCTCGATCATAATGATGCAGAAAAGAGGAATCACCAGTGCCAAAATAAAGGTTGAAAGCACATGACACGAAAGAGTAAACGTTACTCCAAGAGCCAGCGTAATATACGCCTTCTTGGACTTCTTTGAATAAATTTCCCAAAGTCCAAGGATCACCAGTGGAAGAAAGGTAAATGCTCCAAACTCACCAACTGTCGCTCCTGAATAGATACTGTGAAGTCTAAATCCGATCAGTGTGAATAGTACTGATGAAAAGAGACCAACTCTCTCATTTCCAGAAATCTTTTTAAATGCAAAATATGAAATAAACACAGACAGCACATTTGTAAGGAAAATGTAGAACTTATATGCCATCTGAAGTGTAAATCCAAGATTAACAAGTATTGATGAAGGATAAAGGAGCAGATCTCCATAGCCCACACCAGCAGCATAACCGTAACCATTGTCCCATCCTGGAAGGATGTGTACTGGAAACTGCCCACTTCTAAGGGCCTCAGCCGTAAATGCAATTCTTCTCAAATGATAGTAAATATCATCGCCAAAATATAATTTTCTATATAAAAGCGGATAACTTGAGAAGAACAGAGTAAAAAGCATCACTCCAATAGTCAGCTCTTTTCCCTTAAGGAAGCTAAGAGTCTCTTTTCTCTTAAGTAGGAAAAGAAATGCAAGCAAATCTAGTAGCGCAAAAACAAAAAACAGTTTGGCTGTCTCATTGGCTATGGTCTTGCCCTTCATGTATGTGATATTCACGCCATTTACAAGGACATATATATTGTCACCTGTAGCATCTGTTTCAGGTCCCATGCGGACTTCAAACTCTGTCCCGTATCTAACCCAAGAAAGAGCTGAAACACTGGTGAACTTACCTGGCATTGCAGTATGGTCGCTGTAAGCTAGATCTGCAGTCTTGCCTTCAGAAGTATCTCCCACTGCATCAAGCACCATATAGCAGGTATGCCAGTTATCCTCTGCATTAGAGCTATAATCTACAGTCACGGAATAAATGCCTTTTTTGAGGAACGTAGGCTTTGTAACAACGTAAGCCCCTTCCACATTACTGTGATCAGCATAGAATCCGCTCTCATATTCGATAGTATTAGTTTCAAGATTTTTATGTGCAAGGAGCAGATCATCTGATGAATAGCTTATACTCTCTTCTCTATTAAATCTAAGAGCATTTACTATCAAAAGAACTACTTCAACCGCCACCAGAACTAATATAAGGAGTTTTTTATTTTCCCAAAACTTCTTCATTCGAAAATATCCTCACCAAATCTTACTTTGAGCTGAGCCTTGATAGCTTCAACGCACTTATCAAAGCCAAGCTTACTGCTATCGATACACAGGTCATAGTTCATGGCATCAGTCCAGAGATTTCCTGTGTGATGCATATAGTATTCAGCGCGATATTTGTCTTCTCTTGCGCAGAACTTCTCAAGTTCTTTGCCTTTAAGAGGCTGAACCTTGGCAGCTTCCTGCATGAGGAAGTCATGAGGCGCGTGTACAAATACACTAAGAACGTTGTCATAATCCTTAAGAACGAAGTTTGCAGCACGGCCTATGATAACGCAGCTTGTGGTGTCAGCAAGTTTTTTGATGACCTTAGCCTGATAGTTAAAAAGATTATCAGTAGAAGTAAAGTCCTTGCTGTCAGGACCGATAAGCTCTCCGTTATAGACATTTATTGGTGCCTTGAAAAAGCCATTATTTCGAAGCTTCTCATCAGCCTCCAAGAATAAAGACTCATTTATTCCGCTTTCTTCAGACGCAAGTTTTATGAGTTCCTTGTTGTAATAGTGGATCCCAAGCTCATTTGCAAGCTTTTCACCGACGGTTCTGCCGCCACTTCCGTACTGTCTTGCGATTGTAATGACAATGTTTCTTTTCATACCATTTCCCCCGCTATTATTCGCCAAGATATGCTTTCTTTATTGTTTCATCATCCAAAAGCTCACTGGCAATGCCCTCTTTTACGATCTTGCCTGTCTCAAGAACATAAGCCCTGTTAGCTATTGAGAGCGCCTTCTTGGCATTCTGCTCAACCAAAAGAACTGTAACTCCGTCCTTGTTGATCTTCTCGATAATATCAAAGATCTCATTTACAAAGATTGGTGAAAGACCCATGGATGGCTCATCGAGAAGGATGATCTCAGGATGAGACATAAGGGCTCTACCCATAGCAAGCATCTGCTGCTCACCGCCGCTAAGTGTTCCAGCTAGCTGGCTCTTTCTCTCTTCAAGTCTTGGAAAGCGCTGATAGATAGTCTTAAGTGTCTCGTCCATCTCAGCCTTATCTTTTCTGGTATAAGCGCCCATCTTGAGGTTCTGTAAAACGGTCATTTCAGCAAATACACGCCTTCCCTCTGGAACCTGCGCCATTCCAAGATTTACGATCTTGTGACCTGGAATCGTTGTGATATTCTGATCTTTGTAGACGATCTCACCTTTATCCGCCTGAATAAGACCTGATAAAGTGTGAAGTGTTGTGGTCTTACCTGCTCCGTTAGCACCTATGAGGGCTACGATCTCTCCTTTGTCTACATGAAAAGAGACACCTTTAAGAGCCTGGATAACACCATAATATACGCTTAAATCTTTTACGCTTAAAAATTCGCTCATAATTATCTCCAATATTTTTTAATATGGAAGTTAGCCTAAATAAGCCTTGATTACTTCTGGATTAGCAAGTACCTCTTTGGTCTCGCCCTGGCAGAGAACTCTTCCAAAGTTAAGAACTGTAAGCTTCTCACAGATTCCTGATACAAGCTTCATATCATGCTCGATCAAAAGAATTGTCATTCCAAATTCTTTACGAACTAATGAGATAGTGTCCATCAGTTCTTTGGTCTCATTTGGATTCATGCCTGCTGCAGGCTCATCAAGTAAGAGAAGCTTAGGATTTGTAGCCATAGCTCTTGCTATCTCAAGCTTTCTCTGCTTACCATAAGGAAGATTAGAAGCCAATGTGTCTTTTTCTCCATCAAGGTCAAAGACCTTAAGAAGCTTCATAGCCTCTTCATTCATTTCCTTCTCAACTTTTCTATACTTTCCTACATGAAGGATTCCCTCTATAGCACTGTATTTGAAGCGCTCAGAAAGTCCAACCTTAACATTATCAATAACAGACATCTGCTTAAAAAGTCTGATGTTCTGGAAGGTTCTTGCGATACCTGCCTGATTGATCTGAACTGTGTTCTTTCTGGTAATATCCTCGCCATCAAGCCTGATAATGCCTTCATTTGGCTTGTACACACCTGTAAGAAGGTTAAATACAGTTGTTTTACCAGCTCCGTTTGGTCCGATGAGTCCGTAGAGCTCACCCTTTTCGATCTGAAGGTTAAAGTCATCAACGGCTCTTAGTCCGCCAAAGGAAATACTAAGCTTATTTACATCTAAAAGTGTCATGCCTTTGCCCCCTTTCTAACTGTGAAGCGGCCAAAGGTCTTCTTTCTCCAGTCGATTACCTTAGGTGACCAGTTAACGATCATCATTACTATAAGAATGATCGAATAGATCAACATACGATATGTATTGAGGCCTCTTAGAAGCTCTGGTAATACATACAAAATGCACGCAGCAATAACGCTTCCTCTGATATTTCCAATTCCACCAAGTACCACATATACAAGGATCATGATGGATGCGTTAAATCCAAAGTACTGAGATGATGCTGTAAGTGATGTGATATTGTGTGAATAAAGAACTCCTGCTGCTCCAGCAATAGCTGCAGAAATAACAAAGGCAAGCATCTTGTACTTGGTAATATTGATTCCTGTTGCCTCAGCTGCGATGGCATTGTCTCTGATAGCCATGATCGCACGACCATCTCTTGAATTTATAAGGTTCTGAACCACGAAAAGAGCTAATAAAAGCACAACAATACTGATAGTAAAGTTAGCGTCGTGTGGAGTTCCTGTGATACCCATGGCTCCGTTAACAATAACTTCTCCATCAGGCTCCATGCCAAGCTCCATAGCATTCTTTAATGAGAAGTGAAGTCCATGCTTGTCAATTCCAATATAGAATGCGTTGATAACTGTTTTGATAATCTCGCCAAAGGCAAGTGTAACAATAGCTAGGTAGTCACCCTTAAGCCTAAGTACTGGAATTCCAATGAGAAATCCGAACAAAGCCGCAAAAGCGATTCCCACAACAAATGCCAGGATAAATCTTGGGGCAGTTGGAAGAACGTTCTGAGTAACCTTTGAAAAGAATGCGCTGGTAAAAGCTCCCACGCACATAAATCCGCAGTGTCCTATACTAAGCTCTCCCAAGATACCTACACAGAGATTAAGAGCAACAGCTATAACTGCGTAATATGTCATTGGGACCAAAAGTCCTCTCATATGACTTGAAAGATTTCCGGTAGCTGCAAGTATCTGGAATATTATAAATGCCAAGATCACAATTCCATAGGTGATCAGATTATCATATTTCTTTTTCATGCCTTCACCCCCGTCATACCTTTTCTTGGATTTTTTTGCCCAATATGCCGGTAGGTTTAACTAATAACACGATTACAAGAATACCGAACACAATGGCATCTGAAAGCTGTGATGAAATGTAGGTTTTACTAAGGATCTCCACTATTCCAAGTACAAGTCCACCGATCATAGCTCCTGGAATTGACCCGATTCCGCCAAGGACCGCTGCTACGAAAGCCTTGATACCAGGCATTGCTCCTGTATATGGAGAAAGAGATGGATATGCTGAGCAAAGAAGCGCTCCAGCAATAGCTGCAAGAGCTGAACCGATAGCAAATGTCAGCATGATGGTCTTGTTAACATCTATACCCATAAGAGTTGCTGCTCCCTTATCTTCGGCAACTGCAAGCATTGCCTGACCCTGCTTGGTCTTTTTGATAAAGAGCTGTAAAACTACAAGTACCAAGACGCTAATGAGGATTGTGACTATTGTTACCCCCTGAATTCGAAGCTGACCATCAGCAAAAGACAAGCCTTCCCAGCTGATAACTGATGTAAAAGACTTAATGTCTGCGCCAAATATAAGAAGGGCCACATTCTCAAGGAAGTAGCTGACACCGATAGCTGTAATGAGTACTGCCAAAGGAGATGCTGCTCCACGAAGTGGTCTATAAGCCACAAATTCAGTTGTAATTCCAAGGATTGTACAGAGGACGATCGCCAATAGGATTCCTAAAAGTGGATTACCTCCGAGAGATGCTGTCACTGAAAAGATGATGTAACAGCCTACCATGATAAAATCACCGTGGGCGAAATTGAGCATCTTAGCTATACCGTAAACCATCGTATATCCTAAAGCGATGATGGCATATATGCTTCCTAAGCTAAGCCCACTAATAAGATATGTTAAAAAACTCATATCTACCTCCAACTCTTGATACTTTTTATCCTTTTTTCACATAAATATATGATAGCACAACAACCATAAAATTAATTACAAATATAACAAACGAGGGCACTAATTTTTTTCAGCACCCTCGCTAAATAATAGTCGATTAAATTATTTTATAAAGAGACGATCACTGAGCTGATACGTAAGCTCCGTCCTTGATAACTACAGCCTTAGGCTCTTTGTTTGGCTCACCGCTTGCATCCCAAGTCATCTTAGCAGATGTAAGACCTGAAGCCTCGATCTCAACCATAGCAGCCTTAAGCTTGTCGCCGATCTCAGAAACACTCATATCAGGAGTTACGCCTGCTTTCTCCATGGCTTCTTTGATGATATAAACAGCGTCATAAGCATCTGCCGCAAACTGGTTAGGAACTTCACCGTATTTTTCCTTGTACTTAGTTACAAAGTTAACTGTAAGATCATCTGTAGCATCAGCTGCGAAAGGTGTAAGAAGCATTACGCCCTCAGCAAGTGATGTATCAAAGTTATCAACTGTAAGAAGTCCATCAAGACCATCTACACCAAAGAAGATTGGTGAATATCCCATTGTGTTAGCCTGTGTAAGGATAAGT
>JAEEGL016262396.1_pt1 | contig 21892 bp, 16 predicted proteins | sample 9134231 | NCBI WGS metagenome assembly JAEEGL01 (sample SAMN16246548, study PRJNA631951) | gut metagenome | biome: gut microbiome; feature: rumen; material: fiber-attached | host: Bos | place: Iran: Karaj | collected 2018-10 | reverse complement strand
TGCACAAAAATAACGTTAAATTTTGGGGTATTAGCACAGTTGGTAGGACAAGGTACTCGTACTTACGCCCCAGAAACCGGGTTATCTGCACGGCTGATTGCGCACTGAAACTCAAGATTCTCACTCATGAAAATGAGTGCTTTTTTATGCGTTTCAGCGTTCCTTGATGGGCAGGTCAGCAGTAAGCGCAAAATAAAGCACACCTACCAATACCTCGCTTGATATGAGATACGTATCGGGCAGTACTTTTGAGACACGCAGCTGTCCGCCGTCTTCCTCACAGAGGATGATCTCGGCCGCCTCGGCTCTTTTCAGTATGCTCACGACCGCCTCCCCCAGGACTACGCTCTTCATGTCCCGTATCTTCCTGTTCGCCACCGGCGAAGGCATCTCGTATTGATAGTAGCTGTAATCATTTTCGCCGCGCAGGAGCGAATTGCACGCTTCAAACACGAACGTACAGTCCGGTCTTCTGCAAACGCGGTACTGAGTGCCGTCGATCAACGCATAAGGGAATGGTATTCAGACGTTGGTAGTTGTTTTGTGCTTCGTATAAAACTCTCCATTCTCCTGATTCGCTCAAGCCTTCGAGCCTGTATGCCCGGGTCATGGTTTTGGGCATATAGAAATCCGGGCAGTGCCATGGGCGGTTACTGCTCTGCCTTTTGGATCAAAAAAGCTGCAGATGTCAAGCAGTTTTTTACATGAGCGGCCAAATTTTAACATTATTGACATGGGGACGCCACTCATTATATAATCACGAATAGTAAACACAAAAAGGGGGATTCTTGATGCGCAGACGCTGTAAATGCCCATTTTGCGGAGAACCAGTATGGCAACTGGCCTCAAATTGCGCTTCTTGTGGAAAGCCTTTACCAGAAGAAGTGCTTCTGATGTTCAATGAGGAACCGGAACAGTCGCTGCTGGACATGGAAAACTCCTCTTCGGCGGAATCGATGGAATCGCCGAGAACGATTGAAGAACTCAAATCCTGGTGTGATGAAAACGGTATGCCGCTCGATAGGATGCGCTTCTTTCTGGGAGAAAACTTTCAGGAGCCAAGAGCCTTCGGCATCTATAGAGTTGATGATACATATATCGTTTACAAGAATAAAGCAAATGGTGAACGGGCTGTGCGTTATAGCGGTCCTGATGAAGCTTTTGCTATAAAAGAGCTGTATATGAAGCTGCTTTATGAATGCCATATACGTGGAATTTATCCCAGTGAATATCCCGCAAAAGATAGAACCTTGCAGAATAGATCTGATTTGACAGGGTTTAGGCTTGCTCGTTTAGAGAACGATGAACCACACAGAAGACCTGATTTAACAGGCTTTAAGCTTTCTTCTTTAAAGAACGATGAACCTCGCAAACCGGATAAGTTCTATGACCAGGATTACAATGATCCTCATCGTGTTCTGCCCATCATTGTTGTTATCTTGTTCATACTAATGTATATATTTGGAGCGCTCAGTAATCCCGATAAAAGCGACCGCCAGAATCATGGTCATGATTATTACGACTCGTCATCTGACGACTATTGGAGCAGTGATGATGATTATGGCAGTGATTATGACAGTTGGGACAGTGGCGATTCAGATTGGGATTCGGATTGGTAAAAAGGGAAACCATAATATACGAAAGTGATGATCTATAAGCATATCGTTTGTATTTAACCGTTGTTTTCTGCTGGTGGACGGATATATATGAATGCGCTTGAGGAGATGTAAAACTCGAAAGAAGGCCGGACGAGAGTCCGTAATACGAACCTGAGTTGTTTTTTTTCAATACTCATGCAATGCCTGCAAAATGATTATGGAAATCTCGAAAAATGCCTCCTGCCGCAACTGGCTGTAACGGGCAGGAGGCATTCAGATAGCAACAGTGCTTACTTTTTGTTGGTGATCTTCTGCACCTTCTTGTCCAACAGGCAGCATATCGGCAGAGACATGATTAATACCACTGCGTCAGCGATGAAAGCATAGAGATTCATGCCCAATCTGGCAATGAAGGGCTGAGACTTGATGATGCTGTCGATAAGGGATTTGGCACCCAGTATTCCGACGGCGACAGACAGAATAATCGCCCCTATCCAAAGAGCATATTGCAGCCACCTGGACGCTATTTTTTTGGTAGCGGCAAAAGTGAGGCCAAGACCAATGCCGATGAAAACGTTGCCAAGTGCCCATCCGGGCATTCCCCGAAGGCCACTGGTCAGCAGACAGTAGAGCACCACGCCCAAAGCTCCCACGATTGTGCCGCTGAGGGTTCCGAAGCTGAAGCAGTAGACCGCCATGGTAACATAGCCGAGGCACAGATAATAGTTTTGAAAAACAGGAACCTGTACGCACAGAGTCAGTACAACGAACAAGGCGATGCCCATTGCTGTGTAGGTGATCTTCTTCAGATTTGTCTTCATCATGTATCTCCTTCCGAAATTCTTTGTCCTTCCAGCTTAGACCACTCATCATTTCATCTGAGCAAGCGCAGAATTGCGGTAAGCCGGGTCGTCCGTGACCTCCCGGATGACTTTCAGCTCTGCAGGCAGGTTTATGGAAGCTTGTTCGTCTGAAAGCTCTATCTCACATATGGCCTGATTAGACCAGAACGGGTAGATATCGATCTCGAAATACTGCCCTTCGTACATGAGGCAGTAGCGTGTCTTACGGATCGTTCGCCTGCCGGGGTCTGCGTCCATAAGCAACCGCAAGTATTCTTTTTCCGTGAGCCGGCGCTCGACTTCCACTCGTTTCAGGCCACTAATCGATTTTTTGACCGTCTCATAGTAGAAATAACTGCCGTCGGAGCCGCGCTGCCGAATGCGTACCTCCTCGCCAGGATTGGAAATCAGATAGGTCTGGCAGATGTCGACCTTTCGACAGTTTGGCTGGCTTTCAAGCCATTTGGTATTTGGACGTTCGATCAGGAATTTGCGTTCGATCTCCATCGGCTCCGGTTCTCCCAGGAAGGAAAGGATCTCGTGGAGCAGCCGCTTGAGTTTGTCTTCGAAGGAAGAAGAATTGTCGATGACCCGGAGGTGGGGATGACCGGTCCAGGCGGCAATGAGTTTGTCATCCAACGCGGCTGCCTGCTCCGGTGCCTCCGTCCGGGCGGCGTTGTTGGCTGTGGTATAGGCTTCCAGAGCGCCTTTGGCGGCGGTTACCAGGTGAAACACTGCATCGTACCGGTCTCTGAGCTCCACTTCGCTGGTGTTCAGCTCTTTGCATAAGCGCAGGAAGTCCAATTCTGTCATGTAGGCTTTATTGTCCATGGCGCCCCGGTCGCAGACGATGAGCACCTTGTCAGCATTCATGGTCCTGGCTCCGCGCTCGAACAGGCGCTCCTTTTCGAGCTGAAGCTCCATCTGGCAACGCTGATAGTCCAGGTTCGTTCCACAGCCCCAGGGGGTCAAGCCGCCGCCGATCAACTCCGTGGCTGTCTCGGGAATGAACAGCACCTGGTAACCTTTCTGAGGAAGATTGTTAGCGATCCAGCTCATGGCTGTCGTTTTGCCGCCACAAGGGCCGCCGGTGATGACGATCTTTTGAATGGTCATTGGTCTTTTCTCCTCCCTTTCCTGCAACAGATCTGAAACGGGAACTCCGAAAAAGACGGACAGGCGATTCAGCATGTCTGTTGTGGGTTTCGCTGCGCCATTTTCCCACTTGGATACAGCCTTATCAGTTACTCCAAGCTTCTCTCCCAACTGGGATTGGCTTAGTCCAGTGGCCTTTCGCAGCCGGTAAAGGCGCTCACCAAACGGATAGTCATTATTCTTCATTCCCATTCCCTCCTGCACCTATAGTGTACTATAGATCGGCCTGCTTTGCAATCCATTTCCAGGTGAATATTGGTAGACATCTACTGTTGGTGTTTGATGTGATCATCCCTCTCCCATTTGTCAGACATGACCTCTCTTTCTAAGCTGTTGCTTCTACAACTTAAACTCTACCAGATTAAACTCTACCAGACGAGACTTCGTTTTTTCTTCGCTTTTCTTTTCTCTTTGCCAATCTGTATTGTGATCACACAAGAACAGCTATTATGTAGAGTAACTATTGCATTCAGTCCAAATAAATGATACAATCTAACTAAGTCTTTATAAGGTTGTGATACGAATGGCAAATAGGTTAAAGGTTTCCACCAAGGAACTGGAAGATGCGTCAAACGAGTATAGGAAATGTAACGCGGATATGATGAACATCTGTGCGCAAGTCACGGCTATCGTTCATAGAGTTAATGGATCTTGGAAGGGTAAAGCAAGTAACAGTTTTTTTGACAAGTTTTCCAGAATGGACCAAGAGCTAAAACAGACCAATGACAAAACAAATGATGCTGTAGATGAATTGCGCGAAGCGGCAGGGATTTTTGAAAGTGCAGAAAATACAAATATCAAAATTACCAGTGCGCTTCAAGTCGGGGTATCTCCGTTTAACTGAGGAGGATAGGCGATGAAGCATGACACACAAGAAATCCGAAGAATTGCACGACAGTTGTCAAATCTATCGGATAGTATTTCTACGGTGGCAAATGGATCTATACGGGACTCGGCTGACGAAATACCTACCAGCTTTAAAGGTGAGGCGGCTTATGAATTGACCATCTCAGTACGAGGCCTCCTGAAAGATATTCATGGAACGTCGATGGCACTGGAAAAGATCAGCGCAATGCTGAGAACATATGCGCAAATGCTTGATGTGGCGGATGATGTGGCAAGCAAACTGATCCATAACAAATGATGAGAGGATGAAAAGCAGATGGCTGTTATAAATGTTATGCTTTCTGAACTTATGGATGCACAGAAGCAAATGATAAGTGAAGCGGAGTCCTATAAAGAATCGGTCAATAGGATTGGTCAGATTCTGGAACGGTTGCAAAACCAATGGGAAGGGGACGCACAAGTGGCTTTCGAAGTGGAACAAATACAAGCAATGGCATTTTATAATCAAATGGTTAAACGAATCACGGCTTGTGGAAACGGATATAAATATGCCGCGGGCTGCTATGAAGATGCTGACAAAACAAGTGCGAATATCATAAAGAGTGTTAATGCATAGAATAAAAATGGAAACAATACTTATTAGGCGTTTTTTCCTGCTCATTGCTTCGATTGCAATACTGATGGAGGGTATAACAGCTATGGCAAATAAAGCAACTATCACTGAAGCGGAAGTCCAAATCCTTGCTAGCACTGGCGCTTCTGAAATACGCATTCGCAATGGGAACTTGACAGATACTGAAAAGCAGGATCTTGTGGTGTTTAGCGCAGTAGAGGAGCAAATGAGGAAAAGATACCCGACTGAAAACATCCTCTTTGTCGAGATGGAAGTTCGAGCTGGCGGAGCAGAATATATTTTCCGCGGCTTTACTGAAGATGAAGGACCTGAAGAGCAGTTTGATGTACTTGTTCAAATTGAAAAGGAGGGGGTTCAAACAGAGTATAAGATCAAGGATAATCTTATAGGACAAAAAATGCGAGCCGACTTAACGGAGCGAATTATTCAAATGCTAAAAACGCTTGATATAACATCGGTTGAGGGAGTTTTAGTAACTGTACCTTACTTAGCAGATGCCGAATTTGACCGTAGCTTGAGCATAGATGAGCATATTACTATTGGCGATATGCCCGCATGCAGCATAAGGATTGAGTTGAATGCAATTGAAATGACAGAAGAAGAATTCCAAGCGATTGGGGATAAAATCAATAAGGCTATGCGGGAAAGCGGACTAACAGGTAGCATATATATTATTGGCAGTGTTATCGGGAGAACTGGGCAGCCTTGGGATCGTATTCTATACCGTTATCAGATTCTCATATAGTAGTACCGGATAGGGAGGAATTCTAATGGCAGACTTGCTAAACAGTTCTCAGGTTATTTTACTTGACAACTTGATGTACCTTGATAGTGGTGATGGATTCATACCTGTAACGGACTGTAAGGGAATGAAGTTAAACGATTATGTGGATCAGCAGTTGAATCTGTTGAGCCATCAAGAATCCTTAACTCTAGATCAGCAACGCTATGAAAGCGTATTAAAAGCAGTCAAAAACGATCCTTCTTTTGAAACGGTTGTGATTGGAGATGCGAAAGTAGAGTCGTTTCAAGATGGAGGTGGAGGGAGTGCGATGTTTGTAAACACCTCCACAAAAGAGGCTATTATTTCATACCGAGGAACCGGAAAAGAAGAATGGAAGGACAACTTTATTGGTGGGACGAAAACGGATGCCGCGGATGGGGTCTCTACTCCCTATCAGGAAGCGGCGTTAAAAACATATCGGGAATATACCGATGATTTAGGTTCTGAATATACTATTACCGTCACTGGCCATTCGAAAGGCGGAAATAAAGCAAAGTATATTACAATTCTGGATGATAGCGTTGATCGATGCATTTCGTGCGACGGTCAGGGATTCTCTGACGATTTTATGAACGCATATCAGAGCAACATAGCACATAACCAATCAAAAATCACGAATCACAACGTGGATGACGATTTTGTAAATCTACTGTTAAATGACATTGGCGAAACGGTTTATTATACTAATAACCGAGGAAAGGAAAATATTACCTACAACCACTATGCCGATGCTTATTTTTCATTTGATGAAACAGGGAATTATACAGTAAATGTCACCGATCGCCCCAAAGATGTGGCGCAACTTGATGAGTTTTTAAACAGCTTCCTTCGCTCCATGAACGATGAAGAACGGCGAAACGCCTTGGAACTATTCGGTGATATTGCCGCCACTGCCCGTCATGATGGCTTAGATGCGAATAATATTATGACGCTTTTGCTTGAGGATGGTAACCTGAACAGCGCATCTTACCTTATAGCTTTTCTTACTCGTTATGAACAGGAGCACCCAGAATTCGGCAAAGCGATAGAATCATATTTGAACCGAAATGGCCTTGGTGATGCTGTAAAAATCGTCCAGACCGTTGAAGGCGTCATGAATCATGATGTAATTAAATGGCTGATAGATCATCCGCGTTTGCTTCAGTTTGGGGTCGACGTTCTTTGGAAGCTTATACCAAGCGCTTATAAGGATGATTTATTAAACTATTTGTCGGAAAAGCTGGGCTTAAAGCTAACGCAAGAACAACTTTTTGCGTTGATTCAAGCGGCCATCAATGCATTTGGATATGCGAATACCATAGAAGAGATACCAGATGGTAAAGACATTCAGATTCAGTCAAATTATGATTGGATTTATGTAAATACAGACTTCCTTGATGCGATTGCTGGAAATCTAAAACGCTTGGCACAGGAATTGGAAGGCTTTGCGTCGCAAGCGAAAAGCATTGCCTCTGACAGTGCAATGGATGAATTCCGCTTCGAGGTGCCGTTCACACTCCGATTCTGGGTAAAAAGGCTTATGGGGTCATCCGGGAGTATGAATGTAGGCGCTCTAATTAATCGCTTATCGAATTCATTAAGCGAGAGTGCTTCCTTTGCAACGGCTTTGTCGAAAGCCGTTGACAAGACATCAGAAATGTTCAACGAAGCGGAAAATGAAATTGCAGGCAATGTAGAGTTTTAGCAATCATTCGGATTGCTTGTTCAACGTGTATTGCATTCATTCGACGCGGCAACCCATGTTTTGATGACTTCTATTTCGAGTAAAATCATCGGAATTCGGAGATATGCATATGGTCATGCTTAGTACATGTTTTTTTTCTATACCAGTCCAAACCGTACACGTTTGTAAGCATCAGTCGGTTTTGACTGTTTAGGCAAGCTTTAATGTAGTTGACGTTTCCGAAAACATGCGGAGCAAGCAGTTTAAGCCAACTGTTGCGTAATATTAATATTTTGTTCAAAAAAAGAAAAACACAATAATGATCATATATGGTAAAATTTTGAAGAATGAACATGTATGTGTTCCTAACAAATTTACAATGAAGAGGGGTAAATGAAATGAGGAAGGCAATTATTCTCCTTATTCTACTGGCGGTGTGTATCAGTGTGTTTGGCACATCGCTCATTGGTTGCGCAGAGAATCCCGGTGGAGGGACGGAGACTGAGAAGACGCCAGTAGTGATTACCTGGACGAATACGGAGCTTTTCTATAACGGGCAGCCACAACAGCCTACGGCAATAGCTCCTGAGGGAATATCGGTAAGCGTGAGTGGCTCTGGGACTTCGGCTGGCTCCTATACTGCTACTGCAGTATTAGGTGATAACGAACACTACTATATTTCTGCCGGTGAAACTTGCGACTTCAGCATCGCGAAGGCGAGAGTAACGGTAACGTGGGCGGACACGGAGTTCACCTACGACGGCACAGAGCATTGCCCGACGGGTACGCCCGATAAAGGCGAGATCACGGTAAGCGGCAGTGAGACAAATGCCGGCAGCTATACTGCGACGGCTACCCTGAAGGATGAAAGTAACTACGAGATCATCGAAGGAGCGAGTTGCGACTTCAGCATCGCGAAGGCGAGAGTAACGGTAACGTGGGCAGATACGGAGTTTACCTACGACGGCACAGAGCATTGCCCGACGGGTACGCCCGACAAAGGCGAGATCACGGTAAGCGGCAGTGAGACAAATGCCGGCAGTTATACTGCGACTGCGACGCTGAAGGACGAAAGCAACTACGAGATCATCGAAGGAGCGAGTTGCGACTTCAGCATCGCGAAACTTGCTGTAACCATGAAACCTGATGCTGAGCAAAATAAAGTGTGGCAAGCGAAGGATCCCACTGAGTTTACTTATACACTTGAATGGAATAACAATACTGAGGAATCGCTGATCAGGATACAATTGGGATCACTTAAAAGGCAAAGCGGTGAGAACGTTGGCCTGTATGACTATGTGAAGCCTGAGAGTGGGAATAACATAGAATTGACTTTAGATACGGCTAGTAAATTTGAGATCAAAGTACTCGAAGTGATCCTCACGCCGGATGAAGGGCAGAACAAGGTATGGAAGGCGAAGGATCCCGAGGCGTATACGTACCAGCTGAGCAAGAAAGACAGCACATCAGAAGCCACCGATGAAAACATAAAAGCGGAGTTCAAAGGCGTGCTTAGCAGAGCCGAAGGCGAAGATGTCGGGAAATATGACTACATCCTTCCCGAAACGAGTGCAAATGTCAAACTTGAGAAAGGCGGAGAAGCTCAGTTTGAGATCAAAGTACTCGAAGTGATCCTCACGCCGGATGAAGGGCAGAGCAAGCTTGTACAGAATCAGAATCCCGACGCATATACGTACCAGCTGAGCAAGAAAGACAGCACATCAGAAGCCACCGATGATGACATAAAGGCGGAGTTCACGAGTGTGCTCAGCAGAGCAGAAGGTGAGGATGTCGGGAACTACGAGTACATCCTTCCCGAAACGAGTGCGAATATTACACTTGAAATAGGAGGTAATGCTCAGTTCCGCATTATCGATGTAAATGTAGCACCTCATAATGATGGGAAGAACGTTCTTCTGAGACTTACGTTCTCTGACAACTGGCAGGATGAAAAGATCACTCTCAGTGTGGGTGGCGTATCCGATAAAAATGTTTCCAAGGCTGAACCAGAAACTGCAAAATGCAATCTTTATCTGTCGGATGATGCCAATGAGAGTTGCGATAGAAAAGAATATACTGTTTCTATCGAGGTAGAAGGGAACAAGGGTAGCAAATCTCAGGCCATTCATTATGATAATGGTATCGGCACAGTAGTAGAAGGTCCTGCAACAGGAAGCACTGAACAAAATGGTGCCGTGGTTCCAGATGGGACTTACAACAACCGTGATACGAAGTATATTAAGTTCACGTTCTCAGAGAAATGTAAGATAACGGCTCTCTCGATAGAAGGCTTTACAATTAGCCCCAAAATTACTGAGCTCAATGGGTATAGTGAGACATATACATTTGCTATTACCCCCGAGCCTGGATACTTCACAAGTAACCAGCCAGCTAAAATAACTATGACATTTAACGATATATGTCACGATACCAATGAATGCACTGGAAACCATACGGGTACATGGAATGGTACAATTTGGGTAGGCAGAAAGAACTCACAGAATGACATCATTGTAGACAATATTACCCCCGTGGCTGGAGGTGGAGAGCATATAACAGACAGCTTGACTGAAGACGGCTCTGTTACTTTGGGGAACAGCGCTACTTACATTGAACTGACGGGATCGGGCGACGCGGGTGAAGAGTTGTATGTTGCTCTGTACGATCTGGATGGAGAGAGAATTGCTGAAGCCGATGGCAGAATAAATGGCGAGCGTGACCAGGACGGCAAGCTTCAGGGAAGATTTGACATCGTTCTCGGTTCAAAGACTGCTGATAGCGAAAAGAGTATTACCAGCAAACTTAAAGATGGTGAGACCTACAGAATTGTACTCAAGTACAGAGATATCAACAGAAGGCCTAAAGAGTACTTCTTCAAGTATGATAATATAGTGGAGAAGCCGGAATTGATCACACCGGTGTTTGCTGAAACGCGATTTATCGCCGGTTTTGTTGAGCCTTTGAGCAGTCAGGTCGAGGTTATTGCAAAACAGGGAGACATTGAAGCATCAGCGACCGTAGTGCTAGACAAAATGAGCGGATTCTTCTATGCTGAACTGGAAGACGGGTTTGACATTGAAGAGTTGACCATAAAAGTCAGCGATTGGGTTGGTAATCCCGAGAACTTCTATGCTGTGACTACTGAAGATGGTACTACTATTGTTTACGGAAACAGTGAATGGAATGCTTTGGATAAGAAACCGGAGCTGCTTGATGAGATCTACGACTTCGATGATCTGCCAATGTCTTCTGTCAGTGTACTTGGTGATTTCGTACGTGATAGCAGTGCTAACCGCGTAGGTGAAGCAGTTCGACTGACTAGGGAGGAACTTGATACTGGCATAAATACTGATCTCCTGGCAGCGCATGCTCTCAAGATCGGCACAATTGCGATTTGGCTGGAAGATGGTGAGGTCAAATGGGAAGCTGAGTTTGAAGATGAAGAGACGGAACTTGAGCTCAGAGTTTTCGTGGGCGACCCATTCTCGGAGGCAGAAGAAGTAAGCATTCTGCCGGATGACGCCAAGACTATATGGTTACTATTCACAGGCGAACTTGAGTTTACTGAAGAAATGCTTGTCGACATGGACTACGAAACCGCAGAGCGTGTAGCTAAATAACTACGCAGTGAATACTCCCTCCCAGACGAGTTAAGCGTCTGGGAGGGAGTAACGAATGGGGAAGGCTATGACTATTGGTAACTATACACTCACTCTACAGGATTTAATCATCTACTTTGGGATGGTTTTTATCTATTTTTTTGGGATTTACTTCTGCATTTCGCCACTAATTAAGGTGGATCTGTCGCTAAAGGACGCAATACGTAAACTCAAAAAAGGAGAGGCTGAGTATACAGACCCTTATTTTCTGCGTTGTCGCCATATAGACGATTACTGGCGCAGATATATTATTAATCTTGGTGAAATGCGCCGAAACAACGGCGAGTGCCATGTCGGTGATTTCATAAACCCAACAAATGCAGTAACGCTTCCGGGGCATAACGCCTTTGCGGATATTTTGCCGGGCTTATTGACTTCCTTGGGTATACTGGGTACGTTTGCTGGCTTGGTGAGAGGAATAAGCGGCCTTGACATCAGCACGACAGATGCGATGACCGTCAGTATCGCAAAACTTCTGAGCGGTATGTCCAGTGCATTCTATACATCCATAACCGGTGTCATTGGTGCGGTTACGTTTCAGCTTTTCCGCAGGATCGTTATGTCGATTGCCAACGGAACAGTAGCACGCTTTACAAATGCCTGTGAGATGTACATTTCCCGCCCAATAACCATGGAGACTGAATTGTTGCAAACCATTTATGCGCTTACTGCTGAGGTACGCGCTACCAACCAACTGCTTTCGGCACGCAATAAGCAATGAGGCAGCAGATGCTGGATAAGAAAGCACAGACCGAAGAAGTCGGTGAGAAATTTAATATTTGGAGTTCATATTCAGACATGTACTGCTCATTGCTGATGATCTTCATGCTGCTGTTTTTTGTAGTAGTGCTGCAATACTTGCAGATGAGAGACATCAATGCGGAGGAGACAGCAAAAGCGCAAGAAGAATTTCTGATTGACCGCAGTGTATACGAAAAGCAGATCGTAGAAAAAGACAGTGCACTTACTGAGTATGAGAAAGAGAATGAACGTCTGAAGAAAGGTGAAGAGGAGTACCTTCGCATAATCAATACCTACCGCGAAGATGCAGCGCAGCTTGAAGATGATTTGAAAAGTATTTCAAGAAGCAACGATGAATTGTTGAATGAGAAGAGCAAATTGGAAAATCTAAATAGCGAGCTGGAAAACCGCAACTCGGAATTGGCGCTTCAGAATGATGAATATGCGCGCATGAATGTCGAACTCGAACGGAATAATGAAGAATTATTACAAGAGAGAAGTCTGCTTGAAGAGCAGAAGCGTGAGGTTGAAACTCTTTTAATGGAAGTGAGTGATCGTCTCACTGTTACCGAATATAGCATAAAGGAAAAGGCTGAACTGACGGATAAAATAATGCTTCTATTACAGAATGAGCTGATGGTTCGTGGTGTCAGCTACGAGATGAACGCGGATCATGACGCCTTTGTGTTTTATGTAGACGAGTTATATGACGAGGACAGAATACAACTTTCAGATGAAGGACGTGCAATGGTGAGTGCTTTTTTCAAGGCGTACATTGAAATATTACTCACAAGCGAATATAAAGATAGGCTTGACTTATTTACTTTTGTATGCGTTATGCCCAATGAAGGCGTCTACAGAATGAATGTGAATTATGGTATTAAATATGCGTCAGACACGGCAAGCTATTGCGCTTCGGCATATGAGCGGGCAAAGGATATATATGACAGATTGTTCATTTCTACGCACGTGGACAATAATGCCGAGAAGAGTATTATTGAGCTTGGTTTCACGTTAAATACTGTTGAGTAATAATGGGGGAAGCACGATGAGAATCAAGAGTGGTATCTGCGTGGTATTGGTCGCCATTATGCTGATGGCTTTTGCGCAAGCATCAAGCTACCGCACCAATGGGTCACTAACAGTGATGGACTGTATCCAAAATGACGCATCGCTGACCTTAAAAGTTAAGCTTTCAGATGCGTCAAAAGCAATTAATGATAACCCGAAAAATTTCTTGCTGAACGCATCGTTGGACGATGGCACAGTGGAAACCAAAGAGGCATATACCACTCAAAACGCCGATGACCTGGGAATCACATATTATTACACCATCTTGTACCAGGCCAACATGCTAAATGACAGCAATGCAAACATGAAAGCGAAGGTTCGCCCTGCGATTCAAGCGTTTTCATCTTTGCTGGATGGGGATTCGTTCTATCGTTTTATCGTATACGATGCCAATGGAATAGTTAAGACGACCAATCCTACTACAGGGAACAGCTATCTGACTGGTTTTTCACGTGCCGGTGATTGGGATGAACTTACTGTTACCCAGTACCATAATCAGTCGTCAACGGATAATCCTCTTTTAGGCGCTTTTTCGGACGCGGTATCCGACTGCCTGCAGCGCACTTCGCGCAGTTCGAATGTTTGCCATGTCGTTATCGCGGTGGCGGCTAGTGGATCAGGCTCTGACAATAATCTAGTTAACCGTTGCCGTCAGAATAATGTTATGCTTTATCTGATAAATGTAGGGGGCAGTGGCGGATGCAATGCCTGTGATGAAACTGGTGGCAAGTCGATATCAAACGGTTCGCTGTCTTCACTATCTACGTCACTCACAGCTGTCAAATCGGACGTGGAAAATATCCTGTATGTGTCTTTCAAACCTTCCTACAAAGTGATGACGTCTTCTTTTGCGAATTTACAGCTTCAGTATGGTCAGGCAAAGAGTGCAGAAATCAGTATAAGAGGTTTTGAAGTTTGTTCCACTACCCCGGAGCCAACAGCTACCCCGACGCCTAAACCTTCGAATGTGTTTTTCCGGATGCCGGACAATAATCAGGAACTTACCGCAGTTTATCAGAGCATAAACGTGTATAAGACCTATGATACAAGTTCTGAAATTGTCGGAATCATTATGGCCGGAGAAAGCTGGGAAATCAGCGGTGTAACTGATGAAAAAGATCACAGTGAATGGGTCGAGGTCAAAAGGAAGGGAACATTAGGATACGCAAAGAAAAACGATGGCGTCATTATACTGCCTACACCCACTCCGAGCCCGACGCCTACGCCTACGCCCACTCCGAGTCCTACGCCGTTGAACACGCCCACACCAACTCTCAGCCCAACACCGAGTCTTGTACCAACGGTGCCACCGAAGCCGACTGAGACTGTTACTGCGGGCTTTTCGGGTGCAATTGAAACCAATCGCCCATCGTCACATCCTACACCAGAACCATCCACAAAGACTGGTATCATTGCAGGGTTATATAAAAACCTGGAAAGCAAGTTTGGAGACGACACAAAGTGGTTGCTGGCAGCAGCAGGTCTACTGTTGGTGGCAATCATTGCTATAGTGATAACGCTGATCGTCAGTGGCAAAAAACATAGGAAACGTATACCCTCCCACTCGTCGTCAGATGGTTCTCTGAGTGAAAGCGTCTTGGGTGAAGCTACGGCGCCTATTGTTCATGGCGAAGCAGAAGCCGGGGAAACGCAGTATCAGCGCGCAGGTTATGGAGGCGCGGAAGGAACGGGCTACGAAGCAACATCTGCAAGCTTCGGTGCTACGGAATATGACAACAAAGAAGTTGGCGGCGGCACAATTGATCCGTTCTTCAGCGCTGCTAATGCTGTGCCTGTATCTAGTGGGAATGACGACTCTGAAAAGACCTATTCAGACAAGCTGTCACATATTGACCCCGATGCGACCGTGCGCGAGGATAAGAGGGGGCTCATGCTGACACTCCACTGGGAACTTGATGGCAAAACGAAGGATTATACTGTGCGTCTAATAAACCGAATCATTTTGGGGCGCAAACAGGATTGCGATGTAACGATAGACGACAAAAGCGTATCACGCAAGCATGCCACCATTAGCCTTGAACCGGATGGTATGTTTATCGTTGATGAAGGGTCTACTTATGGTACTCAAGTAAACGGGGCAAAAATCAGTGATAAGACAGCCATCAAGAATGGCGACGAATTGATGCTGGGTGATAGCAAGCTGACGCTTAACATACAGGAATAGAAGCAGTATAGTGACGGGTAAAAATCTGCACTTATTTTCCAAATGCTTTTGGGAGTGCTCGAAAACAGGAGGCGTAAGGATGAAGAGGACAGCGGCGTTGATGCTGGCTTTGATTATGTGTTGCTTTTTGACAGCATCGTTTTTGAGTGGAGAAAAGCTATATGCAAGGGGAAAAGCGGAAGGATGCACTAATGGTCACCAATGGGGAGAATGGGTAGAAACTATTCCTCCAACCTGTACAACAGATGGGCAACGGACGCACACTTGCACGGTTTGTACTGCGGAAGAAAGTGAACCAATTTTGGCTGGTCACCAATGGGGAGAATGGGTAGAAACTATTCCTCCAACCTGTACAACAGATGGACAACGGACGCGCACTTGCACGGTTTGTACTGCGGAAGAAAGTGAACCAATTTTGGCTGGTCACCAATGGGGAGAATGGGAAACAATTACGCAACCAACTTGCAGAGAGGCGGGAAAGAAAATACGAAAATGCTCTAAATGCGGATTAGAGCAGGAGGGTACAATAACAAGGGTAAATCATAACTATGGTGCGAACGGAAAATGTATAGTATGCGGACTGGAAAATCCGGATTGGGTCGACTGCAATCATAAATTCTCATGGGAAGAAGGTGCATATGATTGGTTTATAGATGCAGACAATAATCCACATTTGTTTCTGAAGTGCTTGAACAATTGCTTATACGATATTAACAAACATGGTAATGAAGAAAGGAAGGGATGGATAGAATACAATAAGGTTTTAAAGCCCTTATCAGATGAAGGCAGGCAAGATGCAATTATGAACGGGGCAAAGGTTGAAAAGGGAGCGGTGATTGAGCCGGTTCCGTTCAGCATTGTAAATGATGAAAAATTCGAAAAGGTATGTGACCTCAGAGGAAATAACAAAACTCAGCGTTTTCTCGCGATTTGGGCAAATGCGCTCACCAAAGACCTCGATCAAACTGGCTTTGCGGCATTGATGGAACCGAGTTTTAAAAATCGCTATGAATTGCTATTCAGCGCTCTCAAAGGGACGTCATTCAAAAATAAAATACCGCAAGATGACTATAACACTTTGCTGAAGAAAGCATTGGAGAGGCAAGACCCAAAGCTGACTGTCGACGAGGTGGAACAGCCAGAAATACAGGAATTATGTGTCCGCTTTGGAATAAACTATGATGAACTGCTGGAAAAAGTAAAACAAATCGAAAGTAATAAAGATGTATTACCGGAAACAACTAAGCTTGATTTTGAACCCACACCAACACCCACACCTTCCGCTACGCCAACGCCTGAAATCACGCCTGCACTCTCTGTACAGCAGGAGTTAGCGTTATCGGCAGAAGTCAACTATAAGTTTAATGATAAAGGCAATATTGAGATCACAGAAATTCAATATGGAGAACTCTCTATTGACATAGATGAGAATACTTTCTCCCAAATCGTCAAAGAGGGAGAGGAAACAAAAATCTACGCCAACCTGGAATTCGACAAAGTTAACAATGCCGCAATTGCAGTAAAGATAAGCGAAAAAAAGGTTGAAAATGAAGAAAACCTGAAAAAGAAACTATTTGACGGGATAGTAGAAGAAAGAGCCCAAAAGCAAATCGCTGAAAAAAAAGACGTTAATGAATATGAAGGCAATATGCATATACGAAAAAACAAGAGTGATACGACTGATCTCACGAATGTAATTGTAAAACTTACAATACATATTAACGAAACACCCCTGAAGGTAAACCGTGATTCCGCAGATGCGGACTCTGTTCTATTGCTAAAAGGCGCGGATCATGCAGCAAATGTCAGATTCATTTTGAGTGCTCAAATAGGCAGCAGAGTTTGTGTCAGTCTGAATGATTCAGATGGACCGTTGTGGTGGTTTGTATCTGATAAAGATAATGCCGGTTGTGCGGTGATAAATGAAAACGCGGAAGAAGCAGAGCTAATGATTCCGGAGTCCGGCAAGATCGAGCTTCAGCTTTCGGCGGATTATTTGATGTACTCGGAGAGTGAACAACTGAGAGAGTATTATATAAATGCAAAGTATGTGAACGATGGAACTGCAATGTCACTAATGAAGGTATCTGTGAGGAAAGCCGAAACTGAAGTTGGGAATGAGGCACACAATGCAGAGCCTCATGATGATACAGGTGATGGGAGCGTGCAAATTGCTACGCTTGATGAGAGCGTGACAGACGAAGGCTTGGATTCTGATTTGCCCAATGTGAATGTATACATTCTGGATGAAGCATTGTTTAATGAATGGAACGAGGAATTTGTTCTAAATGATGTGGACATCAGTTATACCGTTCGGAATAAAGCGGGGAACATGGGCGTTGAAGCCGATATGATTCTTTCTGACAGTACGCCAATTTTCATGCCGACTCCCGAAAGTGATATAATGTTCCGAACTCCGTATGGTAAGGCTCTCAGCACAGAGTATATCGCGATTATTACGCTCAGTTATCAAGATCAAAAACTGAAAATCTATAAGAAGGTTGAGCATTCCCACGAATGGGATATAAACATGCGTGTTGAACTGGATGGGCAAAAGATCGATGAAAATGACGAGAGAGGGATGAATGATTCTTCAAAGATCACTATAACAGGAGAAGCAAAAAAAGGCGAAAAACTCTGTGTCAGTTATTATGTAAACGGAAATGAGAAAGGGTCCCAAACGGTTTCTGTGGGTGACAATGGCGAATGGAGAACAGATGGTTTTAAATTGTTGCCTGATGGAAATAATATGCTAATAAGAATCGAGGCGGCATACACAGCATCTGCCGGGAACAATGAAAAAACAGAATTCAACTTTTTCATTAACACCAGCAAGCCCAGTTTGACCCAAGAGAACGTTTTGCCTATAAAGCATGGAGACAAGTTTATTACTATTGAAGCTGATGGAGAAGATTTGAATGAGATAACGATAAGGAATCTAGACACAGAGCAAGAAGAATCCTATGAAAACATAGAGCTTCCCGTTACTCTTAGTATACCGGGCGGGCCGGCACACCTGGGGGGAAAAATAGAAATAATAGTGACTAACAAACTGGGAAACGTTAGTTCACCGCTGGCGATTCCTGTTATTGAAGCAGAGATGGATTCACCAGTAATTAGTTATGCGGACGCTTCCCGAAAGTTCAGTACCGCAAAGAGCATTTATGTAAGCGGGAGTTGTTTTGATGATGCTGACGTTTATATAATGGCCAATGGGACAATCATCAATCCTGATACGCCTGCGCATGTGAATGCTGAGGGACGCTTCGAACGAGAGGTCCTTTGGCAGGATTTGATTGACCAAGGTGTTAGATTCAACGAAGATCAAAACGAAAACGGTACGGGAATAATTAGTGTTACTGTATGTGCAGGCAAGTATGATTCAGACACCATAAAGCTATATGCATACTCCCAGGAATCCAAGCCAATACCGGTTCTGTACGATGCTAAAGCCATATATGAATTGCCAGACAACTGGAATAATATATCAGATAAGACAAAAGGGATCAGTGTAAAAGCCGAAGCAGGGCCAAACACTGTGGTCACGCTCTATCAGGACGGCAGGCCGGTAGACCTGACTGAGCGTGTAGAGGGATCGGGCATATATGTATATGTTAATCAAAGAACAGGGGAGAACGATCTGAGATTCAATCAAGGCGAGATCCTACAGCTGAGAGTCGTAGATCCGTATGGCAATACCGCAGAGAGTGGACAGCATGAGGTAATGAAGTCCAATGCTACCGCTTTACTGCTGATGGCATTCTCGATTTTCCTGTTGGGGCTCAGCAGCATTGGATATCTTCTGGTTAGCAAAAGAAGCGGCAAAGCGCGGTAAGGAGGCGAAGTATGAGTATCCGGATAGAAGCGTCCGTATGTAGCAACATGGGTCGGATCCGAAAGAACAATGAGGACAATTTCTATCTCAATGGCTTTTTCATGGATGAGGCCAAGCGTGATGCTGGTGGTGTATTCACTGAGAAGTTTTCTCATATGCCCATGATATTTGCCGTTTGTGACGGTATGGGCGGCACAGCAAGAGGTGAAGACGCTTCCATTTGTGCGGTACGAAAGCTTAAAGAATACTCTCAAAAAGGCTCAAAGATTAATGGTACCGATGAGATCGGAGCGCTGTTACAGAGAATCTCTGATGAAATTGAGAATCAGTACCGCGGTTCTGGCACAACAATCGTGATGGTTATCATTCAAGATAATTATGCACGAATTGTGCATGTCGGTGACAGCCGTGCGTATACGCTCTTCTCGGGTGCGTTTAATCGTGCGACTACCGATCACTCTGAAGTGCAGCGCATGTACTCCATGGGCTTGATTACCAAGGAGGAAATGGACACACATCCGAAGCGGCACATGATTAACCAGTTCTTGGGTATGCCCCGAGACGAAGCGATGGTGGCACCCGGCTTCTCTGATCGGATTCCACTGCGTGAAGGTATGCGCTTCATGATGTGTTCTGATGGTTTGACTGACATGGTAGATGACAACACCATCGGTGTGATCCTGTCTTCAAATCCTGACGCAAAGGATGCTTGCAAAGCGCTGGTGCAGACGGCACTGAACAATGGTGGCAAGGACAATGTGACGGTTATGTGTTTGAATGTAACCAATAGTGCAAGCGAAGCGGACGATACTGTCGTTAGATATAAGGGCACAAAAGCGTCATCTCGTATGGATGTGGGGAAGAATGTGCAATTTTTGAAAAAAGTCTTTATGGGGGGCATGATTCTAGGGGGAGTGGGATTGTTGATTGGCGCAGCTATGATTTTGCTGTAACTTTATTGATCAATCCCAAATGTATACTTGATACAATCTAACTAAATGAAATAAACAGTATTCAAGCCAGGAATTCTAGAGAATGACTTTCGAAGAACTCAAACGTATGGAGCCTTTGTTTGGCTCTTGGTACATAGCCGATGAGAAGCCACTTGGACGTGGCTCCTTTGGTTGCGTCTATAAACTGAGACGCAACGATCATGGCATGGTTTTTGAGGCGGCGCTTAAAGTTATTTCCATACCTGGCGAGAACGACGAACTTGATGGTATAGGCAACAAAGAAGCACAGGCGGCATACATCAAAGGCATTGTTGATAATCTCAAACAAGAAATCCAACTGATGTATGAACTGCGTGGCTGTGAAAACATTGTTTGCTACGAAGACTTCCAAGTTGTTTCCAAACAGGATGGACGGCATTATGATATCCTCATCCGTATGGAACTGCTTAAGGACTTAGATGCACTGTGGAAAGAAAAACGCGCATCTGCCTACGATGTGTGGCGGATGTGGTTAGACATAAGTTCTGCCCTTGCTCTTTGTGAAAAGCATAATATTGTTCACCGCGACATAAAGCCACAGAATATTATGGTGGCTGACGAAGATAATTATACTCTATATAAATTGGTGGACTTTGGTATAGCACGTCGGTTGGGAGATAGGGGGGTAGCATCAACACGCGCTGGGTCGACCGGTTATATGGCTCCTGAGGTATATAATGGCCGGAATAACTATAGTGGAAGTAGTGTTGACATATACTCTCTCGGTATAGTTGTATATCGAGAACTCAACTGCTTGAGATATCCTTTTTTGCCACCATACCCAGAGATGTACAATCAGGACGTCCTCAATGCCGCATTAGGGGAACGGTTCAGTGGAAAAAAAGTACCGCCTATCCCTGGCTTGCCAGAAGAGTTCAATAGGGTTTTACTCAAAAGCCTAGAATACGATCCCAAAAAGCGCTATTCGTCAGCGACAGAACTCAATAATGCAATACGAAGACTTGGACAGTACAAAACGCAGCTGGAAGAACGAAAGCTATACGACGAGAAAGGTAATATTGTACCTGTAGCAACTGAAGATCAGCCTGTTAGGAAGACAGGCTTACGCATGGCTTTGGTACTGGCTTTGACGGCTTTTACAATCATAGCTGTAGTGCTTGTAAGAGCTTTTACTTCGAACAGAGATGTTGAGACACCGCCTGTTCCGGAAACGAGTATGCATCTAGCTGAATTAGTAAACAGTTTTACGGCTGTGCCCGATCAGGATAACCCTGATCACAAAGAGGACGTGGGCAGCATGCCTACAGCAACCGTTTCATGGATAGATGTAACCGCTTCGATTATCCCTGAGCTATCACCAGCTTCTACACCTGCACCGGGTCCATCTGTTAATGCTCGCAATTCAATTGATGCTGATAATCAAGCATCTATTTATGCGCTGATTGAAGGTCGCGCGGGAGAGAGGTTTTCTGCCTTATTGAAGGACTCAGACGGGAACATACTCGCGGCTTCTAATGGATATACGGCAGATGACGGAAAAGGAGCGGTATTCTTTGATGATAAAACATTATCACTAGTAAATGGGACGACCTACGAGGTAGAGGTACGCTATTTAAATCTATACAGCAAGAGTTCGAGCGATTTTGTTGAGTTTATTAATCCTACACCTACGCCGACGCCTACACCTACGCCGACGCCTACACCTACACCGACGCCTACACCTACGCCGACGCCTACACCTACGCCGACGCCTACACCTACACCGACGCCTACACCAACGCCGACGCCTACACCTACACCGACGCCTACACCTACGCCGACGCCTACACCTACGCCGACGCCTACACCTACGCCGACGCCTACACCTACGCCGACGCCTACACCTACGCCGACGCCTACACCTACGCCGACGCCTACACCTACACC
>JAEEGL017270293.1_pt1 | contig 21893 bp, 19 predicted proteins | sample 9134231 | NCBI WGS metagenome assembly JAEEGL01 (sample SAMN16246548, study PRJNA631951) | gut metagenome | biome: gut microbiome; feature: rumen; material: fiber-attached | host: Bos | place: Iran: Karaj | collected 2018-10 | reverse complement strand
CACCTTAGGAAGGACCATCAGCCTTCACTGATTTATACAATATTAATCCATTTTTCTCTTCCTGATTTCGATTTTGCTTGATAATCTATGAAATCAGCCCCTCTGCTCAGTTAGCAGAGGGGCTTTTTGGACAGACTGAACCGCCCATCAAAAATGGGCGGTTTATATGTTATATTGCAATTAATTATAAATGAGTATTAGAGAATGATTTTACATATCTGATGCTAAAAGTTACTGCCAAAGTTGATATAAAATAACCGAGATAATAGTAATCTATTTGGTTCAATATGACTCTTCTTGAAGTTATAATGCTCAAAGAATCAACACCCATGTGTCTTTTGTGTTATAATTTTGGCGCTATTCTTTTGAATATTCGCTTGTCTTATTTAGATTTGAACAGAAATGTGCCAGGGAAAATGTGTGTAATCCTCCTCTTAAAAAGATAATGGCATTAACTTTAGATATGAGAGCCTTCTTGTTGAAAACAAAGAGGATAAAGAATCATATAATTTTACAACTTATCTTTATTCGCAAGGATATCCGATAATCTTCCATTCTCCATTATCAAGTTTAAATTCCACGGTTTGGCGGCCTTCCCCTTCTGTAAAGCTGTCTTCATTTATAATTACCTTGAAATATTCATCGTTGTATTCTGAAACAACTACTCCACCATTAGTGTTGATTATATAAGTGTCTCTGATAGCGCTAGTTTCATAAAGAGCACCATCTATTTCTTTGAAACGGGCATCGCACTCTCTCATGAAACTTTCCTTTATTTCACCTGTGAAGGTATTGTTGATTCTTTCTTTTAATTCCGCTATAGTAAAGATCGATGGATTGTCTGAGACTTTCCAGTAACGTATATTGTTTTCATTATATAGAATGTTGTCATATTGACTAAGAGTACCTGAAAGAATATTTTCTATCTCTTGGAATTTACCTATCTTTTCAATAGCTATTTCAGTTAATGTCTGGTTTCCATCTCCGCGAACAAGGCGAGCTGCATCGCCGTTGCCAAAATGTAACTCGTCCGAATTTGTATCTGAACAAGATGCAACTTTTCCTATAAATGAATTACCAGAAAATATAAGACCGAGTATTGTGGTACTTTCGATTTCTTCCGTGTATTTTGTTATTGTACCAGTCTTGACGTTCCCATAATTATCAGTATATTTGAATGTTGCATCATTCCTTATTTCTACGATGCCAGCATCAACTCCGTCAACGTGAACATGATTAGTAGGGGATGTTTGATACCTCCAAGTTCCAACAAAAGGAGTAATAAAATCTTTTTCATCTGATTCTTTTGTCATAGGTTCTGTCTGAGATTCTGTTTTAGGTTCTGTTGTGTTTGTTGTATCAGACTGCTTTGAAGAAGAGGTTGCCTTATCAGTTTTATCTGTTTTACCTGTAACAGTTGCTATGCTTGTAACGCTCGAAATATTATTGCTGACAGATACAGAGGTTGTGCCTGTTATCATCGTTGTAGTTGCTGTAACAGAAGGCGGTAACTCACTGTCGCCATTTATTATTTTTTTATTTCCTTTAATCATTATGGTGCTTCCGATAGCTATGCCTGCAATCAGAACTATCGATGCGGCAGTACTCAATATACCGAACCAAGCAGGCCTTTTGACAACGTCAACTCCTTCGACGTCTGCGTTTTCCGTCATTTCTATATTATTATCTCTCTTTGGTTCTTCTGTTTTATTTTTGTTCTTTGTAAATTTTGCTTCGCTCATGACAAATATTCTGTCAAGTTGTTCATCAGATATATCGGGGCATTTTTCAATAAGTCTTTCAATTGAATCATTATCCGCATCTTCAAGTATATCAAATAATTCTTTATCTTTCATAACTTCTTCCTCCCCTTAAAAAGTTATACCTATTTCTACTAGCTTAGTGCGAAGCTTGTCCATAGCTCTTGCACATCTCTGTCTGACAGTACCAGCAGTCATAGAAAGGTTTTGAGCTATTTCTTTTGAACTTCTGTTATAGTAGAATTTCTGGATTAGAATAGATGAATCCGGATCTCCGAGTTCATCTATCTTATCAAGAAGAATTCGTCTGAGTTCGGAACGATTAACGTGTTCGTCAACACTGAAGTCGGAAATAAGTTCTTTCATGTCATCTTCATCAATCTCGATAGTATGACTAACGGTTACTGTTAATTTTCTGAAACTATCAATAGCTTTTCTCTTAGCAATAGTAGCGATAAGATACTTTATATCATTTTCGGATGATATATCAAATTCACATTTCATAAATACATCTGCAAAGACATCACTGACACATTCTTCTATATCTTCATTAGTGCCGCAGCATCTGAGTTTATTATAAACAATAGCATAGACATATCTTCCATACTCTTTGACAAGTGCTTTATGGCAGTCGACAGATGATTTTTGCATCAAATCCGCCAGTTCTCTGCTTGTCATTTTCATTCCTCCCTGCGTTATGTTTTTAATCACCCTAATATTACATAAATAACAATCAAAATAGCATTATTTAGTATTACACAGATCAGATTATTCTATAAACCAAACATTATATTAACATTTTTCTTTTTTGCCCAATATTTAATTATAACATCTTAAATGATAAACGTCAAGTTAAAATTATTATTGGATTTATCAACAATTTGCCAGTTCATTGTTCTCGGATAAAAATACTGAATTATGGAGTTACACTGATTTAAGAAATGTATGGTATAAAACAGGAATGCCATTCAATAAGGCGTTTGTTTTCATGATTATTCATACCATTCCTTTGTATAGAATTTCCATCCGATATAGCCTTTTTGGTGTAGGTGGACATATTGCTTTTTCACATGATGTAAGTGTGCATGGTACTGTAGTAAATGTTAAAGGAAGTGATGTGTTTTTTACAATAATCTCATCCATTATTCCGTATGATTTATTTTTGTTTGTTTTAATCAGATATATTTCCTATCATATATAACAATCGTTTTTCTGACTTCAAGTGTTACATTTAAAGTGAAAGTTCTTATAACATGTTCTTTGACAGAAAGAATCAATATCTATTTATACAGATTCAAAATGTAATGGGTGTAATTCATGTTCAAAAAAATAATGTAACACTTTATGTCTTTGCCTCGATTGTTTTATTTGACAGGTGATTTAATAGCATCATTATTCGGGATGATTTTTACTAGATCAGAATAATTCAGAATATTCATTACCTGATATTATGGTTACGGTTATTGTTAATGAAAGGGAGAACCTTAAGTAATATAAATTTAAAGTTACGAACGGTATAGCTTTTTCGTTATCATAAAATAAAAGAATATCAATCAAAGGAGTATTATAATGGGAAACACTTTTTGACTTATCATTTGTTGCAGTGATCTGCTCATTCATATAAGGTTTGAACAGTATGAAACAAGCGACTAACTAACAGAAACAAAAACACTATCAAACGAAAAGAGGATTATAATGAAAAATAAAAAGATAACAAGCTTTATCATGGCAATAACAACTTGCTTTACGGCAATATCAACTAATCCCAGCTGCATTAAGGCAGAAACGGATAATTTAAAATATGAATATGGAGTATTTCTTGGTGCAGATCCTGAGGATATCTCATATATGGATAATTATAAGATAATTGTAATCGATGCACAGTATTTTGAGGATGAAGAGATCAGCAATCTGAAAGAATCAGGGCACAAGGTCTACAGCTATCTGAATCTCGGATCTGTTGAAAAATTTCGTCCTTATTACAAGAAATATAAGAAGTATTCTCTTGGTACATATGAGAACTGGACAGATGAGAAATGGATTGATGTCTCGCAGAAGGAATGGCAAGAATTCGTAGTGGACGAGCTTGCAAAGGATATACTTGACAAGGGCGTTGATGGCCTTTGGGTCGACAATTGCGATGTATATTACAATTTTCAAAATGACGGTATTTACAACGGTGTAACTGATATCTTAAAGGGATTAAAGGCGTATGACACATACGTTATTATCAATGGTGGTGATACGTATGTTTCAAAATATGCTAAAGACAACAAAAGTCTGGATGGTGTTATGGATGCTGTCAATCAGGAGACAGTCTTCAGTGCTATAGACTGGGATAACGATTTGTTTACAGAAAATGATGGTGATACAAGAGAGTATTTTCAGGATTACTGTAAACTTGTAAGTGATTACGGAAAAGATGTTTATCTGCTTGAATATACTGAGAATAATGAAATTATTGATAAAGTTAAAAACTATTGCTGCGAGAATGGTTATACGTACTATGCATCAAGCACTCTTGATCTTTTGGCTCCTGGTCAGGAAAAGGGATCTCAGCCTATAACAGAAATGACTGAAGAGGAGTATTTTACTGACCCTGATGCCATATCTGAACTCGGCCTTCCCGGTGCAGGTACAAAAGTCGACAAATTTAAACCGGGATTCTGGGAAGTACGTTATAATGGTACATCAGTTATAGAATATATCTTTTTTGATCAGAACGGAAAAGACTTTGTATCATTCTCTGCTGAGTGCGGTTCAAAGGAGAATGGTGAGTACAGTATTGAAAATGATCGGTGCAGAAAAACTTATGATACAGGTTATGTTGAAGAAACTAAAGCGTTAATATTTGAAGATAGAGCTTCATTGGAATATCCCTACGGCAGGATTGATGTAATGAACTATATTTCAGATGTTTCTCCGGATGATTTTGTTTTCCTCTGTGATGCTGATATAAGAGAACTTCTGACAAATTATTATGAAAAAACAACCGGAATATTATTAAATCCTTATTGTTTTGAGATTGAAGACGAATTTGATACAACAACTGTATATTTTACAGATGATATTTATTGTAATGAAGATTCGTTTTTTCAATGTTATAATATTGACCGTTTCACGGGGAAATGTACTGATGATAGTGGTAAGGAAATAGAGTTAGATAATACTCCAAATAAAGGAACCTATTTCGCAAAAGGATTGTGGAAATGCAAGGATATTACAAATGACCTTGAAGGAGATTACTACTGGTTCAGCGGAAACAAAGAGGATTCAGTATCATATGATACAGTGGATAAAGAACAGTTTGAATTTACCTATCATCTTTCAAACGGACGCGGTATTGCATATATGAATGATTGTGTATGGTTTTTTACATGCGATGAAACTGATGACAGTTTAGTTCTTACATGGTATGATTCTGAAGGTGTTTCCTGCACAGAACAACTAACTTTTATCGGTACTGCTGAAAAGAATGAAGTCGTATGGAGCAACAGTGATCTTATTATTTCAGAAGCTGAATCAGAATCATACACAACTGAAGATGCCGAGCTATTCAAGGACTTCCTTCTTGGAAATTTATGTGATCTTGGCAGAAAAAACTTCGATTTCAATAATGACGGAATATGGAATATTTATGATTATATTGAACTGAGAAAAACTATTTAATATCTTTTAGAAGCCCCCACCTCTAAGCGTAGAATTACGTTCATTATCTAAGGTGGGGGCTTGTATTTGACACAAAATATGGAATATGATAAAATAATAAATATGTAGCATTAATAACATGCGCTTTGTCTCGAGAAAATATCGTCAGTCTGATTAATGATTTTTTATAGATTAAGAGACAAGTATGCGTAACTTCTTACTGGTTTGCAGGATTTTTGCCACTAATTATATTTTAACAGGAGAATACCAATAAAAAAATAATTGCAATAACTATTATGACAGTGTTTTCACTTTTTTCTTGTAATGATTCAAAAACATCAATTAAGTCAAATAAGGAAATAGATCATTCTGAAGCTCCAATAGAGACAGAGGATCTTTCAAATAGTCCAGGCGATGATATTGTTTTAACAATGGGGATAATGGTGGAACATCCATTTTACTTAAACGGCAGGGATTTAGTAGAAGAGTTCAACGATAAAGATAATGGATATAAGATTGTTTTAAAGGATTACGCTGAAGGATTTGATCCTACAGACGACTTTGGTCCTCCCCCCACTGACGGTATACTTGATTGGGACAGAGAATTAACTCTCGATATAATGAAGGGTGAGGTTTTAGATATAATTCCAAATTGTTTTACAAATCAGGGAAGATTTAATATTCTTGCTGAGAAGGGTGCTTTTGAAAATCTTGATTATTTTATAGATAATGATGATAAAATAACCAAAGGCGAACTATTTGAAAATGTTTTACAGGCTTGTGAAATTAATAATGAATTAAGATTTATGCCGCTGAGTTTTTCTATTGATACTCTTTTGGGCAATAAAAAATATGTTGGAACAAAAACAAGTTGGACATTTGATGAGATGAAGGAATATTGGGAGAAAGCTCCGGAAGGTTCAACAATCAGCGGACATAGAAACGAAGATTATGTGTATTATACGCTGCTTCGTGGTATTTTAAGCAGTTTCATAGATTATGATAAAGCAGAATGTCATTTCGATTCTGACGAATTTATAAACATACTTGATTTTTTGGATTCGTTTGATGATTATACCGGTTATAAAGAAGAAATAGATTATAATTCACCTACTTTTCTTAGAAATTGTGTGATTTATGGATTTAAGGAGTTCCATAGCGAGTTTTATAAAACTTCTTTTGATGATATAAACTTTATTGGTTATCCATCAAATAATAAAAGTGGTTCTTATTTTGGAAGCCCTTTAAATCAAGTTGCTATAAGTGCTTTATCATCCGCTGAAAAACAAAAGGGTGCATGGGAATTTATTCGTATGCTTATATCATACGACTGCCAGTATAATAATGGATTCAGCAAGGATAAAAATATTAAGTCAGAGTATGCTTTCCCTATAAATAAGAAAGCATTTGAGGATATGGGTAAAGATCAGTATTCCAAAGCAGACGAAGAATTAAATGCCCCTTTTTTGAACGATGAACCAGAAAACAGATATCTAACAAAAAAAGAATATGACAGAATTGTTGACATAATAAAAAATACTCAGAAACTAAACATTGATTTGGAAGATGATATTTTTGAAATAATAAATGATGAGATATTTGCTATGTTCAGAAAGGAAAAAAGCTCAAATGAGATTGCGGCCAATATACAAAACAGAGTACAACTGCTTATAAGTGAAAGGGTATAGCTTCTGGATTAAAACTGTAATATGTGGATTGGTATGCGTAAATTACGGATTTGTTAGTATCCTTAGTCGTTGGTCTTACTCGTTCAGAGAATGTGATAAGTTTGATGAATTGCTAAATATACTTATTCTAAATTTAAACCATTATGAAGGTGGAAAAATGAAGATACTGAATTTACATGGCTTCATGGGTGAAGCTGATAACAAGAATTACAGGGCGCTATGTGATATCATATCGCCTGATGATATTATTTCTCCGCAGTTGAAATACATGGAGACATTACCGTCGAAGTTGATAGAACAGCTTTCGAATTTAGTGGATTCAGATGATTTTATATTTGTCGGGCAGAGCCTTGGTGGATGGTATGCAGATAAGCTTAGCAGAAAGTTCAAACGTCCATGCATACTTACAAATCCATGCTATTATCCGCACGAGCTGGATATTATATCAAATTCAGGCATTCCTGCAGAGTTTTTAGAGCAGTATAGGGAAATGTCTGCGATTAACCAAAATGAACGAGCATATACTCTTTGCAGTGATAATGATACGATTTTATCAGATAATTATTCTAACTGTGCAATGCTTTCTGAGCAGGTGGTAAGAGTACAAGGAAGCCACAGCACTATTGATAATGTGGGAGAGCATATATCCGAACTGCTGACTTCAATACAAAATGACAGTATGCTTCTATTTTTAGGCAGAGGTTCAGCTTTTTCTGATGAGCATAATTCAGCTTTTTTTGTTGAGGATAATGAGCTTATTCTCATTGACTGTCCTGCAACATCATATCAGAAGGTTAAGAAGATGAAATGGGAACAGTATGATAATATCTACATTCTTATTACTCATACTCATGGTGATCACAGTGGCGGTGTTGGAACCATGCTGCAATATGTGTGGTTCGCAAGTTATATGAAGGAAAAAGTTACTGTAGTTGCTCCATCATTAGAGGTGAAAGAAGATCTGATTCAATTGCTTATGAGAATAGAAGGTTGTGAAAAGGAGTGGTTCAATATTATTGCGGCCAATGAACTGGATAAGAATTGGTTCGTTGCAGCTGTGCCAACTACGCATGTTAAACCGCTGGAGGGGAAATGCTTTGGGTATCATTTGAATATTCATGGGAATAATGTTGTTTACACAGGTGATACTGCAACACTTGAACCTTTTGAACCGCTGCTTTTATGCAATTCTTTTTTGTATGCTGAGGCAGCATATTATAAAAGCGAAGTCCATCTCTTCATGAAGGATATGTTGCCAGAGTTTATAAGACTTTCGAAAATAGGTGTACATGTATATCTCATGCATCTTGATGTTGAGAAAGAAATAAAGAAAATGATAGCAGATACATCTTTGAAGCTTGCAAGGTTATATGAATAGATTTATCAGGATAATTGAAGGAAAACGGCTTGTAAATGAAGATAAAATTCTATGCAAGCACACAGACTTGTACGGTATGCGGTTTTTAGTTTGGGGCACATAATATCTTTCTGAATGAGAATGAAATTTTCCGGACTACGGTGAACACCATAAAAGAAATGTATATGCCGCAGTAAATACTAGAAAAGAGGACTTGCGTATACTATGCGCATAAGCTTATATTCTTAATAAATCGACCGTGATACATATGGGGGCAGCTCGTTTTTGTTCAACGTTCTTGCGTTGTAGAGCGAGAAGCCCTCCGCTTTTTTAGCGGTGGGAGTACGTTACAAAATAATTTGTAACGCTTTTTGTTTTCAGGGTACTAATATACAGAAGCTTCTGAAATCAATGAAAGGAGGATGGCGGATGAATAAGGAAATCGAAGATTATTATCAGAAATACGGGCAGAAGGTGTATGCATTCCTTATAAGTATATGCCGTGAACCTGACACTGCACAGGACTTGACGCAAGAGACATTTCTTCAGGCTTTGCGCTCCCTTAACAAGTTCGACAACAAGTGTTCGGTCTGTACTTGGCTTTGCCAGATTGCAAAGTTTCTCTGGTTTAAGGAACTGAAAAGGCGCAAGTATCATCCGTCTGTATCCAAAGAGCCTGATATCGCGGAACTGGATATCAGCATAATCCCACCTGACGACCAGATAGAGAGTGCTGACACAAAGATGTACATACTCAGACAGATACACGAACTGCCCGAACGTGAAAAAGAAATACTACTTCTCAGAGCAACAGGGGCTATGTCATTTGAGGAGATAGGTCAGCTTTTCGGAAAGAATGCAAGCTGGGCAAGAGTAACGTATTATCGTGCCAAGCAAAAACTTAGAAAGGAGTAATATTATGAGGTGTGAAATAATAAGAGATCTGCTTCCTCTATATTGTGACGATGCACTCTCTGAAGTCAGCAAGGAAGAAGTTGAGAAACATATTGCTGAATGCAGTGAATGCAGAAAGGAGTATGAGGATATGGAAAAAGGTGATATAAGAATAAATTCAGATCAGAAAAATATCGAACCAATGAAAAAGGTCAAGAAAAAAATGTGGCTCACAAAAATATTGTTCGGGATAATACTTGCTTTCACAGTAATTCTTGGAATAGCCTATGAGTTGCTCTGCGCACATCCGAGACTTGCAAAGTCCGACCAGATAACATTTATACCTGAGGTAACGAATAAAGGTGTACAATATCAATATCCCAATCCCGATGAAGACGAAAATCACCCATTTATTATCCCAATAAGTAACAAGGAAGAAAAAGATATCAAAATAGATAAAGAGAATAACTGTGTATATGTAGACAATGAAAAACTGCTTGATGAAAACGGCAAGCCTGTTCCTGCAAATGGAAAAGTTGTCCCTTGGGGTAAAATACGTGTCGGAGTTCATGTTAAAACTCCATTCAATGCCGTTAAGAGCAAAATCACAAGAGAAGGTTTTTATTCATTCAACTATGAAGTAGAATTTCGTCCATGCCTGCCATTCGGGCAAGATATGCATGATATGTTACAGCGCGCGGATAAAACTATAGATTTTGACTTCCCGCTTGAAGGTCTTACTATGGAAACAACGCTTATAATACACTGCCGTGATAGAGACATAGTATTCAGACCTTATGCGTTTAGTGGACTTATAATTGAAGAATAAGGAAGCTTATATAATAATCGAATACTAACTATATTCTGATAACCGTATAACCATGATAGTTTAAAGAATGATACAATGAGTCCCAGTGATTTGCTTAATGAAGCAATGCCATTAAGCAAATTGCTGGGACTTGTTTGTGGTAAGCTCCAATCAGACCATGACATACAAATAATTCGGAATGATGTATAATAGTTTCAAAAGAAATATAACCTTGAAGGAGGGCAAAGAACCACAGGCAATTCCCTACAGATTATTGACATTATAACTGCCATATGCTATAATTCAAGCAGGTGGTGAAGACAATGGCAGACGTAACAGAATACAAATGTACATCATGCGGTGCGCCGATGAAATATGACATTAATGAAAAGCGTATGGTCTGCACATTTTGTTCAAACAGTTATAATCTTGAATATATACGTTCACATTTCAATGAAGTGACAGATAAAAAGCTTTTGGATTTTGACTGGGTCGAAAGAACAAAATATGTATGGGAACCTGATATGCTCGAACAGCTTGAAGAGTACACCTGCTCTTCATGTGGAGGTAATATTATAACAAAAAACACTTCCGCTTCGGCAAGATGTCCTTTCTGCAATCATGAGGTAGTTATTTCCTCTAATTTTTCAGGTGACATACGCCCCGATAAGGTTATACCTTTTGAAAAAAAGGCTGAGGAATTTGCTGAAAATTACAGGCAGAACATTGCGAGTGCGAGATACGCTCCAAAAGCTTTCAGAGATCCGTCTGTCACGGATAATATTATCGGATGCTATATTCCTATATGGCTTTACAGCTGCACTTGCGATTCTGGTGTGAATTCTTCCAGCGTTAATTTCAAGATCACAGATTACCCTATACTAGGAACAGATATAAAAAAGGATATTTTCTATTCTGTTGTACCTTTTAATTATGATAAAGCAGAAGTATTTACTGAATCTTGTCTTACAGGTTTTTACGCAAGCAGATACTCCATCGGTGCCGAAAACGCAATGGAATTTGCAGATGCAGAAATAAAAAAAGTATGTTTTACAAGAGCAGCCATACTGAGTGATGGTGATTATTATTCTAGTACTTCAAAGGAGAATAGTATTATAAGCAATAAAAAACTGTACTATTATCTTGTGCCCATATGGTTCTTGAATGTTTCATACAAAGGAAAAGATTATACATTTGCCATGAATGGTCAGACCGGTCAATTTGCTTCTCCAGATGTGCCTTACAACTTCAGGAATAAAATTGATTTTTTACTGACTTTTTTTGTTATTGAATTGTTGGCCTTTATTCTTGGATATATCTGTAATAAAGACAGTAAAACGACTGTAGCTGATGCTCTTTTTATATCATTCTTATTAACTGTTTTTTTCTCTTCATTTTTTGTGTATATAGCAGCTGGCATAATACATTATAAATTCTCCAAAAAATCCATTGGCGGATTAAGGAATGGAAAAAATTATTATGACGCAGGCGTAAAAAGCTATATTGACGAAGAGATAGAAGTAAACAGGATCAACAACAGAAAATGATTAACCCTTTTTGGCAATTCATTCCTTGCCTTTAATGTGATGGCTGAATTGTGTCTCTAATTTGACAATGTACAAATTATTTGATAATATATTCAGTCGAATAAATAAAGAGCAGGTGCTTATTATAATTGGAGCACCTGCTTGTATTATATATGCTTATAATCTGTGTGGCTCAATTGTTTAATGACGAAATATCATTCATAGTCACGCCCTCAATAAGGTCTATCGAGTATGGGAACAACCATAAAACGCCGTCCGACGCTCTCTTTTGTTTCAATACGAACTTTTTTCCGTCTGCCGTTGAAAGATAGCGTCTATTCATGATCTGAGGTTTATATTCTGTACACCCGTTGCTCTTGAGGTATTCAGTGAATTCGTCAAAATCCTTGACCATTACTGCCTGATAAGTGTCGTTGTAAGTATCTTCGGAAATGACATTTGATGAGAGCGTACCGGTTTCGAGAATGCTGTAATCAGTTCCAAAGTTGACTTTTATCAGTGTCAAAGCATCGGAAGCAGATGTGTATTCCTTATTTGAAAAAGTCATTGTTAATCCTGCAATGCTGCCTAATATAAGACCGATTATTACAGAAATCAGGATTATTACTATCTTTTTGGAAGTTGACTGTTCTTTCATAATATGCTCCTTTCATTGCCGTAATGGATGGTATAATTTATTATATATCATGGTCGGAGATATGTCAAATAATGGTTATATAATTATGTGGATATGGAGAGCTTAATGACATTACGTGAGTTCTGAAGAATTGTTTACATATGAATTCTTGACTTTGGGTGAAAGTGCAGTGTATAATATGGTAAATGAAGCAGTTAACCGTGATAAGTATTAATTCACCGGAAGAAGATGATAGTTTGGAATATGAAGTTTTTAACACAAATGAGAAGCATAAGCATAATTGTTATAGAGATGATATCGAAGAAATAATCAAGGAAAAGCAAATTGATCGAAACCGTTTTCACGAGTTTTCAAAGATGAATTATGTTGATATACTCAAAAAGTTCTTTTTTTCTTTTTCCGACATCAAAAATTTTCCTGCTAATCCATGGTCATTAGCAATTAACAGAATGCACTTTCGATCTGACTTGAAAAAAGAAGGTATAGCTTGTAGTTTAAGAACAAAAAACTGGTGTGAATACATGAGTATGATAAAATCAGCAATACCTGATAATGAAACGAAGCTTTTTTTGATCCATTATGACGGATGGGTATATGAGGGAGAAATCAATGAAATGTTTACTGTTCTGAATGAGATGGATTATTTCGGTGATTTATATATTGTTTCTTCAAAATTCAACTGGGTTATAGCTGTCAGTCATATAGAAGAAAATGCTGTTATGTATAGCCGTTAAATTATGATTTCGTTTAGTACCATTATAGAATCAATAATCATGGAAAAATGATACACGGAATTTTCGCGAGTGCGATGCATTACTGGGCTTAAGGTGACATTGCAGTTTATTATATTTATAGTATTTAGCATTAATGTGAGAATTATATGCACAAACTCTGTGGCTTTAAAGAAACAGCGAAGTATTATGATATAGAAAGAGATGATAATCACAGCTAAAATCGTACAGTATCTGCTGTACTGTTTTTAAATAATATAATGGGAGGGAATCAAATGAAAAAACAATGTAAGAAGGTCGCTGCAGGAATACTGGCATTGGCAATGCTCATGCCGATGGGGGTCAGTATCGCAGAGCCTGTTAGGACTTATGCCTATGAACTCCTGGGTGAGACAACCTTTGAGCACAAGATGCTTCCGTGGCATACTGTGGAGACCAGTCCTGCAAAGCAGACATTTGAGCTTTCGGACGATGCTGTGAAGATCAGTATTTTAGTGCCTGAGGGCGCATCAAAGGAAATGTGGGATCTCCAGTTCAGACACAGGAATCTCAGCTTCAAGGCGGGGCATGAGTACAAGGTGAGCTTTAAGTCAAAGGCGAAGCGTGAGGGAATGGAGATATACTCATATATCGGCAATCTCAGCGGTAGCGAGTTGTACTTTGTGCTTGACGGCCATGATAACGATATGCACATGGGACCTGATATGGGCGGTAAATGGCCGAACAGAACTGTAAAGCTCACTACTGAATGGCAGACCTATGAGGGAATATTCACGCCTATATACGATATCGAAGGGGTTCAATGGACCTTCCAGTATGCAAAGGGTACGATGTATCAGGGCGACGCTCAGACAGGAGACGAGCTCTGGTTCGATGATATGTCCATTGAGGACCTGACAGATAAGGACTATGTGCCGCCCGCAGGTAACTTCGGCTATACGACCCGTGGTACCAGTGGTCTGGCAAACAACTATATCTCAGTCAATCAGCTCGGATATTATACAGGACTTGCCAAGAATGCAACGCTGGGCGATAACTCAGGCGACGTCTTATACGGTGCAGAGTCCATAGAGTTAACCGACAGCTATGACTATGAGATAGTCAGGGTATCTGACGATAAGACGGTTTATACGGGCAAGACCGACAAGCCTAAGAAGGACACTGACTCTGGCGATAATATTTGCAAAATAGACTTTACGGCTTTTGATGAGATCGGTGAGTATTATATTCGTATTAAAGACAAGGAGTGGAGATCATTCCCGTTTAAGATAGGTACTGATATTTACAGCAATTCAGACAACGACATGCTGACTAATGCTCTGAATTATTTCTATCAGAACCGTTCAGGCGTGGATATCAAGTCAGACTATATTACATCGGGCGATAAGAAGGAACTGGCACACGCAGGCGTTCATAAGACAGATATTGGCTATGTTCAGACCGAATGGAAATATGAATATCTGGCAGATTCAGAGGCGACCAATTACTATGCTTCTTCAAAGCTCGATGCAACAGGGGGCTGGTATAAAGCTGATGACCACAGTAAAAATATGACAGAGGGCGGTATTTCTGTATGGACGCTTCAGAATATGTACGAGCGTGCAGTATGTAACGGTAAGGACAAGAAATTCACAGATGGGTCTGGCACTGTAGTTATTCCAGAATCTGGCAATAAATATCCCGATATCCTTGACGAATGCAAATATGAGCTTGATTTTATGTCACGTATGAAGGTGAAGCCTGATGAGAAAACATGGGGCAAATATTCGGGGATGTATTATCACAGCATAAACGATCACAGGTGGCATAGTCTTACCGACAGACCTGATTTCGACAGCTATGATGATATACGAGTCATTAAGCCTCCTACATTTGCGGCAACTCTGAATTATGCAGCCTGTGCGGCACAGGGAGCAAGACTCTGGGCGCCGTATGATGCTGAATATGCAAATGAACTCCTTGCAAGCGCAAAGGAAGCATATCAAGCGTACAAGATATACTTTTATGAGTCATCACCTAGTGAATGGGCTAATAAGGTATCGTTCTATGCTCCTAGAACTCTGTGGAAGGGAACTGATTTTTACCCTGACAGCGAGGTATTAGCTGACGCCTACTGGGCAGCCTGCGAGCTCTTTATCTCGGCAAAGGAAATGGAAGATAAGGAGGCCGATATATATTTAACTGAGCTGTCAGAAAACAGAAATGCCTTTAAGGTGCCCACAATTATTACAGGTGGAGATAACGATAGTAATGGTGGATCCTATACTCTGTTCAACTGGGGCAATACTGCTGCGGCAGGTTCTATGTCGCTCATGTTGCACAGCGAGCTGCTCTCGCATGAGCAGGCGGAAACATTGAAGGATTCATTCCTTAAAGCGGCAGATGACTTCATAGAAACAGAAGCTAAGCAAGGCTATGGTATCCCGTATAAGTATGAAGGTCCAGGCTACATTGATACGAGTGGTAGGGATGTGCGTTACAGTGGCTTTGAGTATGGCTCGAATGAGCGTGCTGTAAATAATATGTTCGCTATGGCGTATGCCTTCGATCTGACAGGCGACAAGAAGTACATCAACGGTGTGACAACTGGTATGGACTATTTGCTGGGCAACAATCCACTGGCATTTTCATTCATCTCAGGCTATGGCTCCTATTGTACCAAGAATCCGTCACATGAATACTGGCGCAATGAGATCGACAAGTCTAAGCCAAATGCTCCTGATGGCGTTATCGTAAGCGGCCCTTCTTCCGACAGCATCAAAGATCCTTATCTTTACGCTCTCGGTTATGAATTCAATCACAATGATGATCCCTCTGAAAGATATTATGTGGATTCTGTGGAATCATGGTCTACTAACGAAGCTTCTCTCAGCAATAATGCGTCGCTTGCATGGATAGTTTCATTCCTTCAGGACGAGGCATTGGTCGAAAACAATGCAAATGGCGATCTGAATTCTGATGACGAATTCAATATATCAGATATTGTATTGTTGCAGAAATGGTTGCTTGGCTCAGATTCCGTGAAGCTTGCAAACTGGAAAGCCGGGGATTTCTGTCGCGACAACAAGCTCGATGCATTTGACCTTGTCATTATGAGGCGTGAGCTTATAAAGAGAAATTCCATGATATATGTTGAGCCTGATCATCGCAGAGATTATGGCTTACCATTAGTTGTTGTGAAAGACGTCCTGGAGTTGTACCTAGGTCCCAGTGATAGTTATAAAATAATAGATACTATTCCTAAAGGAACAGCTCTTTCAGAGTTCGGATATAATGAAAACAACGATACATGGCTGTTTACAGAATATAACGGACAATATGGATGGATAAGAATAGTCGATGATGATAATAAGTCTACTATATACTTTGATGTAGTAGCGGGCAAGCCTGTAATTTACCTCTACCCTGAAGAGGAGACCGATGTCCATGTAGAGCTGGAGCTTACAGAAGCCGATCTCTCCACCACCTATCCGAGGTATAATAACGGCTGGGACGTTACAGCGTCTCCTGACGGTTCGCTTCTCAATAAAGCAGACGGTACACATCATAAATACCTGTTCTGGGATGGCATAAACTGCCGCACAAGATTTGACTTCTCCAAGGGCTTCTGCGTTTCAGGAAAAGATACCGAGATCTTTCTCAAGGAAAAGCTTACATATATGGGATTGACGGAAGATGAAATGAATGAGTTTATTATATATTGGCTACCACTGATGGAGCACAACAAATATAATCTTATTTCCTTCCAGGGTGATGTATATACAAATTCTGCAAAGCTGAACATCACTCCCGCATCTGACAGCATGCTACGTGTATTCATGGCTTATGTTCCACTTGAAGAAGCAGTGAAAATCGAACCTCAGCAGCTTGAGACTTTTGAAAGGAAAGGCTTCACAGTAGTTGAATGGGGCGGTAGTGAGATAAAGTCGTAAAGCATATCTTAAGTTGAAATAAAAAATTATCCGCTCGTAAATACGGGCGGATTTTTTTTAAAACAGAAATTTTGTATGGAGTTTAACAGTAATGCGTTCCTAAGCATTGAAATACAGGATTTTCTTTATGTAGAGAAATGATAGCTATCAAAAGTTTCTTCTAACTCCATCTAATCGTGTTTGTACTGATACCAGAGAAGAAATGCTGCACACGACATCATAGGAATTGCTGCGATTAGTCCCACGTCCACAGGACCGAAGACCGATCGCTCAGGGTGGCCGTTGCCCAATACCATTCTCGGACTGGCTTCTGCATTAATCATTCCATGAAGTATAGCCGATAGCCATATGCTGCCCGATTTTACATAGAGGAAATCCAAAACGATGCCCATAGATATGGTGAAAATACAGAATACTATGAGCCCTAGCAGTGGTGCACCGATGTAATCCTTACCGTACTCAAAGCCAGCAATAATTATTGCCGGGAAGTGCCATGCACCGTGTATCACGCCTCCAATAAGAAGTCCCTTAGTCCTGCCATAACCAGCTTTCAGTTCAGGATACATGAAGCCTCTCCAACCTACCTCCTCACCAAGTCCCAAAAATATGGCAAAGTATGTGTTGAATGGATTTAATTAGTCGGATATCTCACTTGCAATGAATGAGGCGTAGTGACTGCCGTTTTGTCTGAACTCTTCGTATTCCGTGTCAGACATGAACCGCTGAAAAGCTTCAGCCGGAGCGAAGTCATCTGGGAACACCAGGTAGTAGAACACTGCTCCGATTATCTGAAAAACTGTGGGCGCCAGCCATGCAAAGAATATGTACTTCCAGTTCTGGCCTAATCTGGGGTTCCATCCCATTTCCTTTATATCTGCTTTTGCGAACAGAACTCCCAGCGTTGGCATAAACATACACAGCGCCAGCATATCTCCCAGTTTGCCACGGTAGCATCCAATTCCTGCCAGTATCCATGCAGTAATGAAGGAAAAAAGCAAGTATTTCATCAACTTTGACAAGGCATATCACCTCAAAGAGTGTTCACATGGAAATCCATTTAATCAAGCTCTGTAATAAAATCAGCAATGACTTTTGCACATTCATCTGGCTTCTGATCGTAGATGAAATGGCTGCCTGCAATGTTTATCTCCTTGCAGTTGCCCAGCTTATTAATGTACTCTGTCCTCTTTTTTAAATAATTCTGATATTCCGAGGACTTCTCTTCCTCGAACCTTTCCTGTGCCTTGGCTTCGTCCACCTCTCCGTAACTATACATAAGATAATCCCTTACATCGTCAATAGTCTGATAGTTTGTGGAAATATATATCTTGGGGATATCGTTGTACTTGATAGAATCCCACGCAGTTCTCATGTTCTTGTTGAAGTTCTTGATCTCGCTGATGTAAGACTTTGAAAAGCCTGCGGGGTTTATTTCAAACATTGCATTTGCATATTCGTCAGGGTTATCGTCACGGTACATAATATCATTAAGAACTTTTGATACACCTGCTCTCTGTAAGAATTTAGCCACTTGGAAAGCTATTCCAGAGGTTTGCTGTTTTATCTCTTCCTCAGAGACTTCGGGATATGCTTCGTTTACAGAATCAAGGAAGATAACTCCTGATACCTCGTCAGGGTAGGTATTCTCCCAGTAGGTGGCGTAAATACCGCTGAGTGAATGTGGCATGAGTATGTAAGGAGCTTCCACACCTGCGTTTTTCAGGGCAGTACGTGTGCTGTCAACAAGGTATTCTGTTGTTATCTCATGGTCTGTTTCCTCGCAGAGCCCATAGCCTGGACGGGTAACTACCACAAGGCTTATATCGTCGCTGAGGTGTTCAGAGAATTCCTTCATATTCACAGTGAACTCGGCATCTCCGCTGCCGGGCATAGCTACTATCTTGTTCTTGCCATCGCCGTAGATATTGATGTTCATTTTATAATCTCCTGCGGAATAAAGGTGGCTGTATCCACCGTCTTCAAGGAGCTTTCTGTCCTTTTTCTGCGCTGATTTCTGATAAAAGAAGCATACAATCAATAATATCACTATCAGTATCAGCAATACAAGAAGTATCTTTCCGAACACCTTTAAAACTTTTTTCATAAAAACATTCCTCCTAAGTTATAATGACCTTAATTATCCTCTTTCCAGTATTGCAGGAACATATCTGTTACAAGCCCCGCGTGTACTTCGATGCAGATTGCTACGTCCTGCTTTTCAAAATGCAGCCTGTTGATGACAGTATCGGCAATAATTTTCTGTTTGCCGATGGAGATGAACGCACCGCAGGACTCGATATGAACATCCCAGCCGACCTCAAAGAAGCCTGGCGGCATTCGGTTCAGGTCGTTGTTTAGAAACGGCTTTAGCTCTGAGAATCTGCGCTCGACGATAAGTTTTGTGACCTCTGCGGCAATACGGAACATTTCTGGCTCGTCTGGTGGCTGATCAAGCTGCTTTTCCACTGAGTAGATATCACCGCCTTGTTCAGCGACGGTGACCACTTCGCGCAACAGATTTACCTGCACAATCATGGAATTGATCTCAGCTTTCATTTCTGCTATCTTGCTTGTTATAAACTCTGTAGCCTGCTCGTCGCTGTCTATGATCTTCGATATCTCATCGAGCGTCAGTCCGAGCTTGCGCAGAAAGCGTATCTTCCGAAGACGCCCTATGTTCTCTGCATTAAGCCGCCGTGGAACCGTTTTATTTTCACGGACGGTTGTTATCAGCCGCAGCTGTTCGTAGTAGCGTATTGCCCGAGAGGTCATGTCAAGCATTTTGCAAACCTCATTTATGGTTTTCAGTTCTTCCATATTCACCACCAATACAATTATATCAATTGATCTTACGTCAAAGTCTTATCTCTTGCATAAAGTTTAAAGACAAGTGATTATTCATCAGAACATACTCAGCAGAAAATCCCATATCATGTGCAGAGCCACGGGAATGAGAATATTTCTGCTTTTCAAAAAAGTTATACTGAATATGAAACTCAGAATGATGATTTGAACAAATCCGAAATGAAGAAAAACGTATCCAAGTTTCTCATGTATGGTCCATGTTGGGATATGTATTGCCACGAACAACAGTGAACTAAGCAGTATTGCCTTCCACTGATTCTGCTTATTTCTGCCTGCCATGGCATTGAGTAGCCAGCCGCGGAAGACCATTTCTTCCGTGATGCCGACAAATGAAAATGCTATGATCTGTTCAGCACCAAAATCGCTTTCTAGAGATAATGAACCTTTCATGCGATACGCTCTGACAAGAGGATAGAGCACAAATAGCAGGAATATGGGCAGATAATGCAGCCATTTCACCTTTGTTGTGAACATCTCTTTCAGCCCGATACAGACATCGTCTTTGTAGTGATGTACAAGAAGTGATGCCGGAAGTATCCATACAAGATTTTTGATAACGCCATCCTTTACAATCTGTGAACTGACTGATTCTGGAAAAAGGTCATCTATGATCGGACTCCCGAAAAATTCAAACAGAGCCCATATTGCGTAAAAGGCAATGATGTATATGATAAGTGCTTTGTTTTTTGACAAACACTTTTCAGTAGTTTCCATATTGTTTTCTTCTCCTTCGGGTTTATGCAACTATTATAACACTTGACGTTACGTCAAAGTCAAGCATATATTATTAAAATATGATATTTCGGCATTTTGTACAGAGACACTTCAGAAGTTTTGTGCGAATTGCGATATGACGTCGCTTTGAGTTAAATTTATGATAGCGTAGCCAGATCTGCCATAAGAAAAAGTCTACCTTGGCTAAGTTCCATTTGGTGTACTGAACTGCTTGAATAATTGTTCAGGAGCAAAGATGAAAAGGCTGTAAATTTAGTTATATGGTATTGTTCTCTTTTTCTATTTATGATATAATACCTTTTAAGTTACAGGACTAATGATTTAAAAATAGTTAGAACGATGAAAATCAAAATAACATGGTATCTGCTATCGTTCTTGTTATCAATGTAGGAATTTGAACGGTAACAGGAAACACAAATGATATGGTGATCGTATATGGATTGAATACCTTGATATGAAAGCAATGTCACAATATAGATAGTGCGAAGTTTTCTCTTTTAATGTCGTCTTAAGTAAAAGAATATCTACGATAGATAATAATTGACGCTTTTCAGATTTTGCTGCATAATTCTGAAAAGAAGAAAAGAACGCAAATAAACAAGAAGGAGAAAAATATGAAAAAGTTATACCTTTTATTATGTCTCTTGCAATCGTCAGCTCATGTTGTATGTTCAATAGTACCGTTGAAGACAGATGCTCAGCTATTACTGCTACCAAGATTGTTGAACAGGGAACATATGAAGTTGACGATAATACATCATTTGAGTATGCTGTAACGGAATTTGGAAATACATATATCAGGAAATATACAGGTACTACAGAAGAATTCGTTATCCCTTCGGAGATCAATGCTAAAGAAGTTACATGAATAGCTGGCACTGCATTCTATAATCGTTCTGATGTAACTTCGGTCACTATGCCTGATGGTATTAATTCAATTTCAATGGCGGCTTTAAAAAATGTACAGGTTTAACGTCTGTAACCATTCCTGATGTTGTTAGCTAAAGCTTTCCGCCCCCCAGCAGAACTGGGGAGCGAAAGCCCAAAATAACCGCTGTCATTATATCATGACAGCAGTTATCTGTTATTCAAACCAATCTTCGAGCTTTAATTCATGAACACGTTCAAATTCTTTGGTGTTATTAGTAATAACAATCAAGCCTTCCGGCTTCGCATGAGCAGATATTAGCATATCCATTGTACCGATAGGTGTGCCTTTCTTCCCCAGAAATGCACAGATATTGCCGTATTCTTCAGCTGCGCCTGTGTCAAACGGTAGTATTTCTACTAT
>JAEEGL015420060.1_pt1 | contig 21893 bp, 19 predicted proteins | sample 9134231 | NCBI WGS metagenome assembly JAEEGL01 (sample SAMN16246548, study PRJNA631951) | gut metagenome | biome: gut microbiome; feature: rumen; material: fiber-attached | host: Bos | place: Iran: Karaj | collected 2018-10 | reverse complement strand
AGTCGGCAAATAAAAATAAACGCCGCCGGAGCAAAAACTCCGGCGGCGTATTTTTGCGTATTCACGCGGATCAGTTAACGGAAACTTCGTGCCCGGTGCGTGCGGATTCGTAGATCGCATCGAGTATCTTCATAAGCGTAACGCCGTCCTCCGCGGGGGAAACGCATTCGCATTCGCCGAGACAGCAGGAGACGAAATGGGATATCTCGCGGTTGAACAGCCCGTTGAAATCGAGCGCGGAATTGCCGAACGGCTTGATATCGACGAACATTCCGTTCATATCCGAGAAGAACTCGATCTGCGGATCGATCTTTACGCCGGATTTTGTGCCGAACAGCTCTATATCGCCGCGGTCCTGCTTAAGATTAAGGTTGAAGCTTGCCTCCACGGAAAGAGTCAGACCGCTGTCGAAGCGCACCATCGCGGCGGCAAAATCCTCTACGTTATACTTGAACTCGAACCCCTTTGTGGTGGAAACCCAGCTCTGACCGCCGCCCGCGCGGTGGTCGCCCAGATTATTGTAGGTTACGCCGTACGCGGCGACCGGCTTCGGTCCCCCGGCGAGGTACCGCACAAGGTCGATGACGTGCACGCCGAGGTCGATAAGCGGCCCGCCGCCGGAATACTCCTTATCGCCGAACCAGCCGCCGGGACATCCGGAGCGGCGCAGATAGGTCGCCTTGGCGTAATAGATATCGCCCATGGTGCCGCCGTCGACGAACTTTTTGATTATGGCGGCGTCGTTGCCGAAGCGGCGTACAAAGCCGAGCATAAGCAGGTTGCCGGTCTCTTTGGAAACGTCCAGCATCTCCTGCGCTTCGGCGGTGTTTAACGCCATCGGCTTTTCGCAAATGACCTTGCATCCGGCGCGCAGTGCGGCGATGGCGGCGCCCTTGTGCGAGGAGTTCCAGGTGCAGACCGAAACGGCGTCGAGCTTTTCCTTCGCCAGCATCTCGTTATAATCGGTGTAATATGCCGGCACGCCGTATTTAGCGGCGTAGTTTTTTACCTTTTCTTCGTCGAGGTCGCACACCGCGACCACTTCGCATTTATCCGGCAGCGCGCGGTAGCCGCCGATGTGGACGTTGGATATACCGCCCGTGCCGATAATGCCTATTCTGAGTTTTTCCATTTTTTTGCTCCTTATACGTTAATAATTTTATTCGTCGTTTTTGTTTTTTCCGTTTCCGCCGTAAAGCTCCTTGCGGCTGCGCAGCATGTGGACCGCCCAGACGACGGCAAGCGCGATTGTCGCCAAAGCGGAATACGCCGTATACGCCAGCGCCAAGCCGAAACCGTCTGTCCATGGCAGCGGGCCTTCGCGCCCGGCGGCGTCCGTCTTGCTTTGCATTATCAGCGGCGCCAGAATGAACGCGACGAACGCAAGCAGTATAAGCGCGGAGACGGCGATGAGTACCGCCGTGCGCTTCGGCTTGATAGTTTTCGACGAGACGGCGAAAAACGCGTAGACAAGCGTGAGTACCGCGCCGAAAACCGGAACGAAAAACACGCAGGTCCCGAAAAGATACCGCATATAGCCGCCGGATCCCGTTGCCGCGCCGGCGCGCACCGCCGGAAAGACGAACAGAAACAGCGCCGCGGCGGCGGTGAGTATTATAAGCGCCGTCTTCTGCCATTTTTTCATTTCCCGGTTTAGCATACCGTGTTTCCTCGCTTACATATAAAGTTTGAGCGTGTCTTCTATCCAGTAATCGTATTCGGCGTTTTTGTCGAGCTCGAGCGTTTTGAAGCGCTTGTAAAGCTCCACGCCGTCGGTCGGATCGTGCCAGATATCCGCGAAAACATAATCGAACCCCGCTTTGGGCGCGATATTAAGCGCGTAATCGAACGCGTCGGCGCAAACGATATTTATTTTTTCCGCGCAGGGGAGTTTCGGAAGTATGAGCGAATCGAAGAGTTTTATAACGTTTTCGTCCCTTTCGACCACCGTGACGCTTTCGACTTCCGGCTTGCGCGCGCACATAAAGGCGAAGTAGCCGAGCCCCAGCCCGTAGGTTAGCACCCTGCCGCGCGCTTTTTTGATCGGGACGCGCTGGGTGATTATCTCGTTGGGCAGCAGAGTCATCCATTCCCTGCCGTTCTGCATCACTCCCGGGAAGCGGTAGACGCAATCGAAGAACCCGATCTGCGGTATCACGCGCCCGTCCGGCATAGATAAGGGATCGCCGCAGACAAAGGCGGTGAACGGCTGTATGGTGAAGTTTTTAAGCTCCCATTCGCCCGCCTTTGCGCTTTCGCCCACGCGGACGAGCTTGTAGAATTCGTCCCGCAGAAAATCGCGCTCGTCGCAATAGCGGACCATATTCGGGAAGTAGTTTTCCCATATCTCCCTGTCCCGGGGGAAGGAGGTGTCCAGCCCTATCGCGGCGGCAAGCAGATGCGCGAAGGAATCGCGCACCGAAAGGCCGTGCTCACGCGTGAGGACGCGCACCATTTCGGAATTGATAAAATCCGGGCGCTCGTTAAGAAGGATCGCGAGCCGTTCGAACAGAAGCCGGTTCGCCTCTTTTATTTCGTCTATCGTCATTCCGGCTTCCTTAGGGTATCCTTTATCCCGTCGTAGATCGCCTGCGCGAAATCCTTGTAGGTATTGTCCTTCGGGTGGAGCCCGTCGGTGAACACCTCCGGATGCGAAAGCGACCAGGTCCACATATCGACGGTGGGCAGTTTGTATTCCTCCGCGATCTGTTTTAACAGCGGAAGCGAATATTTTTCGATATTCGCCGCCCAGGGAACGGCGTTCCAGTTGTCCGCGCCGACCTTGAACAGACTTGCCGGAAGTATTATGTATATCTGCGGGTTCGTCTCGAGCGCGAGATACGCGTCAAGCATTTCTTTTGTGGTGTCGATGAACACCTGCTCGCGGTTCGTGCCGACCCAGTTCTTTTCCGCCTGGCCCGGGTTGCCGTCGTTGGTGCCGAGCGCGAACAGCACTATATCCGGCTTTATATCCAGCGAGCGTTTGTAGGTGCTGTGCCCGATGTAGCTGTAGGTATCGGTGCGGCAGATGGAATATCCGCTTAAACCGAGGTTGTAAACGAAGTAATCGAGACCCATCATTTCCTGTATGAACGCGGGATAGGTGAGGTTCTGCGGATCGGTGGAGTTTATCCCCTGCGTTATGGAATCGCCCACGCAGGCGACGCGCAGCACTTTTTTGTTCCCGGCGGATCTGCCGTCCTTTATCTCGCCGTCGCCGTTTATAAGCATATCGCAGAACTCCTTTACCCCGAAATGCGCGCCGTTTGCGCTGCCGGAGGCGAATACCACCTTCGTCCCCTTTATTTCGGTGACGTATTCGCCGTTTTCATACTGGCGGTAGAAATAATCCTCGCACAGTTCCCTGCCGTTTATCAGGCCGACGTATATTTCCGCCTCCTGCTCTTTTACACGCTCGGTCTCGCAGACGATATCGAGCGTTACGCCCCAGTTTTCTTTAATAAAATCGCGCAGCTCGCGCGCGGCGTAAAGATATTTTGCGGGTACGTTCGAATCGCGGTAGATTATTAAAAATTCGGAAATATCTTTTCCGTTTACCGTTATCTTTTCGGGCTTGGAGGGGGCGGAGGATTCCGGCTCCGGCTCCGGAGCCGATACGGTCCCGTTATTGCCCCCGCAGGCGGCAAACGCGAAAAGCGCTGCCAGCGCGAGCGCCAGACACAAAAGCTTTTTCATTTATCGCATCTCCTTTGAAACAGATACTTGCGGAACAATTATATAAAAATCGTGCCGTTTTGTCAATCTGTTGCGCGAATTTTGCTTGTATTTCCGCTGTTGATGTGGTATAATCCGATAAAAGGACGGTGAATCGCGTGGAAGAACAGACCTCCGTGTTTCAAAGCGAAATAAGCAAGCCCCTGCCGGAACGGCTCCGCCCGAAGACTATCGACGAGATAGTCGGGCAAACGCATTTGTTGGGCGAGGGCAGGATACTGCGCCGCATAATAGAGCAGGACGCCGTTTCGTCGATGATATTCTGGGGGCCTCCCGGCGTGGGCAAGACCACCATCGCCGGAGTGATCGCCAACCAGACGAAGGCGAAATTCATTAATTTTTCCGCCGTTACCAGCGGGATAAAAGAGATACGCGCCGTGATGCAGCAGGCGGACGAAAACCGGCTGTACGGCGAAAAAACCATATTGTTCGTGGACGAGATACACCGCTTCAACAAGGCGCAGCAGGACGCTTTTCTGCCGTTTGTCGAAAAAGGGAGCATTATACTTATCGGCGCGACGACGGAGAACCCTTCTTTCGAGGTGAACGGCGCTTTGCTTTCGCGCTGCCGCGTTTTCGTGCTGAAGGCGCTGGAGGAAAGCGACATATTCACACTTCTTAAACGCGCGCTCGCAAGCCCGGAAGGGTTCGGATACCAGCAGGTCACGATCGACGACGACGTACTGCACATGATCGCCGCTTTTGCCAACGGCGACGCGCGCACCGCGCTTTCCACGCTGGAAATGGCGGTGCTGAACGGCGAGTTTGAAAACGAGCGGGTTACCGTTACCAAAGAGACGGTTGAGCAGTGCACCTCCAAAAAATCGCTGCTTTACGACAAAAACGGCGAGGAGCATTACAACCTTATTTCGGCGCTGCACAAGTCGATGCGCAATTCCGACGCGGACGCCGCCGTCTATTGGCTGGCGCGAATGCTGGAGGCGGGCGAGGATCCGCTTTACGTGGCGCGGCGGGTAACCCGGTTCGCGAGCGAGGATATAGGGCTTGCCGACCCGCGCGCGCTGGAAATAGCCGTGGCGGCGTACCAGGCGTGCCATTACATAGGGATGCCGGAATGCTGCGTGCATCTTACCGAGGCGGTGGTCTATATGTCGCTCGCGCCGAAATCGAACGCGCTCGACGTCGCGTATATGAGAGCCGCGAAGGACGCGAACGAGATGCTTGCGGAGCCGGTGCCGCTGCACATACGCAACGGCGTTACCTCGCTTATGCGGGATATCGGCTACGGCAAGGGGTACCAGTACGCGCACGATACGGAGGACAAATTAACGGATATGCGCTGCCTGCCCGATTCGCTTCTGGGCAAGGAATATTACACCCCGACGAATCAGGGACTGGAGCCGCGGTTCGCCGAACGGCTGGCGCAGATAAAAAAATGGAAAAAAGAACACGAAAAGAATAATTCCGGAGGACGACCGAAATGAAAAAAGCGATTATGTTTTTACTTGCCGCGGTGATGTTCGCGGCGGCGTTTGCCGCCTGCTCCGGCGGCGAAGTGCCGGGCCCCGAAAAACAGAGCGCGGCTGATACGGGCACAAGCGAAAAAAGCACCGAAAGCGCGGCTGATCCGGGTGTGAGCGAAGAAAGCTCCAAAAGCGCGGCGAATACGGGAAGAACCGCGGATATAAAGCAGGCGAAGGAGTTCACCGACCTTACGCACGGGCTGGACGAGGAGATAGAATTCCGTCTGCCGGAGGGGCATCAGGGCAACATCTTCGAGGACTGCGGAGTGAACTGCTTGGTGGTGGCGGAGTGCTTCGACGCGGACGTAGTCGCCTACCACGAATACGACAAAGAGGGCGAGGTCACGCAGAAGACCGTCGGCGCCTATACCTTTGATTTCCAGTCGTTCGACTATATGGGATTAAAGGACTGGCACATCTACGTTATACGAATGGCGAACACCGAAAGCAGGAACCAGTTCGAGCACCGCTATTACAAGATCGTTTATAACGTTTACGGCGAGGGGTACCCCGATTCGCAGATCGAAAAGTTTATGCAAACGATAAATCTGCCGCTGGAGAACGGCAAGAAATAAACCGCGCGCCGCGGAGGACACGCCCGACCGGAGGAAAAAAACGGGATAAAGGAGAAAAACATGCAGGATTTTTTTGTAAAAGTCTCGCTTGACTACGAATACGCGCGCGAGCATATCGAAGAGCTGGGCGAATGCTTTAAGCTTATACAGCGCGAGCTGCCGGAAAACCTTAACGCCGAGCTTTTAAGGATCCGCTTCACGTTCGGCAGTTACAAAATGACCGCCGAAACGCGCGGCGAATGCATAGAAGCGGCGGAAGCCGCCTGGCGCGCGGTGAACGGCGGCGACGAACCGAAGATACGCATTATTGCCGTCCCCTATGCGGCGGACGACGAAAAATGCAAGCTGACGACCGATATTTTCAACAGCTATTTCGGCGTGGAGGAGTATAACAGACTGATCGCGGAATTATACGCGGAGATCCCCATACTTGCCGAAAACGGCTCGCTTTCCGCTTTGCGGATGCGGAATTACCTGTTCGCCGTCGATCCCGGCAACGGGTTCTCCACGGTGCTGAGCTGCTTCGGCTCGTTCCTGCGCCGTATGGGCGTTTACGGCGACGAGACCGAAAAACGCTCGCAGTACGCGGAGCTTGTCGCCGCGAACGAGGACGGCGGCGGCAGATTCTCGGTCGACGACCTTATTTCCAAGTTTTCGGACGATTATCTGGACGACTGCAACGTGGTCGGGATAGATATAAGCTATTTCATGGACGGCGAAAAATACGACGACCTGCGCAATTTCCTGCACCGGCTGTATAAGTTCCGCGACAAGGCGGTGTTCGTATTCCGCGTGCCGTTTCTGGAAAAGAAGGCGCTGGATAAGATCGCCGCCATACTCGACGACGTTATGACGACGCGCGTTATACAGATACCGCCGATGCACGAAAGCGCGCTGGCGGAGCATTTTTGGGACGCTACGCGCCGCTTGGGCGTGAATCCCGACAATACGGTGCTCGAACCCTTCTTTATGAGGGTGATAAAAGAAAAAAGCGACGGGCGCTTTTACGGATTCAAGACGGTGGAAAAGATAGCGAACGAAATGGTTCTGGCGAAAGCCGCGCGGGACGCCGAGCGCAAGGCGCTGGGCGAAGAGCCGGTTACCGACATTCTGACCGCAGACGACGTGCCCGGGGAATACACGCGGACGAAAAAATCGAAGAACGGATACGACGAGCTGAGCGAGCTGATAGGCATGGAACAGATCGCCGGCCGCGTGCGCGAGATAGCAGCGCAGGTAAAGCTGGCGCTGAAAAACGAACAGCTGGACAAGCCCTGTATACATATGCGCTTTCTAGGGCACCCCGGCACCGGAAAAACCACAGTCGCGCGGATAATCGGCAGGATATTCCGTGAGGAAGGCATTCTGCGCAAGGGCGCGTTTCTGGAATACAGCGCAAGGCAGCTTTGCGCCGAATACGTGGGGCAGACCGCCGTTCGCACCGCCTCGATCTGCCGCGACGCCTACGGTTCGGTGCTGTTTATCGACGAGGCGTACGCCCTTTACGAAAACGACTTCCAGAGCAACGATTACGGCAAAGAGGCGCTGACGACGCTTATTTCCGAAATGGAGAACCACCGCGACGATATGCTGGTGATAATGGCGGGGTATACCGAGGATATGGAAACGCTTATGCGCGGCAACGCCGGGCTTCGCAGCAGGATGCCCTACGTTATAAACTTCCCGAACTATACGAAATCCCAGCTTTTCGAGATATTCATGCTTATGGTCCGCCGGCATTTCTCCTATACGGAGCAGTTCGAGCAGGAAGCGAGGAATTACTTCGACGCGCTTTCGGACGAATATATCGCCTCCAAGGAGTTTGCTAACGCGCGCTTCGTGCGGAACCTTTACGAGCGCACCTGGTCCAAGGGCGCGCTGCGCGCGGCGCTGAACGGCAGCGAAAGTTTTGTGCTTACGAAAGAGGACCTGCTCGCCGCCAAAGCGGAAAAGGAATTCAGCGAAAAGTTATCGCAGGAAAAGGCGCGCATAGGGTTCTGACTGCCGCCGGAAGTTGTTCCGAAGAAAACAAAAAACACGCGATACGGTTTCCCGTACCGCGTGTTTCGTTTTTGCCTTATCAGCCCACGCGCCTGCCGCAGACAAAACGCGCGTTCCAGTAGTTGGATATCTTCTGCAGCTTGGTGGGAGTCGTTTCGTTGTTGCAGGCGATGAACTGATCTTCGCCGACGTAAATGCCCATAAAAGCGGGCGGGCCGTCAATCTCGTTGCGGAAAATAAGTATATCGCCGGGCTGCAGCTCGTTCCTGCCGACTTCCGTGCCGAAATTCATCATACCGCCGACAAGGCGCGGAGCTTTTACGCCGCACTGGCGGCAGACGTAATAGGTGAATCCCGAGTTGTCGAATTTATCCGGGCCTTCGCCGCCGTACTTGTATTCGGTGCCGATAAGCTTATAAGCGAGCTTTACTATTGCTTCCGCAGTGGTGGCGGGCTCTTCCTCGGAGCTTTCCTCCGGTTCCGAAGATTCGTCCTCCGAAGATTCTTCCTCGCTTGTCGTTTCGGGCTCGGAGGATCCCTCCGGTTCGCTTATATCGAGCGACTGCTCGTCCGGGGCCGAGGATTCGCGCCCGGGGACCGACTCCGCGGGAGCGCTTGCGGCGGAAGACGCGTCCTGCGAAGACGTATCGGTTTTCTTTTTGTCCTTGGTCACGACCACTATCGACGTAACTATCGCCGAAAGGACTATGACCATAAGCAAAGCGTATATTTTCTTCATTTATGCACCTCCGTAAAGGGGATATCCCCCGTTACGCTATATTATAACGCAAACGCGGGCGAAAATCAACCGTAATTACAAATAAATCGTAATATCTTGACATAGCGTTCCGGGTGTGGTAGAATTAAGCAAACGAATAATGTAAGACCGCGGCTTTTAAGGTTGTTCAACGAATAATATATGCCTTTACGGTAAAGACGGTTCGAATCCGTCACAACTGCCATTGCTGTGTTTGCCCGCTTTCTGCGCGGGTATAAGTCAGAATACCGGCGCGGTCTTTGCGAACATTCTTGGGTTTGAAGAGTGCAGCAGATTTGCGATAATCGGTTGCGCTCTTTTATTTTTTCCGGAGGGGATTTTTTATGCGGATACCGCGCGTTATGATCGCCGGGACGGGCAGCGGAAGCGGCAAAACGACAGCCGTCTGCGCCCTGCTCGCGCTGTTGAAAAGAAACGGATACTCGGTGCGCTCCTGCAAATGCGGGCCGGACTATATAGATCCCGGCTTCCACCGGAGGGCGATTTCGGTCCCCTGCGTGAATCTGGACCCGTTCTTCTGCGGCGGGGAGCTGCTGCGCGCCCTGCTTTGCGAAAACGCGGGCGGCGACATCACCGTGCTCGAAGGCGTGATGGGATATTACGACGGCACCGGCGAGACCGGGACGGAGAACAGCAGTTACACCGTCGCGCAGGCGACCGAAACCCCCGTCCTTCTCGTCGCCGACGGAAAGGGAGCTTTTACTTCCCTGCTGGCGGTCATAGAGGGGTTTTTGAACTTCGTGCCGCAAAGCCGGATCGCCGGAGTCATATTCAACCGCACGGGAGAAGCGACGTACGCGCGGCTTAAAAAGCTTGTCGGCGAAAGGTTCGGCGAAAAGGTCATCTGCGCGGGATATATCCCGGTACTGCCGGAGGAATGCGTTTTCGGTTCGCGGCATCTGGGGCTTGTTACCGCGGAGGAGACGGAGGGTTTCCGCGAAAAGATAAACAAGCTCGCCGATTTCGCCGGAAGCACGCTCGACTTGGGCGCGATAACGCGCGCCGCAAATTCCGCGCCGGAGCTGTTCCCCGCCGCGCGGGAATACCCGCGCCTGCCGGAAATAACGCTTGCCGTCGCAAGGGACAACGCGTTCTGCTTTTATTATTCCGAAACGCTCGCGCTGTTCGAAAAGCTCGGCGCGAAGATAAAATACTTCTCCCCTCTCGCGAACGAGGAGGTCCCGCCGGATGCGGACGGGCTTATGATCGGCGGCGGATACCCCGAACTGCACGCCGAGGAGCTTGAAAAGGCGGCACGATCCGCGCGCAGCGTGCGCGAAGCGGCGGCTTCCGGCATGCCGACGATAGCCGAATGCGGCGGGTTCATGTACCTGTGCGAAACGATAGACGGCAAAAAGACCTGCGGCGTTCTGCCGGGCGGCAGCGCGAACACGGGCAGGCTTTCGCGGTTCGGGTATATAACGCTTACGACCAAACGAAAAAGTTTGTTCGGAGAAGCGGGGACGGCGCTTAAAGCCCACGAGTTCCATTATTACGACAGCGAGTTCCCCGGGAACGACTGCACGGCGGAAAAAACGAACGGCAAACAATACGGATGCGCGTACTGCGGCGACACGCTGTACGCCGGATACCCGCATTTATATCTCGCGGCAAGCGAAAACGCCGCGATCGGGTTTTATAAAAAATGCCTTGAATACAGGGAGAAAAAGAAATGACGTTTACCGAACCCGGCGCTATCGAAAAGCGCAGTATGGAAATTATAGAAAGCGAACTCGACGCGCCTGTATCCGAAGAAATAAAGGACGTGGTGCTGCGCGTTATACACTGCACCGCGGATTTCGATTACGCGCGCAGTCTGGCTTTTTCCGCGAACGCGGTGAAAAACGCGCGGCAGGCGCTTGCCGCCGGAAACTGCACTGTCGTTACCGACACGCGGATGGCTTATTCCGGCATAAACAAAGCCGCCGCCGCAAAGCTCGGCTGCGCGATACGCTGTTTTATGAGCGACGAGGACGTTGCCGCCGAAGCGAAGGAGCGCGGCTGTACGCGGGCGCAGGTATCTATGGAGCGCGCGGCGAAAATCGAAGGCAGCGTTATTTTCGCGGTGGGCAACGCGCCGACGGCGCTGCTTGCGCTTGCGGAAATGGCGCGTGAAGGCAGGATAAAACCGGCGCTTATAATCGGCGTGCCCGTCGGATTCGTGAACGTGGTGGAATCTAAAGAAGAGATAACGGCTTGCGGCGCTGAATATATAGTTGCGCGCGGGCGGAAGGGCGGTTCCAACGTCGCCGCGGCGATAGTGAACGCTTTGATGTACGGTATAACGCGATGATGGAAAGTTTTGTTACAAAGGACGGAAAAAAGCTGCGGCGCGGCTATACAAGCGGCTCCTGCGCGGCGGCGGCGGCGAAAGCCGCGGCGATAATGCTTCTGTGCGGCGGCGAGCTGGAAAAAGTGCGCCTGCTCACCCCGTCCGGCGTCCGGCTGGAGCTTGACGTGCTGGATATTACCCGCAAAGAAAACTTCGTTTCCTGCGGGATAAAAAAAGACAGCGGCGACGACCCGGACGTTACCGACGGAATGGTGTTTTACGCCGGAGTCGAAACGAAGGGAACGCGCGGGATAACGGTCGAAGGCGGCGAGGGGATCGGCAGAGTTACCAAGCCCGGGCTCGACAGGCCCGTGGGCGAGGCGGCGATAAATTCGGTCCCGCTGCGGATGATAACCGAGGCGGCAGCCGAGGTGTGCGCCGACGCCGGATACGAAGGCGGCCTGCGGATAATTATTTCCGCGCCGGGCGGCGAAGAGATAGCGAAAAAAACCTTTAACCCGCGTTTGGGGATAGAGGGCGGCATTTCGATACTCGGCACTACCGGGATAATAGAGCCGATGAGCGACGACGCCGTGGCGGAGACCGCCCGCGCGGAGCTTTCGGTGCGCCGCGCTGAGGGCAAAACCGTCTGCCTGCTCGTCCCCGGCAATTTCGGCGCGGATTTTATTAAAGAATCGCTTTCCGTAGACCCGGTGTGCGCCGTTACAGTTTCGAACTATTTGGGCGAAGCGCTTTATTCCGCGCGGGAGCTGGGGTTTTCCGGCGCTCTCGCGGTGAGCCACATAGGCAAAGCCGTGAAGCTTGCCGTGGGGATGTTCAACACCCATTCGCGCTGGGGCGACTGCCGCAGGGAGATATTCGCGGCGCACGCCGCGGCGGCGGGAGCCGGAAGGGACGCCGTGAACGCGATTATGCAAAGCGCCGTTACCGACGATATGCTGGACATTTTGCAGAAAGCGGGCGTGCGCGAGGCGGCGATGCGAAGCATTATGAACGCGATAGGCGAACAGCTTGCCCGCCGCGGGAGCGAAAGTTTCCGCGCGGAGCTTATAACCTTTTCGAAGACCTACGGCGTGCTGGGCGCCACTCCGGGCGCTTATGAGCTGCTGGAAGCGATAAAACGCGAATCGGAGGGCTGAACTATGGTGCACATAGTCGGCGCCGGGTGCGGCGCGCCCGACCTTATAACCCTGCGCGGCAGGAATTTTCTGGAGACCGCGGACGTGATAATCTACGCCGGATCGCTGGTGAACAAAGAGCTTTTGCAATACGCGAAAAAGGGCGCACGGATATTCGACAGCGCGAAGATGACTTTGGAGGAGACGACCGCCGTTATAGCGGAAGCGGAAGCGAACGGCGAAACGACGGTGCGCCTGCACAGCGGAGACAGTTCGCTTTACGGCGCGATCGGCGAACAGATACGCGAACTGAACAAGCTCGGCATAGAATACGATATCACCCCGGGCGTGAGCTCGTTCTGCGGCGCGGCGGCGGCTTTGAAGACCGAATACACTCTGCCCGGCGTTTCGCAGACGGTGATAATATCCCGCGCCGCGGGGAACACCCCGGTGCCCGAAAAAGAAAGCGTGGCGTCGCTTGCCGCGCACCGCGCGACGATGGTTTTGTTTTTGTCCGCGTCGCTTGCGGAGCAGGTCGAAAACGACCTGATACGGGGCGGATACCCGCCGGATACCCCCGCCGCGATAGTATACAAAGCAACTTGGGAGGACGAAAAAATACTGCGCTGCACTTTGGGTACGCTTGCGCGGACGGCAAAGGAAAACGGCATAACCAAAACGGCGCTGATAACCGTGGGCGATTTTCTGGAAAGCGAATTCACCCGTTCGCATCTTTACGACGGCGCGTTTTCCACGGAATACAGAAAGGCGAAAAAATGAAGATCGCGTTTATAACCTATTCCGACAAGGGCGCTCTGCTGGCGCAAAAGTTTAGATCTCTGCTCGAAGGCGACGAGACCGCGCTGTATTCCTCGCCCCGGTTCGCGGAAAAATACGGGTTTGCGCCCTATCGCGGCACGAAAGAAGAGACGGAAACGCTGTTTCGCCAAAACGGCGCTCTGGTGTTTATCTGCGCCTGCGGGATAGCGGTGCGCTGTATCGCGCCCTGCGTAAGATCGAAAGAGACCGACCCCGCCGTAATCGTGATAAACGACGGCGGCGATTACGTTATACCGATCCTTTCGGGGCATATCGGCGGCGCGAACCGGCTGGCGCAAAAACTCGCTTCGCTAACCGGCGCTTTGCCAGTGGTAACTACCGCGACGGACGGCGCGGGGCTTTTCTCCTGCGATTCCTGGGCGGCGGAGCACGGCTGCGCCATATCGTCGCTTGAGGCGGCGAAAGCCGTTTCGGCAAGGATACTTACCGAAAAAGTACCGGTCTGCGCCGAAAGCGAGCTGCCGCAAAAGCTGCCCGCCGGGCTTGTCCGCGGCGAAAGCGGGGATCTGGGCATATACATCGGTATAAAAAAAGCCCGGCCGTTCGGGATAACGCTGCGGCTTGTCCCGCGCGCCGTAACGCTGGGGATAGGATGCAGAAAAGGCGTTTCCGCGGAAGCGGTAAAAACCGCCGTTTTATACGCGCTGGACAGCGCCGGGATAGATATCGCCTCCGTGTGCGGGATCGCCACCGCGGACCTTAAAAAGGACGAAGCGGGGCTGAACGAGTTTGCAGAAGAGCTTAACGTCCCGATCATGTTTTACACCGCCGGGGAACTGGCTTCCCTGCCCGACGAATGGGGGTTTGCCGAATCGGAGTTCGTGAAAAAGACTGTCGGCGTCGGCAACGTATGCGAGCGCGCGGCGGTGTTTGGCGGCGGAAAGCTTGTTATAAGAAAGACCGCGGCGAACGGAGTTACCGTCGCGGCGGCGTATAAAGAACGGAGCGTGGAGTTTTGAACAGACTGTACGTTGTGGGGATCGGCGCGGGCGGTTACGAAGGGTTGACCGTCGGCGCGGCGAAGCGGCTGGAGGAATGCGGCGTAATAGTGGGATATACCGTCTATTGCGATTTGATAAAGCCGTATTTCCCGAATAAAGAATATATTTCCACCGCGATGACGTGCGAGACCGACCGCTGCCGGATCGCGCTTTCGCTTGCCGCGGAGGGCAAAAAAGTCGCGCTGATCTGCTCCGGCGACGCGGGCATTTACGGTATGGCTTCCCCGGCTTTGGAGCTTGCGCCGGAATACGGCGTGGAGGCGGTTTGCGTGCCGGGAGTTACGGCGGCGTGCTCCGGCGCGGCGCTGCTCGGCTCGCCGATAACCTGCGATTTCTGCGTTATAAGTCTTTCGGACCTGCTGACTCCGGCGGAAACCGTTGAAAAACGCGTCCGCGCCGCCGCGGAATGCGGGATCTGCACGGTGATATACAACCCGGCGAGCAAAAAACGCGCCGGACATCTGAAACGCGCCTGCGGGATATTTTCGGAACACCGCCCGCCGGAAACGGTGTGCGGAGTCGTGAGGAACGTCGGGAGAGAAGGCGAGAGTTTTGAAATAATGACTCTGCGCGAGCTTGCTGAATACCCGGCGGATATGTTCACCACCGTGTTCATCGGCAACGAAGACACGCGTGTGATAAACGGAAAAATGGTTACGTTGCGGGGTTATAAACGATGAAAGAAAAGATCTGCCTTTTTGCCGGCACCACCGAGGGGCGAAAGCTTGCCGAAGCGCTTGCCGGGGAATACGCGCTTACCGTTTGCGTGGCTACCGAATACGGCGAGGTGCTTCTGGACGGAACGGAAGGCATTGAAGTGCGCACCGGACGGATGGACGAACCGGAAATGGAGCGCTTTTTCGGTTCGAACGGCTTTGCGCGGATAATCGACGCCACGCATCCGTTCGCCGCTGAAGTTACCAAAAACATACGCGCCGCCGCGAACGCCGCAGGCGTTCCCTGCCTGCGGATCCTGCGCGAAAGCGACGCGAAGAGCAAAAACGCGCTTTACTTCGGTTCGGTAAGCGAGGCGGCAGAATATCTTAAGGACCTGCCCGGAAACGTGCTTGCGACGACGGGCTCGAAAGAGATCGGCGCTTATTCCCCGATCGGCAGGGAGCGCCTGTGGGCGCGCGTACTGCCCGCGGAGGCCTCGATCTCCGCCTGCCTGGAGGCGGGCGTTCCGGTTTCGCACATAATCGCGGCGCAGGGGCCTTTTACAAAGGAATTCAACGCGGCGCTTATAAAAATGACGAACGCGAGATTCATTGTTACCAAGGATTCCGGCAAAGCCGGAGGGTTTGAAGAAAAGCTCGCCGCGGCGGAAGAGACCGGGGCGCGGGCGATTGTTATAGGCAGACCTGCGGAGCCGGAAGGCGTAACGGTATCCGCAGCGCTCGGCATACTTCTGGGCGGCGAGCACGCGCAAAAAGCGGAGATATTCGTTATAGGCACGGGGCCCGCCGGGAAAGAAACGCTTACTTCGGAAGCGCGCGAGGCGGCGGAAGAGTGCGACGCGGTCTTCGGCGCGAAAGCCGTGGCGGGAGCTTTCGGCACGGCGAAGCCGAAATATTATGAATACTCGCCCGAAAAGATAAAAGAAATACTCGGTTCGCATCCGGAAATAAGAAAAGCCGCGGTGCTTATGCGCGGCGACACCGGGTTTTACAGCGGCGCGAAGCGGCTCGCGGAGGAGCTGGAGGGCTGCAAAACGACCTTTATCCCCGGCGTTTCGTCGGTTTCGGCGTTCGCCGCAAAGCTCGGCGTTAGCTGGGACGACGCGCGCCTTATAAGTCTGCATGGCAGGAACGCGAACGTCGTGTACGCCGTAAAGACGAACAAAAAGGTGTTTGCGCTTTTAGGAGGCGAAAACACCGCCGCCTCCGTTTGCCGCCGTCTGTGCGAAGCCGGGCTGGGCGGAGCAGGCGTCGCGATAGGAGAAAGGATCGGCTTCCCGGAAGAAAAGATCACGCGCGGGACCGCCGCGGAGCTTTGCGATAACGCGCCGGACGCGCTTTCGCTGCTGTATATTTACAATCCGGGCGCGAAAAGCAGCTATTGCTCCGGCATGCCGGACGGTGTGTTCGTACGCGACGACGTTCCGATGACCAAATCGGAGATACGCGCCGTTACGCTTTCGAAGCTCGCGCCGGAAAAGGATTCGGTGATATGGGATATCGGCGCGGGGACCGGGTCGGTATCGGTCGAATGCGCGCTGAACGCCCCGGAAGGGACCGTTTACGCGGTGGAAAAGGACGAAGCCGCCTGCGAACTGATAGAGAAAAACCGCAAAAAATTCGGCGCGGAGAATTTGGAGATCATACGCGGCGAGGCGCCGTATAGTTTACATAATCTTCCGAAGCCGGATATCGCCTTCATCGGCGGCAGCTCGGGCGGCGCGGAAGCGATCGTATCCACGGTGCTCGGCAAGAACGGGCGGGCGCGTATAGTGCTGAATTGCGTTACGCTGGAGACGCTTTCCGAAGCGGTTGGCTTCCGCGAAAAATTCGGGTTCGACGAATTCGAAGCCGTTGCGATAAACGCCGCGCGCTCGCACAAAGCGGGAAGATACAACCTTATGGCGGCGAACAATCCGGTTTACATAATTACTATGCAAAGGGGCGGCGGCGATGTATAAGCTGTTGTTTTGGCAGACCGCGGCGATGCTGGCGGGGTTTCTGATCGACTGCATAGCCGGCGACCCGGCGTGGCTCCCCCACCCCGTTATGGCTATAGGAAAGCTTATATCCTTTTTGGATAAGAAGCTGCGGCGCGGGGAGGCGAAGCGCGACCTGCGGCGCGGGGTTTTAACGGTTTTTGCAGTCTGCCTTGTTTCCGCCGCCGTTCCCGCCGCGCTGCTATACGGCGCGTGGGCGGTTTCGGAATACCTTTACTTCGCGCTTTCGGCAATAATGTGCTGGCAGCTTATCGCTCCGCGCCAGCTTGCGCGCGAAAGCGGCAGGGTGATGCGGCGTTTGCAGGCGGGCGACCTGCCCGGCGCGCGGAAAGCGGTTTCCAACATAGTGGGGCGCGATACCGACGTGCTGGACGAAAAAGGCGTTTGCCGCGCAGCGGTGGAAACGGTGGCGGAGAACGCCTCGGACGGAGTCGCCGCGCCGGTATTTTATATCCTCTTTTTCGGCGCGGTCGGCGGGTTTTTATACAAAGCAGTGAACACAATGGATTCTATGCTGGGGTATAAAAACAAAAAATTCCTTTATTTCGGGCGCGCCGCCGCGAAGACCGACGACGTTTTCAACTTCATCCCATCCCGCCTGTGTGCGTGGCTTATGATACTTGCCTGCCCTCTCGTCCGGCTGAACGCGAAGAACGCGCTGCGGATATTCCGGCGCGACAGGTTCAACCACGCAAGCCCGAATTCCGCACAGACCGAATCGGTGTGCGCGGGCGCGCTGGGCGTGCGGCTCGCGGGAGACGCGGTCTACGGCGGAAAGGTGTGCGAAAAGAAATATATCGGCGACGCGGACCGCGAGATACGGTTCGAAGACATAAAGCGCGTGAACCGGCTGATGTACGCCGCGACGGGAGCGCTGCTGCTGCTTTTCGTCTGTCTGCGCGTCGCCGCGATGGCGGTCGTATATTACGTTTGAACAGGTTTTGCAAAAGAAAAAACAGGCGACTTGCCTGTTTTTCTTTTGGGTTTTTATCTGCGGTAACCGTATTTTTGATAATAATCGTTCTTATCGTAGTACATCGCCAGGTCGGCGCGCTTGAACACCTGCTTGTAGGTGATATCCTCGCCGGGAATGAATTCCGAAAAGCCCTTCGAGATCGAAAGCGGGACGCCGATCTTGCCGGCAAGCTCTTTATTGGAGTTTTCGATCTCCTCATCGAGCTTGCGGAACAGCGCCTCCATCTCTTCCTTCGCCGCATTCTCCAGCACCGCCACGAATTCGTCGCCGCCGATGCGGAACACGGTGCTTTCGCCGAACGCTTTTTTTATGCAGTCCGCCGCCGCGCCGATGATCATATCGCCTATGTCGTGGCCGTAATCGTCGTTCGCCGTTTTAAGTCCGTTTATATCGAACACCGCGACCGAGAAGCGCAGATCCGGGTTTTCGATGACCTCGTCGATACTGTGGATGAAATCGAAGTAAGCGGAACGGTTTCCGATGCCGGTCATAACGTCGGTATATGCTTTATTATGTATGAATTCGATATAGCGTTTAAGGTTGACCTGTATCGTCCTTACGTCGCGCGAGAGCTTTTCTATCCCCTCCGATTCGGCGCCGGAAGGAGGAAGCTCGTCCTTCACTCCGTCAAGCAGCCCGGCGTCCGGGTCTATGACCGAATAGCCGTGCTCCGCGCTGATCTCGTCCAGCAGCGAACCGACGTCCGCGGCGATGGAAGCGGTGTCCTCGTTCAGTCTGCGGAACCTGCGCCTTAACCGGCCGGTAACGAGCAGGACTATGCCGCTGCCCGCAAGCAGCGCGAACACGCCGCTGATAAGGATTGAAACGGTGTTTCCGGTGATCTGGTTTTCGTACCAGTCCGCGTCGAAATCGACGCCGACTATCCCGCCTATCCTGCCGTCGGAAGTCATGACCGGGCAAAAGGCGGTGTAGTATTTGCCCCATTTGTCGCCGACGGAGACCTTGTCCACCGCGGCGGTGCCTTCGTCCGCGGCGCCGAGCGCCTCGGTATAGGTGATCTCCTCGCCGAATTCGGCGGGCTCTTCCGGGTCCGGATCGGCGATGAACACGAATTTCCCCGCCGAGTTCCGGCGTACGATATAGATATATTCAAAGTCGAGATACTCGTTGAAAACGCCCAACTTTTCGATTATTTCCCTGTGCTTTTCGCTGCCGTCGTCCTCCTCGGTCAGCGCGGCGAGCTCGTCGCCGTCAAGCATGGCGGCGGCTGTTTTGGCAACGCCGAGCATACGCTCGTCGATGATCGCCCTTATGGAAGAACGCGAACGTTGAACGAGAAAAACGCCGAGCAGGATATTCGCAGCTAACAGCAGAACGGTTATAAGAACGACGGCTTTTGCGGAAAACCCGAACTTTTTGACTTTCATCCGCGCCCTCCTTTCGTTTTTTATGCGCCGCGTGCGGTGCGGCAAAATATATTTCGATTATTATACCATATACGGCAGGATAAATCAACAATTATTTTTCTTTTTCCGCGGCGATCCTTGCCGTTTCACCCGCGGTGAACTCCACCAGCGGTTTTATATCGCGCAGCGCCCTTTTGCTTTTGCGGTTCACCTTCGGGTTGCCCCAGCCGCAGAACAGGATATGCGGCCCGACCACGCTGCCGCACGGCGCGTTTCCGGAAAGTATGTACGCCGCCGCGAGCGAGGATCTTTCCACGGAGTTGAACGGCATTATTTTTGCGAGAATATAGAACTTCCCGAACATATGCGAGGCGATCCCGGTTATCGCTATCCCGGGATGGCTCATAAAAACATGTATATTCGTGCCGCGGTATTTATTTGCAAGGTATTCCGAATACCGCGCGAGGCAGAGCTTGGAGCGCGCGTAGGAGCCCTTTTCGTCGTAGAACCTGCCGAAATCGACGCGCGCGAACTTGTGTATAAGCGAGATCGTGTTTATATAAACCACGTCGTGACCGCAGTTTTCCAGCTTCGGAAGCACCTTTTCGCCCACGCGGAACGTGCCGACGTAGTTCGTGCCCATAACCAGCTCCAGACCGTCCGCCGTCTTTTCCCCGGGGCGGTGGAACACGCCCGCGTTGTTTATAAAAGCGTCCACGTCCGGCAGGTCTCCGGCAAACGCGTCTATCGAGGCGAAATCCGCCACGTCAAGCAGCATAACTCGGATATCCGCTTCCGGATAATCGGCGACCAGCTTTTCCCGCGCGGAGGCCGCCTTTTCCGGGTTCCTGCACGCCAAAACGACCGAGGCGCCGAGGTAAACCAGCGTTTCCGCGGTCTTGAACCCTATCCCGCCGTTCGCTCCGGTTATAAGCACGGTTTTCCCGTCCAGACGGCGGCAGTGTTTATTCAGATATTTAACTGTCTTTTTTGAAAGCATAAACGCGTCCTTTAACAGGTTTTTCGGGTATGCGGTCGATTAATTATAAATATACGCGGCGCAAATGTCAAGTTTTTGCGCCTCAAAAGCCGAAAATCGGTTTATCCGCTTGCATTTTGCGGCGGCGTGATATATAATTCATTTATCTTCTTTTGTTAAGGAACGGAGAAAAAGGGTTTGAAGCGGACAGAAAGCGTTTCGCAGTATGACAAAATGACAAAAACGCCGATCCCGCGGCTTGTTCTTAAGCTTGCGGTCCCGGCGATCATTTCCATGCTCGTTACGAATATATACAATCTCGTCGACACCGCGTTCGTCGGCAGGTTCGGCAACAGCGCGAGCGGCGCCGTGGGCATAGTGTTCGGTTTTATGGCGATAATCCAGGCGTTCGGCTTTATGTTCGGGCAGGGCGCGGGCAGCATACTCTCCCGCGCGCTGGGCGGGCAGGACGTTAAAAAAGCTTCTCTTAACGCCACCGCCGGGGTCCTGGCGTCGTTTGCCTGCGGGCTTATAATATCTGTCGTCGGCTTTATCTGGCTGGACGATATCGTGGTCCTGCTCGGCAGTACCGAAACCATAGCGCCCTACGCGAAAACTTATATTTCCTATACCCTCGTCGCCGCCCCGTTCATGAGCTCCTCGCTCACGATGAACAACATACTGCGCTACGAGGGCAAGGCGGCGCTCGGTATGATCGGGCTTATGTCCGGCGCGGTGCTTAATATGATCGGCGACCCGATCCTTATGTTCGGGCTGGATATGGAGATCGCGGGGGCGGGGCTTTCCACCGCGATAAGCCAGCTTGTTAGCTGGGGAATACTGCTTTCGATGTTCCTTTCCGGCAGGACCGAATCGAAGATCAGCTTCCGTTTGGCAGCCGAGATCCGCCCGACGCTGCTCGGCAACATAATGGCAACTGGCTTCCCGAGTATGCTTCGCCAGGGGCTCAACAGCTTAACGACCGTGCTGCTCAACTCGCGTTGCGCGATCCACGGCGACGCCGCCGTCGCGGCGATGAGCATAGTCTCGCGAATAATCTTTTTCGCCTTCTCGATCGCGCTCGGGATCGGGCAGGGGTTCCAGCCGGTGTCCGCCTTCAACTACGGCGCAAGGAAGTTCAACCGCGTGCGCAAGGGCTATTTCTTCACCGTGCTCGCGGCGGAGTGTATAATCATCGTCGGCTGTACCGGGCTCGTGGCGTTCGCGCCGCAGCTCGTTTCGCTGTTCCGCGACGACGATACGGTCATAGAGATCGGCGCACGCGCGTTGCGTCTGCAGGCGCTGGCAAACCTGGTTCTGCCGTTCTGTATGGCGACTGAAATGCTCTTCCAGAGCACCGGGAAACGCTTCGGCGCCTCGTTTATGTCGTCGCTGCGCAGCGGACTGCTGTTCATCCCCGCGTTGCTGCTGCTTTCGCATTTTCGCGGTCTGTCAGGCATCCAGGAGGCGCAGCCGGTCGCGCTGCTGCTCTCGCTCCCGCTTACCGTCCCGTTCGTGCTGTGGTTTCTAAAAAAAACGCCGAAAGAGGACTTCCCGGAATCGGAACAAAAACCGGAACAGACGTAAAAAACTGCTGCTAATGAAAAAATTAATTGAAATCGTGCCTGCGGCACGTCATTCACTCCCGCGCCGTTCAAGTCCTACAGTTAATAAAAAAATATGACCGTCACAAGGACGGTCATATTTTTCTGGCAGGGGCAGTAGGACTTGAACCCACGACCAACGGTTTTGGAGACCGCGACTCTACCAACTGAGCTATACCCCTAAGAGTACGGAAAGGCTATTGTCTTTCCGCAGCATAAATGCAACAGACATTGAACAGTAAATATTCAATGTCCGTGCAATGGTGCACCTTCAGGGATTCGAACCCGGGACCCACTGATTAAGAGGCAGTTGCTCTACCAACTGAGCTAAAGGTGCATATTAGATTTTGAAAAAATTGGTGGGCCTTCAGGGACTCGAACCCCGGACCGACCGGTTATGAGCCGGTTGCTCTAACCAACTGAGCTAAAGGCCCGGCTTGGATACACACTCCTCAAATTAGGAGT
>JAEEGL012485873.1_pt1 | contig 21893 bp, 17 predicted proteins | sample 9134231 | NCBI WGS metagenome assembly JAEEGL01 (sample SAMN16246548, study PRJNA631951) | gut metagenome | biome: gut microbiome; feature: rumen; material: fiber-attached | host: Bos | place: Iran: Karaj | collected 2018-10 | reverse complement strand
GTCATGGGGCCGTAGTTGGCGTAGCTCTCGGGGTCGTTGCTCATGGTGATGATGGTGATGGTACGGCCGTGGAAGTTACCCTCGCAGCAGACAATCATCACCTCGTCGTTGGGGATGCCTTTCTTGACAACGCCCCAGCGGCGGGCCAGCTTCAGGGCCGTCTCGTCGGCCTCGGCGCCAGTGTTCATGGGGAGCACCTTGTCGTAGCCGAAGTATTCGGTGACGTATTTTTCCCATTCACCCAAGCAATTGTTATAGAAAGCGCGGCTCGAGAGGGTCAGCTCGTGAGCCTGGTCGCACATAGCCTTGACAATTTTCGGGTGGCAGTGGCCCTGATTGACAGCCGAATAGGCCGACAGGAAGTCGTAGTACTTCTTACCCTCACAGTCCCACACGAAAGCGCCCTCACCCTTGGCCAGCACCACGGGCAGCGGATGATAGTTATGAGCACCGTAGCGGGCTTCCATCTCCATGAATTGTTCTGATTTTGTCATAGTTATATTGTTTTTAATGTTAAACGTTTCTTCCAAAAGGACGGTGCAAATTTACACAATTTTTCTAAATACAGATAAAAAACTTTTCGACCTCGGTGGACAACACACGTTAACCATTGACTAGCAAACACTTATAGGCTACTAGTACACCTTAACGAGCTTTATTTCAATATCTTGTGCTATTTTCTAGCTGATACCTTGCTGGAAGCTGGCTGAAACCTCCCTAGTTTTCAGGGAGTCTTCAGCCAGTTACCAGCTAGTTGATAGGGCGTTGGTCTGAACCTCAGTAGGTTAGACGATTAGTAATCAAGCAACTAAATATCAATCAACCGGTTGGCTATACCTACGCATCCAGGTCATCTGCTTGCGGGCGTAGTGCCATGTGTTGAGCTTGATGGCGTCGACAGCCGCCTCCAATTCCGCGACGCCATCGACGACGGGGAAGAGCTCGCGGTAGCCTACGGTGTTGAGAGTGTTGAGAGTGCGGTAAGAAAGGAGCGAACGAACCTCGTCGAGGAGGCCGTCGTGCATCATCTGGTCGACGCGGAGGTCGATACGACGGCGCAGGTCGGCACGGTCCATCGTGAGCACCTGCACCTCGGTCTGCCATGGGTGGGGGGACGGTTTCCTTTGGTCATTTTCAGCAATCACCTGGCTGTAGGGGCGGCCGGTGGTGAGACACACCTCGAGAGCACGCTGGAGCCGCATGGGATTGCGCAGGTCGACGCGGGCGTAGTAGTCGGGGTCGAGCAGGCGGAGTTGCCGGCGTTTCTCCTCCAAAGGCATCTGCTGCAACCGCTCGCGTAGCTCGGGCGTGGGGTCGGGCATGGGCGATACGTCGTGGAGCAGGGCGTCGATGTAAAGTCCGCTTCCGCCGACGGCGACAACGGTGTCGTGGCGCTCGAAGAGCGTGGTGATGACCTGGAGGGCGTCACGGCGGTAATCGTAGATGTTGTAGGGCTCGGTGACCGACCGGCAGGCGATGAAATGGTGCGGCACGGCGGCCAGTTCGTCGTCGGTGGGGCGTGCCACGCCGATGCGCATCTCGCGGTAGAACTGGCGGGAGTCGCATGAGATTATTTCAGTCTTCAACTGGCTGGCCAGCCGGACGGCATGGGCAGTCTTGCCGACCGCCGTGGGACCGGCGATGATGATGAGCCTAGGCATTGACAACTTTGTCGAATTCTTCCCAGAATTCGGGGAACGACTTGCCGACGACGTCGGGGTTTTCGATTTTGAGGTCGGGGAAGAGCAGGCGCAGCGGGGCGAAGGCCATGGCAATGCGATGGTCGCCATAGGTGCGTACCATCTCCTTGGGTTTCAGCACTGAGGGCTGGATATGGAGCTCCTCGTCGGTGGAGATGACGGTGACACCCATGCGGTGCAGCTCGGTGGTGATGGCCTCGCGGCGATCGCTCTCCTTGAGGGCGATGTTGCTGACCCCTTTGAGTACAGCGCGCACGCCGGCTGCAGCGGCGGCCACGGCAAAGGTGGGCACCAGGTCGGGACAGTCGATACAGTTGAACTGCACCGATTTGGGGTGTTCTCCCCCACCCTGCAGGGTGACGCTGCGGCCGGTGGCACGATAGGGGGAACGCACCTCGGTGCTGGTCACTCCCAGCTGACGGAAGAAGCGGTCGGTGGCGTTGTCGCCCTGACAGGAGTCGAGCTGGAGCCCGAGCAGACGTATGCGGAGCTCAGGTCGCAGGAGTGCCATGGTATAGAAGTAGGAGGCCGACGACCAGTCACGCTCAATGGTGATGGCGGCAGGCTTGGGGCGTCCTTCGTAAGGCTGCACGTAATAGGTTCGACCATTGGACGAACGCCGCACCTCGACACCTGCCTGGCGCAGCGCGTCGCAGGTCATCTCGATATATGGGCGCGAGGTGGGGCGTTGGGTCATGGTCAAAGATATACCCTCGGGCATCTTGGGTGCCACGAGAAGAAGGGCACTGACGAACTGGCTGCTCAACAGGGGGTCGACGCTTACGGTGCGCTTGTTGGGCACGCCTCCCTGTATTTGTATCGGCAGAAACCCCTCTTGCTCAGTGCATTCGACACGGATACCCATCTGACGCAACGCATCGATCAGCGGGGCCATGGGTCGGTGACAGAGGCGTTCGTCGCCGGTGAGCACATAATGGCCGGAGGAAAAAGCCAGCAACGGCATCATGAAACGCGCCACCGAACCGGCGTTGTCGCAGTAGAAGACGTCCGACGAACGTTCCTCGAGTTGGGTGAGCAGTCGGCGAAGTAGCTTGGTATCGTTGGATGTGGAGAGTTTTCCGATGCGGAAATGGCTTCCCATCAGGTGGTTGATCATCAGCCACCTGTTGCTCATGCTCTTCGATGCAGGCAGGTTGATACGGATGTCGTTGGTGTTCATTCGATGTCGTATTCCTTTAGTTTTCGATAAAGGGTGCGTTCAGAGATGTGCAGGTCGGCAGCCGCCAGCTTGCGATTGCCACCATGTAGCGTCAGCGCGGTCTGGATGGCCTGCTTTTCACGTTGGTCCAAAGCCATGGAGCCCTCCTCGATGACCTCGGGGGTAAGGAACTCTTCCTCCTCCTCGGTAGCATTCTGGAGCGGTTGAGTGGGCAGGTAGGGCGCCTGATGATGCTCCACCTGGACGGGGACACCTTGGGCCAACTGGGTGACAGCCTGGCGCAGATCGCTGATTTCTTTCCGCATTTCGTTGATCATCTGTCCCATTGAAAGCGCTTTTAGGAGCAGTTCACGGTCGGTGATCTGGTTGCCTTGAGGCCCTTGGTCGGTCACCACGGCGGGCATACGTTCGCCGGAAGGGACGAAAGAGAGGTAGTTTTGAAGGATGGCTGGGGTGATGGTACGGGCGGTTTCCACCACAGCAATCTGCTCTGTGATGTTCTTCAACTCGCGCACATTGCCATGCCATGGGTAGTCCATCATCATCTGTTTGGCCTCGTCGGTGAGCACAATGGGCGGCATGTGGTATTTCTCGGCCACGTCGGACGAGAACTTACGGAAGAGCAATGGGATGTCATCCTTGCGCTCACGCAAAGGTGGCAGATAGATACTGAACTGGTTGAGGCGGTAGTAGAGGTCCTGACGGAAGCGGCCCTGGCGGACAGCCTCTACGATATCGACATTGGTAGCGGCCACCACTCGCACGTCAATCTTCTGGGCAGCCGAGCTTCCGACCGGTATAATCTCGCCGTTTTCGAGCACACGCAGCAGCTTGACCTGCATGGCCAAGGGGAGTTCGCCCACCTCATCCAGAAAAATAGTGCCGCCATCGGCCTCCTCGAAGTAGCCCTTACGCGAACGATCGGCACCCGTAAAAGCACCCTTCACGTGGCCAAAGAGCTCGCTTTCGATGGTACCTTCGGGGATTGCACCGCAGTTGACCGAGATAAGGCCCCGTCCCTGCTTGGCATGTTTGCGCAGACTGTTTTCATGTATGATGCGCGAAAAGACATCTTTACCCACACCACTTTCGCCGGTAATGAGGATGGAAAGGTCGGTCGGGGCCACCTGAATAGCCTTGTATAGAGCCATTTCCAGGCGTGGATCGTTGCCTATGATGTCGTAACGCAGTTTAATATTCTTGGTGTCCATAAGTCTCTTTTATAGTCTAGAAGCTGTCACATCGCGGAGCAATGACGATATTACGCGCCTGTTGCAACTGCCGCATGACGCCATTGTATTGTTGAATCTGAACCAATAGTTCGCGCTGTTCGTCGTCTGTCGCCGTACGAAGCCGCTCACGAAGCTCCGATATCATCTGGGCCAGGCGACCGCTCTTGAAGGCATAGATGCTCTCTGTGAGGTCCTGCAGGAGGTTATCTTCAATCTTTGGCACGAATATTCCCTTGGCTCGCCAGGTCTCGCTGAGGGCGTATGTGTCCATCATCAGCGTGACCGCAAAGACGCGAAGCTGGTCATCGGTCGAGTTGAGGAAGCGCGAAGTGTCGACTTCGTGCGAGATATCCACCATCAAAGCGCACTGCTCGAAGATGCGTTGGCACATGGGATGAACCATCGAGAGGCTATCGCGTCGCAGTTCGGAGACGATAATCTCGGCCACAGTGTACTCCACATTCTGCCGGTGTCCCTCGCCGTCATCCACCTGTTGCGACACCTTGCGGTTGCCATAGTCGAGCAACAGCTTGACCAAATGGCGCTCAGCCTCGGGCAACGGTCTTACCCCTGCCCGTTCCGGCGTAGCATTATCGACCGGAGCCTCGACAGTTTCCTGTGCTGTAGGCGCGGCATTGGCCGGAGTTTCCTGCCCTGCAGCCCGGTCTGCACCCTGCGCCCGCTGGGCCTCCTCGTAGGCTTTCTGCCGCGCTGTGGCGGCAGCCTTGGCCACCGCGCTGGACAGTACCTCTTCGCTGACGTGCAGCAGGTGGGCACATTGCCTGACATACTCCGCGCGCTCGAGCATGTCGGTCACCAGCGCAATCGAGTGTGCGGTGTCGCTGATGAGCTCGGCGCGACGGATAGGGTCGTCCTTGACACCGTCCAGAAGGACGCGTGTCTTGAACATGATGAAGTTGTCCTCGTGCTGCGCCAGGTAGTCCTGCAGGGCCGACGAGCCGTATTTCTGGGCATAGCTGTCGGGATCCTCGCCGTCAGGGAAAAGGACAAGGCGCACATGCATCCCTTCGGCGAAGAGCAGATCGACGGCACGCAGGGCGGCCTTGATACCCGCCGAGTCGCCATCGTAGAGCACTGTGACGTTGTTCGTGTAACGTTTGATGAGACGTATCTGCTCGGTGGTGAGGCTGGTGCCGCACGAAGCCACCGTGTTCTCCACCCCCGACTGGTGCATCGACACCACATCGACGTTACCCTCCACCAGGTAGCACTTGCCCGCCTTGGCGATAGCCGAACGCGCCTGGAAGAGACCATAGAGGATGCGGCTCTTGTTATAGATGTCCGAATCGGGCGAGTTGACATACTTGGCAGCCTGTTTCTCCGAACTCAGCACGCGGCCACTGAAACCCAACACGCGGCCCGAGATGCTGTAGATGGGGAACATCACGCGGCCACGGAAACGGTCATACCGCTTGCCCGTGTCCTCCTTGACGATGGTCAGGCCGGTCTTTTCGAGCACCGTCTCGCTGTAGCCGTTCTTCAACGCATGGTCTGTGAAGTTCGACCATTCGTCGAGGCAGTAGCCCAGGCCGAAGCGTTTGATGATTTCATCGCTCATGCCGCGCTGGTGGAAATAGCTCAAACCCACGGCACGCCCCATCTCGTCGTTGTAGAGCAGGTCGGCAAAGTACTTCTGGGCAAACTCCGACACATGGAACAGGGCGTCGCGTTCGTTCTGTTTTTGCTGCTGCTCGGGAGTCATCTCCTCCTCCTGAATCTCGATATTGTACTTGCGAGCCAGGTACTGCAGCGCCTCGGGGTAGGTGTAGTGCTCGTGTTTCTTCAGGAAAGCCACCACATCGCCCGCCTCGCCACAGCCGAAGCACTTGAAGATACCCTTCGAGGGCGACACATAGAACGACGGCGTCTTCTCGTTGTGGAACGGACAGCAGCCAATATGATTGGCACCGCGCTTCTTGAGCGAGACGAAATCACCGATCACCTCCTCGATCCGGGCGGTGTCCATGATGCGTTGTATGGTCTCCTGGTCTATCATCGAAACAAAATGCAAAAATACGACTTTTTTCCGACATGGCAAAAAGAAAAAACGAGGCTTTGTGTGCAAATGCAACCGGCTGTCTCTTAGTCTGTTCCAGCATTTTAACATTTTTATTGCCCTATAGTTCAGGTCAATACGCTGATTTCTTGCTGAAACCTTGCTGGAACCTTGCTGAAAAGTAGGGAGTCTTCAGGGAGTATATAGGGAGTTATCAGCTAGATATCAGGTAGACATGTTGAACCACAATCACTTACAACGTCACTACGCATGTAACATATTGTCAGTCAACTCTTAGCCGAGACGAAAAAAAAGCTGGCCAGAAGGTCTGGCCAGCCTTACGGTCGGTAGTCAAACTGCGCAGCTCTACTTGACCACTTCGATGGCGCCGTTGTGCTCAATGTTGCCATTGTAGCCTTTGGCCGAGAAGCGGTAGAAGTAGGTGCCGGCAGGCATGTTCTTGGGATCCCAGAAGTCCTCGTCGCGCGAGATATTCTCCTTGTGGTAGACGCGTGCGCCCCACTTGTTGTAGATGTCGAGCTGGTTGATGGGGTAGCCCATACCGTTGACGAGGTTGATGATGACGAAGCGGTCGTTGATGCCGTCATCGTTGGGGCTGACGACGTTGGGGAACTGCAGGAAGTCGTTGACCACGAGGACGGTGTTCTCGGTGGTGTCGCGACAGTAGATGATGTTGCCCGACGGTGCCATGTTGTCGGTACGGGCAATCAGGCGGACGGCATAGTTGCCCGAGGGGTCGCCTTCGGTGTACTGCGAGAAGTCGAACGTCGGAGTTTCCTCGGTCAGGGTCTCGACCGAGAGGGGGTAGTCGATATTGTACTGCACTTCCCAGAAGTACTTGGTCCATGCGGTCTTAGGTTCAGTGAGGTTATTGAATGTGGCCACGGGGTTGAGTACCGAGGGGTAAGTGGGCGTCCACGAGAAGCCGGCGTGCGGGGCATTGAAGACCGCGATGGCCTGTGGGCTGATGATGGAGTCGATACATCCGTCGGCCGAAGTGGCGTAGTACTTCAGGTCGTAGAGGCCTGCGTCGTAGGTATGGGTCGGGCTGGCCTGCGTCGAAGTGATACCATCGCCAAAGACCCAGAGGTGTTCCACCGCGTCGACGCTGCGGTTGTCGAAGGTGATCGTGAAGGGTGCACAGCCTTCGAAGGAGAATGGTACAGGCACAAAGTTGGGCATCGGCTGGCGACGGATGCCGACTCTGATGGTGTCGCGGGCCTCGCAGGTGATGCTTTGGACCGGCTTGTTCATGGCACGTACCACATATTCGATCTCGCCTGTGGCGCCTTCGGCCGTGGTGATGGTATCGGTGTTCTGGCCATAGGGTGACCAGATGTAGCTATAGTTTTCGGTGGCGGAATGGCGGTCTTTAGCGTCGAGCAGCATACGGTCCACACCACAGAGCGACGTATCGGGGCCGAGGTCGGGGATAGGAGTCCAATAGGTGTCGATAAAGGTACTGGTATCCCACTCGCAGCCGAATTCATCGTAGACCTTCACCAGCACACGGAAGTGACCAGCAGTGTCGGGAGAACTGATGTAACTGACGGTGGGCGAGGCGGCATTGATCTCAAGACCGCGATAGTGGCCGAGGTCGTAGTCGTTGTACTGAGGATCGGGATCGGGCACCCAGACCAGGCTGTCGATACCCACCTGGTAGCGGCAGTCGTCGGGCATGACGTTACAGATGTCAAGTCCCCAGTTGAAAATCCAGCCATTATCCTGGCCCCATGTATCGTAGACACGGATTTTCCACACACCGTTCAGCGGGCATCCCACCAGCTCGGAGAAGGTGGCCCAAGGCAGATAGTAGTCGGTCTTCTCTTCGTGGTTGCTCGGGCGCTTGGTGTTCAAGGAACCACCAGGAGCGGTAGGAGTCTCACCGGCATGGGCGAAGCCTGCGGGAACCGGAGGGAAGGTGACCGGCAAATTGTCCATAAAAGCATCAGAGACAATGTAGAAGTTTCCCGGCGGGTTGGTGTTGCTGGCCGTCCATACGCCCTTGGCGTTATCACCGGTTACGAGCGTGTAATGGGTGTCGCGCGAGAAACAGTAGTCCAAACCGACACCGTAGGGGTTCTGCAGCGAGTCACAAATGGCACCATCGGCATAAGAACCTATTTTAGCTCCCTGAGCGTCGATTGGGAATCCAAGGAACTTGCCGCTTCCATGAGAACCGCCGTTGGCATGTTCGGAGTCGGGCACCGGAGGATTAGGATAGCTACAGCCACTGGCCGTCGTATGGTTACCGAATTTCAAGATTGCTTCCTGGCCAGTCGGGCAAATGATGGTCATGTAGATGTCACCCATGAAGGCGTGCTCCATATTGATACAGATGGAGCATATATCTTTTGCCGAGGTGACATATCGGCTGTTGGGGAATTCAGTAAATTCGACGGGTGCCTCGTAATAACTGGTAACGCCGCAGTTGCAACCATCGGGAATGAAGGTACGTATATCGAAGGTCTTGGCAACGGCATCGTCAGTCACGATCTTACGCAGCGTCAACGTGGCGCCGTCACCATAGCCCATATTGACCATCAGAGAGTCATTGTTGCAGATATCGCCCAATGAGAAGATGGTCTTGATGGGGTTCAAGGCTGTACGCACTTTGACGGAGGTGAGCACTGTATTGAAGCATCCAAAGGCATCCACCATATCAAGGCGGATATCATAGCATCCTGTACGCTGATATTCGTTGTATTCGACCGAAGTGACACCATAGCCTACAATGGTGTCGCCATCGTTGGCCATATCCCAACGGAAGTATGATGTGGCATCGCTGGGGGTATAGTAACCATAATTGAATGTGTAGTCGCCATGGCCCTTGAAGATGACACCGTCGCCGATACAGAGGTTGGCGCCGTAGAACTCCATGGTGTCTATGTAGTCGATACCCGAAGTGGGGTCGTCTTCTACATAATAGTTGGTATCATATACTGTAATAAGTTTGATGTAGGAAGAATCATATATCTCGCCACCACGGGTACGATAGAATTTGTTTTCAATCACTGGCACCACCGTTTCACAAGGTATACCGCACTCACAGCTCAGTTTAAAGCCAAGAAACGTACCGCTGTTGCACGACATACGGACTCTTGAAGTATCTGTACGGGGGTCTGTCTTGAAACGAATGGTGATCATGCCCGTGGTGTTGCCCGGGGTTTCATAGAGGCGTGTACCCACCTGGACATTACCTGTAAAGCTGTTAAACTTGGCGATCAAAGTACCTGTGGTACCTGCACCGTCATAGACGAACACCGTATCAAGGCAGGAAACGTCGAGTTGATCGACGCGGAACGAGTAGCGTTGAGGGGAAGTACAGTTAGACAGGATGGTGACATAACGATCCTGACCGAACTCATAACTGCCCGCCTCAGGGGCCCCGGGGCCTTGGGAATCGTCATCGCTCACGATAACCATACCACCCATTGCATCCAGTACCGTACCATTTGTCGTGGCATCGATCTTTTGATAGATAATCTGTGCCCTGGCAAACGAACAAAGGGAGGCGACAATGACCAATATAGAAACTATCTTTTTCATATTTCAGCGTTTTACGAACAAATCTATTTAATAACCGAGACCTCGATAATACTCATTGTAAGCTTCGTCCGCCAAACGATAGGTGTCTTCGATGGATCGGAGAACCAGGTAGGGGTGCGTCGACGACGGAGTGGCAAAGCAGATGGTAATGTTGCCTGTCGGGTAGAGCATCTGTATCTCTTTGAAGTTGTACGCATAATAACTCAACGTCGTCAAATCTACCACATACGACTGCGATAGGTGATTGGTACCATAGGCCTCTCTGACTTCGCTGATGTTAAACATCTCTGCTCCCGCGGGGATGGTGTCGGACTCGTAGAATGATGTCTGGGAATAGAGACAACGGTACATGACTTTTTCAGCCGGGTAGCGGTTAAATGCCACCGTATCATATCCAAAAGACGGCAATACTATCGACATGCAATCCTGGGCCTTAACTCCGATAGTCGCAATCATCATCACCACTACTATTATCGCTCTTTTCATACAATTTAGATTTTTGATGTTCTACATTTCTGCCCTATAGACGTTTTAACGCTCTGTTTTGGGTCAAAAGGGGTGTCGTATTTATGATTTTTTAACACTACAATGTCTGATGTGATTGATCAGGGCCATCAGAAGTCCCAGCGCCAGGAAGCCTCCCGGAGGCAGGATCATCATCAACATACCGTCGGCACCGCCAATCAAAGAGTGACCGAAGAAGCAACCCGTGCCCAGTAGTTCACGTACCATACCCACCAAGGTCAGAGCCCAAGTGAAGCCAAGACCCATAAAGAGACCGTCGAGGAACGACTGACCCACATTATTCTTCGAGGCAAAGGCTTCGGCGCGGCCCAGCACTATGCAGTTGACCACGATAAGGGCGATGAAGAGACCCAGGCTGTCGTACAAGGCCGGTAGGTAGGCTTGCATAACCATCTGCACGATGGTAACGAATGTGGCAATGATCACGATAAATGCCGGAATGCGTACTTTGTCGGGAATCACACTCTTAAGGAGCGAGATAACGATGTTAGACATCATCAGCACAAAGGTGGTGGCCAGACCCATACTGAGGCCATTGATGGCCGAGGTTGTGGTGGCCAACGTGGGGCACATACCGAGCACAAGGACCCATGTAGGGTTCTCCTTGATAAGACCGTTCTTGATTATATCTTTTGTCTTCATTTTATCAATGTTTTAGAAAGTGATATGGGAGAACACCTGAGCGGCGTCATTGACACCTCCCAAAAAGGCACGCGAAGTAATAGTACTACCACTGATGGCATCCACACTACCGCCATCCTTCTTGACGTTGAGCGGTGCCTGTGCGGGGTTGCTTCCGATGACATCGCCCTTTGAACCTTTTTGGAACCATTGGTCGGCTTTTGCACCCAAACCTGGGGTCTCATGGGTCTCTAGTATCTGATATCCACTAACCTGACCTTTTTTATCGAATCCCACCATCAGCTGCAAATGACCTCCAAATCCCTTGTCATTGCCGGCTTCAATAGCAGCACCAATAAAGTTGCCATCAGCATCATAGCCCAGATGACACAAGGTTCCATCGACATCACGGTCTTCCAACCGGTCGAATGCCGGAAGCACGGCGCTAATGGCCTCCTGAACCTTGGCCTCTTGTGCCTTGGCAATAGGTTCTTTTGTCACTCCATTGAGGGCTGCCAGCGCTGCGGCCGCCACAAGGGCGATGGCCGTCAACGACACCAGCATATTGGGTAATGTTGATTGTGCTTTCTTTGCCATAATCATTCAGTTATTACAGGTTTAACAAGCGAAGCGTTTGGGTTTGCACCAGCGGTTGAGCAGGGGCACCATACTGTTCATGATAAGGATGGCAAAACTGACACCCTCGGGGTAGACACCCCAGTTGCGGATGACGATGGTCAGCAAGCCGCAGCCAAAACCGAAGATGAGCTGGCCGCTCTTGGCCATGGGGCTCGTCACCATGTCGGTGGCCATGAAGCAGGCACCCAACATGATACCACCAGCCAAAATGCTACTTAGCGGATCAAGGTACTGCTCAGGGTTGATAAGCCACAGGATACCGCTGAAAACAAACGCCGTACCGATGAAGGCCACGGGAATATGCCAACTGATTATCTTGCGGCAAAGCAGATAGATGGCACCGATGAGGATGGCCAAGGCCGACACCTCGCCGAGCGAACCACCCACATGACCCAGGAAAAGGTCCCAAGCCTGCGGCATACCGGCCATACCCTCCTCCTTCAAGATACCGAGGGGAGTGGCACCGGTGGTGACATCAAGCGACATAGGGAACAGACCTCCCACTTGAGGCCAAGTAGTCATCTGCACCGGGAATGAGATGAGCAGGAACACACGACCCACCAACGCGGGGTTAAAGGGGTTTTTGCCCAGACCGCCGAACGACATCTTGCCGACTCCGATAGCCACCAGGGCACCAATGACGACAATCCAAAGCATCTGAGCCGTAGCCGGAACGTTGAAAGCCAACAGCAGACCGGTGACGATGGCCGAACCGTCCCATATGGTGGTAGGCACCTTCATGATAAACTTCTCGATCAGCCATTGGAACAGCACGCAACTGGCCACCGAAACAAGGCTGACCAGCAACGCATTCAGGCCGAAGTATGCAATGGCGCACAGTAACGCAGGCACCAGGGCCAGGTTGACACGCCACATGATTTTCTTTGTCGACTCGTCGCTGTGCACATGGGGCGAGCCCGATATATTCAACAAGTTCATAATACTATATACTATATTATAATATTAACTCTTCGTTTGTTCTTACTTCTTTGCCGCCATCATGGCGCGGACACGGTTCTTGCCAAGACGTATCTCGTCGGTCAGAGGCTTGTTGGCAGGACAGCTGAAAAAGCAGCAACCGCACTCGATACAATCAAGGATGTTGTGCTCCTTGGCCTCCTCCGTACGTCCGTTCTTGACCAGGGCCGAGAAGAGGTAGGGCTCCAACCCCATGGGGCAGGCATGCATACACTTGCCACAACGGATGCAGTTGGTCTCCTGAGCACGATGTGCCTCCTTCTCCCCTATCACCAATACACTGGAATTACCCTTGACAGTGGGGGCATCAAGATTGACGACCGCCTTACCCATCATGGTACCACCGCTGACCACCTTGCCGGTAGTGGCAGGCAATTCACCGATCGAGTGTTTGATAATCTCGTTGTATGTGGTACCGATACGCACCACGTAGTTATGCTGGCTCGGCAGTTCCTTGCCGGTGACGGTCAGGATATTCTCGATGAGAGGTTTGTTTTTCTGGATGGCTTCATAGACCGAGAAGGTGGTACCCAGGTTGGACACCACGCAACCCACGTCGATAGGCAGCTTGCCGCTGGGCACCTTGCGGCCTGTCACGGCGTTGATAAGCTGCTTCTCGGCTCCCTGCGGGTACTTCACTTTCAGCGGTTCGACGATGATACCTTCGAAGCTTCGGGCCACCTCAGTCATGTGGGCGATGGCCTTGGGCTTGTTGCTCTCGATACCTATATAGGCGTTGGGGACTCCCAATGCCTTGCGAAGGATGCTGATACCGATGCACACCTCCTCGGCGTGTTCCATCATGACGCGGTAGTCGCTCGTCAGGTAGGGCTCACATTCGGCAGCGTTAATGATCAGGTATTCGGCCTTTTTGCCTTCGGGGACACTGTATTTGATGTGGGCCGGGAAGGTGGCACCGCCAAGTCCGACGATCCCCATCTCCTTCAGCTTGGCCACAATCTCCTTGGGCTCGAGGGTGCACTCGCGTTTGATGTCGGGCGTGCGGTCGATGGTCTCCATCCATTCGTCGCCTTCGACGTTGATATAGACGGCGGGCTTGGCCAGACCGAAAGCATCCTTGCAGGTGTCGACCTTCGCCACCGTGCCGCTGACGGGCGAGTGTACGTTGGCGCACATGAAGGCCTGGGCCTCGCCTATCAGCTGGCCTACCTTCACCTTGTCGCCTTTTTGCACCACCGGTGTCGCCGGGGCGCCCAGGTGCTGGTTCATGAGCACCACCATCTGCTTGCCCACAGGCATCACCTCGATGGCGGCATCGTTCGATATTTTGTTCTCTTCGGGGTGGACACCACCCATGCGAAATGTCTTCATCAGTGTTAAGTGGTTAGCGGTTAGTGACTAGTTTTTCAATTCCACTTTCTCGGCCACCGGTATCTCCACCTTCTCGGCAGCGGGGGCCTCGAGCTTGGGAGCCGCCGGTTTGACGGCCGGTGCCGGGAAGCCCACGTCGTGGATGGCCTTGGTCGGGCACTCGGTGACGCACTTGCGGCAGGCAATGCACTTTGTGTAGTCGATATAGGACAGGTTGTCCGTCACCGTGATGGCACCCATCGGGCACACCTTTTCGCACTTGCCGCAGCCGATACAGGCGTTGGCGCAGCTCTTCATGGCCACAGCACCCTTTTCCTTATTGACACAGCTGACATAGACTCGGCGGTCCTTACGGCCCTTGTTGCGCAGCTCGATGACGCGGCGCGGGCAGGCCTTGGCGCAGGCACCGCAGGCGGTGCACTTGTCGGCGTCGACCACCGGAACCCCGTCGGGGCCCATGTGGATGGCGTCGAACTGGCAGGCGGCCACACAGTCGCCGCAGCCCAGGCAGCCGAACGGACAGCCGCTCTCGCCGGTATAGACCGTATGCTGGAAGGCGCACGAACGCAGACCGTCGTAGTTCGAACGGCGTTTGTCACCACAGTTGGCGGGGTTGCAACGCACCACGGCCACCTTGGGCTCGCCTTGCTCGACCGCGCAGCCGAGCAGTTCGGCCACCTTGGCCGCCACGGCGTCGCCGCCCGGCGCACAACGCAGACCCTCCATGTTTCCCTGGCTCACACAAGCCTCGGCGAAGGCACGGCAGCCGGCCTTGCCGCAACCGCCGCAGTTGGCCCCGGGCAGCACCTCGGCCACCTCGTCGATCAACGGGTCTTCAATCACCTTGAACTTCTGAGCCACAAAATAGAGCACCACGGCAAAGAGGACACCCAAAGCGCCCAAAATCAATACCGCAATCAGAATGTCATGAGTCATATATTACTTGTTATTTTTAGGATTACAAACCATTTTTCTACATCAAAAAGCAAATGCAAAAGTACGCATTTTATTTAATATAGCAAAATATTTTTTTCAACACCCCATTTCAACACCCATTTGCGGCGCATTTCGTCCCCTGACAAAATGGATGGCCGTCCGATTTTAACTTAATTTTAACATTTGTAACCCTGCATGTTTCAATTATTTACAAGGTTATCTAGCTGGATGCTGGCTGAAAGCTGGCTGAAAACCCCCAGTTTTCAGCCAGCTTTCAGCCAGAACTCAGGGAGTCAATAGGGAGTTAATAGGGAGTCAACCGGCCTAATATGTTAAATAAATGTTAATTTTAGAGCGCGAAAAAAACTTTTTTTGCCGTATTTGATTTTTTTTAGTAATTTTGCACCGCATTATCAAAGACAAAAAAGAATGAACAGAGTAGTTGTCGGTTTCGACTTTTCCTCGGGTTCGGCCTATGCCGTCGACCTAGCTATTGACATTGCCAACCGCTGGCAGAGCGACATACGTTTGGTGTACGTAAAGGAGAAAAAAGAGGACGAAGGTCCGATTCGCGCCGAGATTGAGCGGCGCAACGCCGGTGTGGCCCATCTACTGAAAGGCATCAAGTTGGAATATGTGCTGCGCGAAGGCAACCCCGCCGACGAGCTCACCAGTCAAGCCAAGGAGGACGACGCCTCCCTGCTCATCGTGGGTACCCACGGTATGAGCGGTATGAAGAAGAGCCTGCTGGGCCGCAACAGCTACAAAACCATCGAGCAAAGCCCCGTGCCCGTGCTCATCGTGCGCGAGGACTTCAACTTCAGCAAGCAGCTTGAGACCATCGTCGTACCGCTCGACAGCAGCGACGACACACGCCAAAAAGCCGCCCAGGCGGCCCTTTTCGCCAAGACCTTCGGCGCCACCATCCACCTGCTGGGCCTCTACACCTCGACCGTGGTCGACGTACGCCGCATCATAAACAACTATGTCAACTTCGTCGAGCGCTACCTTGACAAGGCTGAAATCAAGTATGTCACCAAGTATATCGAGGTAGAGAAGAACGTCACCGTCAGCACGTTGGAGTATGCCAACGCCGTCAAGGCCGACCTAATCACCATCATGACCGAGCAGGAGTCGACGCTCACGAGCCTCTTCCTGGGTACCTACGCCCAGCAGATGATCAACGAGTCCACCATCCCTGTGCTCACCGTGCGGCCCACCCGCGTGCTTGCCGACACGGCCAATTACTAATTCATGAAGCATTTACTGCCCCTCCTGTTGCTTTTCGGCACCAGTATTGCCTGGGGCCAGACGGGTCATATCAGCTATATCGGCGATGTGGAAGCCGCCCGTATGGTCGAACGCCACGTCGAACTCAACAGTCGCGCCAAGACCATTCCCGGTTTCAGGGTACAGATAGCCTCCTTCTCGGGCGTCAACTCGAAGACCAGCGCTTTCAATCTGCGCGACCGTTTCCAGCTCGACTACCCCGGTGTGCAGGCCTATATCGTCTTCGACGAGCCCAACTTCAAGGTGAAAGTGGGCGATTTCCGCACCCGTCTCGAGGCCTACGCCTTCCTGCAGCAGATCAAAGAGACCTACAAAGGGTACATCATCAAGGACAATATCAACCCCGAACCTCCTCAACAGGAGGAATATGCCCCCGACGACAAGGAGTCGATCGAGGAGTAGAACGCCAGTATTACACGAACAAGGCTGCGGCCATGCCGTCGGCATGGAGGAGCCCCTCGGTGGTAGGGGCATAGTGATTGTCCTTCAAGGCTATCCAACCGCAAGCTATATAGGGCTGCATCAGACGGTGCAGCCTCTCTTTTTGTCCCACAGGAAGGGCCGATAGCGGCAGCCCTCGGGTGGTGCGGAGGGCGGTCATCAGCTGCTCATTCCAGGCGTCAGCCTCGGTAAGAGTCTCCTCACCGATGGTACCGTCGGGGTTATTCCACCTCCTATGGCGGCCTCCGTCGAAACTATGGGCGCCGGGACCGAGGCCAAGGTAGGGGGTACGGTTCCAGTAACGGCTGTTATGCCGTGACTCAAAGCCAGCGCGGGCGTAGTTGCTCACCTCGTACTGGTGGAAGCCATGGCTCTCAAAAAAGTCGTGCAGGGCATGGTACTGCCGCACCACCTCGTCCTCGTCGGGCAGCACCACCCTCCCCTGCCCCACCTGTACGGCCAGCGCTGTGCCGGCTTCAACGGTGAGTGCATAAAGCGAGACATGACTGATGATAGGAGCTATAGAATCTATAGGGCCTATAGATTCTATAGACTCCATGCTCTCAATCCCATAGATGAAGTCCACACTGATGTTTTCAAAGCCGGCCCCACGGGCCGCCTCGACGGCCATAAGGGCCTGCCGTGCCGTGTGGCGGCGGTTGAGCATCCGCAGCACCCGGTCGTCAAGGCTCTGGATGCCGACGCTCAGCCGGTTGAAACCCATCCGCTTCAGTTCGGCCAAGTATTCAGGTGTCAGGTCCTCGGGGTTGGCCTCGAGGGTCATCTCCTCGAGCCTTGAGAGGTCGAACCAGCGATGCAAGCCCTCGACGATACGCCCCAGCTGCCCCAACGGCAGGATGGAAGGCGTACCGCCACCAAAGTAAACAGTCTTGATTGGGTGCGCCTGTTCGTTACAACGTTCTTCCATCTCCCGCAGGAGAGCATCGACATAACCATCCACTCTCCACCGAGCACTTTCCACTTTCGAGAAGAAAGCGCAGTAGGTGCACTTGCGATGGCAGAAGGGAACGTGAACGTATATCATAATTCGGAAGTCGGAGGTCGGAGGTCGGATTTATTATACACCTTTTTGGTTGTTGCCACCAAGAGCTTGACCATTTCTTCACAATCATTCCATATACTCTTCCCCTGCTCTTCCGACAGAAATCCTGTTGCAATCAGCAACTCAATCCAATACAAGGACTCTTCAGCCTCCTTCAAAGCAATGATCATCTTCATTCCAAAATCGGCTGGACTCTGCGCCCTTTTAGCCTCCCTAATATTTGCTCCAATACTTGTTCCGCTCCTCAACAATTGCTTTGAAAGGACAAATTCCTGAGCATTTTGGCAAAGGAATTTATACAAATTCACGATGCGAATGGCAAACTTGAAACTCTTGTCTTGAAGGACAGTATCACCCATAAAACCTCCGTTCCCTTCAATGCGTTATTCCGACCTCCAACCTCCGACTTCCGACCTCTCCAAAAGGTGGTCGGCCGCGGCGTAGGGGCTAATCTTGTTGTCCAATATCTGCTGTTTTAGGGCCTCTATGCGCTCCTCTATGCCGGGGGTGCCGTAGAAACGCTCGCGCAGTCCGTTCTCGATGGCCTCGGTCATGATGCGCAGATTCTGCTGCTGACGCTTATGATAGAAGTAGCCGTTCTGCTTGGTGAAGGTGACATATTCCATCACCGAATTCCAGAGGTCCTCGATACCCTGCTTGGTGTAGGCCGAGCAGAGGGTCACCCTGACCGTCCATCCGCTCTCGGGCATGGGGAAAAGGTGAAGGGCGTTACGATACTGTGCGGCGGCCAGCTCGGCGCGATGTATGTCCAGTTCGCACTTGTTGATGCTGATCATGTCGGCCATCTCCATGATGCCGCGCTTGATGCCCTGCAGCTCGTCGCCGGCATTGGCCAGCTGCAGCAGCAAGAAGAAGTCGACCATCGAATGGGCGGCCACCTCGCTCTGCCCCACGCCGACGGTCTCGACGATGACCACGTCGAAGCCCGCTGCCTCGCAGAGGGTGATGATCTCACGCGTCTTGCGGGCCACTCCGCCCAGAGAACCCGCCGAGGGGCTGGGACGGATGAAGGCGTCGGGGTCGACACTCAGCTCCTCCATGCGCGTCTTGTCGCCCAGGATACTGCCCTTCGAACGCTCGCTGCTGGGGTCGATGGCCAAGACTGCCACCTTGTGGCCGTGGCCCGTCAGATGCTTGCCGAGGGCCTCGATGGTGGTGCTCTTGCCCACTCCCGGCACACCGGTGATGCCCAGACGCACCGACTTGCCGCTGTAGGGCAGACAACGCTCGATGACCTCCTGGGCCTTCTTCTGGTGGGCGAAAAGGGAACTCTCCACCAAGGTGATGGCACGGCTCAGCAGTGTGCGGTCGCCGTGGCGTATACCGGCCACCAGCTCCTCGACCGAAGGCTCCTGGCGCCGGCTGGCACGCACGCGTTCCACATAGCTGCCGCTCACCTGCTCCTTGGGGGTGGTGCCGACGCCCGTCGACAGCGCCGACTCGTATTCGAAGTTGCTATACAGATGTTTGTCGTCCATAACTGATACCCATAACGCACATCGGCCCCGATTATTGCACCCGATGCCCGAAAAAAAGACCTCTTCTCGACCTCTCAACCAGGGGTTTTCGAGCCTCCAACTCCCTCTGTTGTCCGCTTGTTGTCCGCTTGTTGTCCGGTTGTTGTCCGCTTTAAAAGCGGACAACAACCGGACAACAAGCGGACAACAAGCGGACAACAGAGCTACTTGAGGGCTAGTTGAGGGGTGGTTGAGGGCAGGTTGAGTGTGATTTTTTTTGCCGGATAGATTTTTATTTGTACTTTTGCAGCCAGAAAAAAACTCTGTCGCCACCCATCAAAATGACACGGAAACACATACGATGGACGCTGGCGGTGTTGGCCATGCTCCTGCTTCCCGCCCCGCAAGGGTGGGCACAACGCATTGTGTCCTTGCGCATAGACACACTCCACTGCGACAACGACAGCCTGAGGGGTACTGTTGGATATGACGCCGGGAGAAACTTCACTTGGTCAGTCTCGCAATCACAGACCACCATCATTTGCGGCTGTCAATGGGAAGACACCTCATGCTCCTGTAACTACCGTTTCCCATTAACGTTCACCTCTTTTTGTCCTGGGAGTGTGATGACTTCTAGACAGGACATTGATTTCATACGTCTCAACATGGAGCATTCGTTTAGTGGAGAACTCATGTTCGCGTTGGAATGTCCCAATGGGCAGTTTTCGATAATGACAACCTCTATTTCTTCCCCGGCATCTTGCGGAGATCCAAAATTTAATAATTCTCAAGTAACTTGGGACGGCCCATGGGCTGATAATTATTATGGAGATCCGGTCATTGATACATTTTATAATGAATTTGATTATTGTGATACGAGCAATTACACTAATCGTCCAGGAACTGGATGGAATTATTGCTGGTCGGAAAACAGTAGCCACCAATATGCACCGTATGGGGGAAGCATCACTCACTGTACCCAAAGTCATGTTTATATTGACTCGACCGATATTAATGCTGACACAAACTTCTACCGTCCCCAGATGTCTTTCAACTCTTTGATTGGATGCCCTTTAAATGGCACTTGGAACATTGTAGTGGAGCAAGATAACATCGCTGCTAATGGGTATGTTTTCGAGTGGGAGATGGCTTTCAATCAAAATATTCATCAAGTGTCTCAAATTGGCTCTGTGACAATTGATGGGGATGACGCTGTTATTATTGACGATACCACATTTGTCCTTGTTCCACCATTGAAGGATACCGTCATTGATTATGCTTTGCATTTAAACTTCTATTGTGGCGACACCCTCGACACTGTATTTTCCGTCCACTGGGTGGAACCGTTCATAGAGTCTGTCACCGACACCCTCTGCCAAGGGGATACCGCACGGTGGCACAATCTCTTCTTCACCACCGACACGGTGCTGGCCATCCGCGACACCACCGTCTACGGCTGCGACAGCATCGTGGACCTCAGCTACACCTTCATGCCCAGCTATCAACGGCACGACACGGTGGGCTTCTGCGTCGGCGAACCGTTCATCTATGAGGGTGTCGACTACGGCGGCCCCACCTCCATTGTGCTGCCCGACCAGACGGTCTTCGGGTGCGACAGTATCGTCATCGTGCACCTGATGCTGGTCGACAGCACCTTCCGGCTGCAGCTGCAGATAAGCGGTGACGGCCGTGAGTGGAGTGCCGACACCGTCCTCCACGATTGTATGCCGATGACCGTTTACCTGCGCGACACCACCATCCTCGAACAATGGCGCTGGTGGGACTTCGGCGACGGCGACACTTTGCGCCAAGACCTGACCTACTACCAGGACACGTCGGCGCTGACGCATGTGTATGACAGCGCAGGCTCCTACAGCATCACCCTCTACGCGCAGAGCATACACGGCTGCCTGGACTCGCTGGTGTACCGCCCTGACGCGGTACGTGTGTATCCCGTGCCGACGGCTGACTTCTCGTGGGCCTCGCCCTTCATCTACCTGCACGACCCGGAGGTGCAGTTCGTCAACCTCAGCCAGCCCTACGACAGTCTCACTTTCAAGTGGTTCATTCCCACCGGTGAAGACGGAATCGACTCGCTATCCGAAGCGGCGCCGCACTACGAGTGGCCCGTGGGCACCACCGATGTCACCGTCGACCTCGTCGCCACCTGGCTGTTCAACATCGATGACAGCCTGACATTCAGCTGCCACGACACGCTCACGAAGCCCGTCGATATCTTCAACGACTTCCTACAGTTCCCCAATCTGGTCACCCCCAACGGCGACGGCGTCAACGAACGTTGGGAGATAGTCAATCTGATGGACGGAGGTTACTATGCCACGGCCGAGGTGTGGATCTACGACCGTGGTGGCGCCTTGGTCTTCCACAGCAACAATATGCGTCGGACGGAGGACTTCTGGGATCCCAATGCCACACACACTCCCGACGGCACCTACTACTACCGCTTCAGCGCCCAAAGCCCACGTGGCATCGTCAAGCGCAACGGCATCATCGAAGTGCTCCGTTGATATTATTTTGTACTATAGGCAATAAAACCGAAAACCTTACGTTATCAAAAATAAACTTCGGAAGGAACAAAAGAATATAAAACATAAATAAACAACAAGTTACATGAAAACCACACCGTACACCGATTTGCACATCAAACTCGGCGCCAAGATGGCTGAGTTTGCAGGCTACAACATGCCCATCCAGTACACCACCCTCATCGAGGAGCACAACAACGTGCGCAACAACGTGGGTGTGTTCGACGTGAGCCACATGGGCGAGTTCCGCGCCAAAGGCCCCATCGCCAAGCACTTCATGCAGTATGTCACCACCAACAACGTCGAGGACCTCTTCGACGGCAAAGTGCAGTACACCTGCCTCCC
>JAEEGL010333444.1_pt1 | contig 21895 bp, 23 predicted proteins | sample 9134231 | NCBI WGS metagenome assembly JAEEGL01 (sample SAMN16246548, study PRJNA631951) | gut metagenome | biome: gut microbiome; feature: rumen; material: fiber-attached | host: Bos | place: Iran: Karaj | collected 2018-10 | reverse complement strand
TCAACATCGCTTCTCGCGAACTTGGTCTTTCCTACTCTCAGCTCATCGCTGGTATGAAAGCTAAAAACATCAATCTTGATCGCAAAGTTCTCGCTGATCTCGCCGTTAACGATCCAAAAGCTTTTGAACAAATTGTTAATACGGTAAAGGAGAAATAATATGGCTATCTGTGAAATTACCGGCAAAGGTAAAATGTACGGTCACAACGTTTCATTCTCCCAACGCCACACTCGCAAAGTCTTCAAACCAAATGTTACCAAACGTACTTTGGTTATCAACGGCCAAAAAGTAAAATGCAACGTTTCTACTTCAGCCCTTAGGACTTTGAAGAAAAAAGGTCTTCTAGACGACAAAAAAGCTGCAAAATAAGCTAAATAAAAAATATCACCCCAAAGGGTGATATTTTTTTTGTCTTATACAGACTAAAATGAGCTATCGATAAGCCGGGTTCTGTATCTATACAAAGTATAGACGATGACCATCTATCTAGACGCTACATTGCTATAGCGCTCAAGCGGTGAGCGTGCATCCCCGAGTCAGGGTATCTAGCACTCCTTGCAGCCAGTAGGGTTTGCCTCTGTAACGTGTCGCCACATCACACTGTGAGCTCTTGCCTCACTCTTTTCACCTTTGCCTGTAAAACAGGTAGTATTGTCTCTGTGGTACTTTCCCTATTCTTGCGAACGGTCGCCGTTAGCGACTACCGTGCTCTTTGCTGCCCGGACTTTCCTCTTGGAAACCCAAGCGGTCATCTTTCAAGCTCCCCTATATTTTACCACAAAAGCCCTATTTTTGTAAGAGTTTATCGATGGCATTATTCGCTTCTTTATCGGCTACAGCGTTCTGTGATCTTGGCACGTGCGAGAATGCTACCACCTCAAAATCATCTAATAATCTCTGGATGTCTTGGTAGATCGGTAAGATATCTTGGTTCTTCACCTGGAAAATACCATTCATCTGGTTTGCCACCATCAAACTATCCGTTACAAAGCGCACCGACTTCAAGCCCATATCAATCGCCACCTTCATACCCTCTTCAAGTGCATAGTATTCTGCCACTCTTGAAGTAGCAAAACCGATAAACTCGCCGCCTTGTTTCAGTGTTTCGCCAGTTTCGGAAACCACCACATAACCAACGCCAGCTGGGCCTGGATTTCCTCTTGAGGCACCATCCACATACACCGTTGCAGAGTTGGCCACGCCTCTTGGTGACACCTTGCTGGTGTTAAAGTGTCCGTTTTCAATCTCAAATACCATCATCGTAGCCTCACTTAGCTTGAGACCACTTGGTTCCTTAATAAATTTATACGCCGTGTAGCGATCGCGCGGATCTGGTTTTAAATCACCTGCCACCTGAACTTCATATATAATATATAGATTGCTCAGCTGGCTAGACCCTTCTAGCGCCAAAAATGTAATCACATCTTTCAACTTCAAAGACGAAACAGTAAGCCCAACGCTCTCAGATAATGCCCTTGCCATTGCTTCTTCCGGTTGTTCACCGAAGAGAATCTTACCAGTTGGAAGCTCCCAAAAAACCGCGACCTCACTACGGCCCCGGCTCCGTTTCAAAACTAAAACCCCATCCGAGTTTCTAACAATCCCAACTACACGAATTCTTTGTTTCATGTCCCACCAATGTTATATCATAAAACCCTACCAGCCTGTTTTCCCCGTAATAGATACAAGGTGGGTAAAATCTTATGCGCTACACCCACGGGTGTATGCCACGAAATCCCTAAAACATGATTATTCAGGAAAATCATGCTGCCGATAGGGCTACTTTAATTATACCACACGCACACCAACGACCCAGAAGAAAAAGTTCATGATGCCATTGATACCACCCGCCATCAGGCTAGAGAAAGCACTGCCAAATACCAAGATTAGCGCATACACGATAAATACCCCATAGGTTTCCATCTGCAAAAGAAAGCTCCTCACTCCATCTGGGGCAATCGCATATAAGATCCTCGAGCCATCAAGTGGTGGAATCGGGATTAGGTTAAAGATCATGAAGCCAAGGTTGGATAGTACCATCTGTTGGAAGAAGAATCCAGCAAGATCAGACTCATAAATCATCTCCGTAAAATGGCCAATCAGGAAGAAAATAAAAGCAAGTAAAAAGTTTGTAAGAGGCCCTGCCACCGCCACAAGTGCCATTCCCCATTCGCGCCACTTGAGATTACGCGTATTAATTGGCACTGGCTTAGCCCCACCAAAAACCGGTGCGTTCATCGCATATAATAATACTGGCACTAAGAGCGACATAAATGGGTCGATGTGTTTCAAAGGATTAAGGCTTAGCCTTCCGGCGTCCTTAGCTGTTCTATCGCCCAGCCAAAAAGCCACCAACCCATGAGCGAGCTCATGCAAAATCACCGAAACCACAACGATGATAATAACAATAATAAATTCTGCTGCCTGCACCCTAAAATCCCTAGTTTAAAACTACGATTTCTCTAACAGTTGGTAAGCTATCTAAACCTTTTACTTTCAGTTTCTTATCAGTACGAGCACTGAGCTTTAGCTCGGCTACCATACTATCGACGTTGCCCATCGAAACAATCACCTTTGGCTCAATCTCGCGGACAGCCCTCACGGAAGAAGTACAGAGTACGTCAGCCACACCAAGGTCATCGAGGCCTTCTTCAACCCCACCAACAATACCGGTATGTACACCGCCAATTTCTACATCGTAAATGGTTTTGCCACTCTCGGTAGGGATACCGCGCACGGTAGCATCACCAATCTCAAATTCACCAGGACCGGTAATTTTGCCAACCATTAGACCAGCATCCACCGTAGCATCAGCAACATTAAAAGTAATCGATGTTTTTTTGGTGATAATCGTCACCTCATCTGGATTTTTGCTTTCAATTTCAAACATTTTTTACCTTTCTTTTATGATTTTCTCTGGATCAACAATCTCAGTGATTTCCATTTCCATCACGTCCATCACGAACCTATCACGGACACTCTTTCTATAAACAAAATCTTCTGGGGACATAATCACATAATTGATTGGTTTACCCTGTTTCTTCTCGATCACCTCAGCCCAGCGGGTGAGTTTCTTGGTACGATCGTCGCCGATAATTAAGAGGTCAACACCATCTTGGCCCGGCAAGCGATTAGTAACAACGAGCCCGTGCAAGTAATTCTTAACTGGGCGGCAAAGAGTTTCCCAAATGCTCTCTCTTGCTTCTTTTTCTTGCTTGCCACCATCCTTTTTAGCAAAGATTTCAATCATCGCATGGCTGAATGGATGTTTTTTATTGGCTGAGTAATAAATTTTATTGTCAAAGGTCTCTTTTTTAATGATGTCGATGCTTTCCAAATTGAGTAATTCGCGACGAACGGAATTAATTTGTTCATCGATTACACGTGCCATCTCACGCACGTAAAAAGATTTCTCCGGACTTTCAAAGAAAAGTTGTAATAATTTTGCCCGAGTCTTCGAGCCAAATAGTTTTTCAGTTGGTGTGCTATTTTCTTTGCTCATTCTGAATACATTGTAGCACGAATGAATAAATTTTTTCAAGCGGCAACCAATTTATTTCCGGTGTTCGTTTAAACCAAGTTAACTGCCGCTTCGCCAAATGCCAATCATCATAAATAAATAGTTCTTTTGCGCGTTCCAAACTAATCTCACCATTCAAATATTGCCAAACAAACTGATAAATATTACTTTTCATGGCCTGCGAGTCCCAACCGTATTTTTCTACCATTTTTCGTGTTTCATTATAAAGTTCCGTGCAAAACATTTGTTCAGCCCGAACAGCCAATCTTTCCCTTAAAACCTCTGGATCCGTCTTTACGCCAACCAATAAATAATTTGCACAAATGTGGTCTCGGTCTGGGGCTGATTTCAGCTTAAACTCAGAGCCAGATTTGTTTACTTCGGCGCATTTCGGAGCCTGCTGGCGAGAATTAGGGTCCGAGCCCCGTAAAGACGGGCGCGAGGAACCCGGCGCCGAAGTAGGCAAAGCTGGCTCCGGTTTTTTGAACTGGTAGTCATACACCAAAGCATCAATATAAAGTCCGGTACCACCTACCACCATCGGCACATGGCCACGCGTTCTAATCTCTTCGATTTTCTCTTCCGCGTAAGCCTTCCAGTCTGCCACCGTAAAACGTTCACCCGGCTCCACCAGGTCGATGCCAAAATGTGGCACACCACCTTGCTCTTCTATACTAGGTTTAGCAGTGCCAATATCCATTCCCTTGTAGATCGCGCGGGAGTCTGCCGAAATCACCTCGCCATTTATAGCCTTGGCGATTTTAATAGACACTCCAGTCTTGCCCGAACCGGTGGGCCCCAAAATGACTACCACCGGTCCGTTATATCTAGGCAAGTTATTATTCATTATTTAAGGTTAAGTAAAAAATCTTTAAGATCAGCGAGCTTAACTTTTTCTTCAGAATCGCGGAGATGCACCGTCACTTCGCCAGTTTCTACATCTTTAGGGCCAACAATGATAAGGACAGGAATCTTCAACGTAGTAGCGCGTTTAATCTTCTTACCAAGAGAGTCGGAAGAATCATCTAGGCTATAGCGAAGTGCATTGTTCTTGATAGGGTCATCGAGTTCGATATCATCGAGAATCTTACGGATATCGACCACATAATCGTTCACGGAATCGTTCACGGTAAGGATACGAACCTGTTCTGGTGCACACCAAAATGGGAACCAACCAGCCGTGTGTTCAATAAACACGCTCATAAAGCGCTCAATCGAGCCAATCAAAGCACAGTGAATCATGATTGGCGTCTTTTTGCTACCATCGGCATCAACATACTCAAGGCCAAAACGTTTTGGCATCGCATAGTCAAGCTGCACCGTAGCAAGTTGCCATTCGCGGCCCAAAGCATCCTCAGCCATGAAGTCCATTTTAGGGCCATACATAGCGGCTTCACCAAGACCAATGAAATATTTCATCTTAAACTTGTCAGCCATCTTTTGGATCGAATTTTGGGCTTTCTCCCACATTTCTGGATCACCAATGTAGCCATCACCATCGTCACGGAAAGACAAACGGAGGCTGAGTTTCATACCTACGCGAGCGTACAAATCTTTTGCGGCTTCAATCAACTCGCCAAACACGCCCTCAACCTGGTCGTCAGTACAGAAAACGTGTGAATCGTCTTGGGTAATCGAGCGTACGCGGGACAAACCACCAAGCTCACCCTTGCGTTCGTCGCGATAAACCATCGTGGTTTCAAGATACTTAATCGGAAGCTCCTTGTAAGAACGTGGCACACTAGCAAAGATTTGGCTGTGGTGTGGGCAGCTTACTGGTTTAATTGCGAGTTCGTCACCAGATTCAGAGCTCACAAAACGGAGTAATTCTGGGAATTTCTCAAAGTGACCAGAAGTCTTGTAGAGGTCAACGTTAGCAATGTGTGGGATGCAAACCTTCTTATAATTGCAACGCAAGCGATAACCCTGAGTAAAATCGTTGAGTAAATCGCGCAAAATCGTACCGCGAGGGGTAAAGAGTGGCAAACCAGCACCAACAAGGTCTGAGAAGCAGAAGAGATCAAGCTCTTTGCCAAGTTTGCGATGGTCGCGAGCCTTAGCTTCTTCTTGTTGTTTAAGATAAGCGTCGAGCTCTTCCTGAGTTTCAAAAGCCACACCGTAAACACGGGTAAGCATTTCGCGTTTTTCATCGCCACGCCAGTAAGCGCCAGCCACGCGCATTAGTTTAAACGCGCCGATTTCTTTCATTGATTCTACATGTGGGCCCTTGCAAAGGTCAGCAAAAAGCACCTTGCCATCAGGGGTGACCATGTCGTAAAACGAAATGGTTTCATCTTCTGGCAAATCATTAATGAGTTCAACTTTGAACTTTTGGCCATTTTCTTTGGCCCATTTCAACGCGTTTTCGCGAGATTCTTCCCTGCGCACCATCTTACAGCCTTGTGCAATAATACCGCGCATCTTTTTCTCAATCTTAGGAAGCTCTGCATCAGAAACTTTAGCATCACCAAAGTCGATGTCATAGTAAAAACCGTTGTCGATAGCTGGACCTACCCCAAATGTAGTTGTAGGATAAAGCTCCCGCAGAGCAGCTGCAAGTACATGACTAAGCGTATGTCGCATTTTTTCTATTTTTTCTTCCATGCTTTATCCTTTCTTTTATCCCGCTATTATACCATAAAAATCAGGGGGAGCCAAGAAAAAACAATCCGCAAACACCCCCATAATTGACCTATACAGCAAAAAGTGTTATAATTATAAAACCTGATTTATGAAGGTGTAGTAGTTCTTTGAAAGTGTGAAGGAGGTAATTATATGTTATTTGTAACCGTACATGGAACGTGCTATGTTGTCTATGAACCAAAAACCATAACTATCGACCGCAATCAAGTATTCGCGAATAACGTAAGGTTGCGTGAACCAACGGACTTTACTGACGAAACCATAACCATGAGTTATGACGAAAAAAACGCTCCGGAGCAAATCAACATTTATGTTTCGGGGCAGTTTGATGGCATACAAGTCAATAATATTGTCATCAAAAAAGGTAAAGTATTCGTAGACGGTATAGAATATATCAAAAAAGAAGACCCCTACGAAAACGCAATTATGTTAACAGACGAAAGACCAAATCCAATCCACACCCATCTCAAAATCAATAACAATGGGCACAAGGTGGAGGAACTTCGAGCTTTCAATTGTACTCTTGAAGTGGAAGATTTTCTTACCCCGGGCAAAATGATAATCGTCAATAGCGGTATCAGGCTCAATGGTGACGTTCGAGGGGATGTCATTATCAACAACGGCAGGCTTTCCTGCAAAAACGTTTTTGGCAACGTAACAAATACAAATACTTCATCTTAAAACACTAAACCGGGCAAAACGCCCGGTTTTTGCACCGTAAAATACCATGAAAAAACGGCCCCGAAGGACCGTTTTTTACAATTCTGCACATTAGCTTTGGCAATAATACGGAGTAATATGCTCAATGATCCGAGCATAGTTATTCTCGATATTTGTTATAATATCGTCTCCGCCCCTAATCAAGTCTCGACCGATCACCAACCGGTTCGCGCCATTCTCGAGCGCTTCCAAAGGAGTTGCAACTCGCGCCTGGTCATCTTTGCTACTACCCGGCATGCGAACGCCAGGAGTATTGATGCAAAGGTCTTTGTATTCAGCAATCTGCCGAATACTCTCTACTTCCAATGGCGAGCAGACAATGTCCGTGAACCCAGCTTCATGCATCAAGCCCACATAGAACAATACCTGTTCTATATGGGTCTTATTAAACTCGAGCTTGGTCATTTTCTCAGTCTTACAAGTGAGAACAGTTACGCCGCAACTCCTAGTTCCAACCGAGGCACAAGCATCAGCATAACGTTTCAGAGCATCAATCTCTTTGGGGTTATCGCTTTCCATAAGCCCGGTACTGCAAATATCGGCCATCACGTTCAGCATCCAAGGTTTATACTTGAGATACGACTCGGCAATTCTAATTACCTTATCAGGTATCTCAATTATTTTACCGTCCACGAAAACACGATAGCCAAGTTCCTCTTGTAAATAGGTGATTATATCCTTGCCATTTTCCTCAAAGAAAGCACGATCAAGCTTAAAAGAGGTGCCAACCGGAAAAATCCTTCTTTTTGCTACGGTCAACAAAACATCGTAGTCAACGTCGGTACTCCAAATGATTGTATCCGGCGAAAAATTAGGTGGGATTACCATAGTGTTCTTCCTCCTCTGTGTCCTTCTCTTCGCAGGGCGCATCATCCGCCACCTGCTGTTCGCTTGCAGCCTCAGGTTCTTCAACCTGAGCTTCTTCAGGTTCCTCAACCCGAACCTCTTCAGTTTCCTTAGCCGAAGCTTCCTTCGGACCATACTGCATATAATAGCTGCATATATCCCTCATTTCCCAATCGGTAAGATAGCCATTTTCATGCAGATAAGGCGCAATTTCATCACGCATTGAGAGGATAGCCGATGCTTCGAACCCATAAGTCGCCTTAATCTCCTGGAGAGCAGTAGTATATTTATTCTTACCATACTCCTGGCGATCAATAGCAACCATTAACCCCAGGATTTTAACCCCCGGAGTTGCCTTGATGATTGGAACTACTTCTTCCATGGACGTACCAGCAGTGGTTACATCCTCGACGATGATGACTCTGTCGCCTTCTTTTAATTTAGAGCCAACCAAACTGCCAACGTCACCATGGTCTTTTGCCTCCTTACGATTTGAACAAAATCTCACATTAGCGCCATAAAGCTCATAAAACTTCATAGCGACGCTAGACGCGATAGAGATTGCCTTGTAAGCCGGGCCAAACAGAACATTAAAATCTTCACCATACTTCTCGTGGATCGCCTTAGCATAGGCTTCCGCGAGTTCTGACATGCTCTCTGCGTCAGAAAATCTACCAAGATTCATAAAAAACGGTGATTCTCGACCAGACTTCAGCGTAAAGAGCCCAAACTCCAAAACGCCATCCCTGTAAGCAAGGTCAATCAGATTTTTTTGATACGGAGCCAATTCTTTCGACAAGGACTCCACCTCCTTTCATAGAGTGTGCATAAATTGTAAATGATACAAAAGAGGGATAAAAAAATAACCCCTCATCACTATTCTATCATAAAATGACAGAGGTAACAAGGGGTAAGGCCTAAGACAACTAGAATCTGCCAGAGGCTAGCGTACAATAACCGCTCTCATTGAAGATGCCAAACAGATAGCCACCATCAGAGTTGTACCAGTGGTAGGTTTTGCTGCTTGAGTCAACCTTATTTAGCACACCTTGCACACCGCCAACCAAGCTTACGAATTCGTCATAAGTGATCTTGTCACCTTTTTTGAGCTTGGACTGAATCTCATCCCATTTTGAGAAGTCAGCACCGGTCGGCCTAAGATCAGATGGGAACTCAGCCTCAATCGAAGCCGTACCATATTTTTGTGAAATCATCGCTTCAATAGATGTCTTCTCAGAAAGTTCCCAAACGTAAGTTTTATAGAGCTCGGTTTCGCTTTTAAGTTCACCCTCAAAACCAATCACGCCGTTGATATCGGCTACCGACATATTACCATTAAGCTGTTCCATACATTCTAAAATCTTACAATTCCCTCTTGAGCTCTCACCAGCTAAAGGATTATTGTTCTTTTGTATATTGCGCACAATCAGAAACGCAGCTATAGCAGTAATTACCATCACAACAGCTGAGACAATGGTAGTTAACTTCTTTTTATCCATGTTAGGACCTCCTTATTAATACTTTTATATTATCATGACAGGTTGTTATAATAAAGCTATGACAGTGCTAAAAGTTTTAACCACCCCAGATCAAACCCTGCGCGAAAAAAGCCGCGAACTTAGCGTTGCTGAGATTAATTCTGAGGAAGTTAAAACCCTAATTAGCGACATCTACGAGACTCTGCGCGCCGGCGAATACGGCGTAGGTATGAGTGCTATCCAGGTGGGCCAGCCCCTTGCAGTTACTGTCGTTATGATTCGCCCTACCCCAAATCGCCCAGAACTCACCAACTTTAATAAAGTCTATCTTAATCCTAAAATCGTCGAAACCTTTGGCGAAAAAGAGCCGATGTGGGAGGGTTGCTGCAGCGTATTAGACGAAAATGCGAATCCAGTTTATGCCAAAGTGCCGCGTTACACCAAAATTCGCGTTGAATATCGCGACGAAGCCGGCAAAAAGCATCGCAATCTAGCAGATGGCTTTTTGGCCCACGTTTTGCAACACGAAATCGATCATAATAACGGCATTTTATTTACCGATTTAGTCGACGTAAGAAACATCATTTCGCAAGAAGAATATCGCAAATTGAACAAAATTATTACTCACTAATTTACCCTGTTAATTGGCGTTTCTGCTGCCGAAATCATCGTGTTTACCCAGATTTCAAACATCTTTTCAAGCGACTCTTTGGTGTAGTATGCGTTATGTGGAGTTACAAAAACGTTGCCTTTATGCTCTTTGCTTAGATCATCGCTCTCAAAAGCTACACCGCCCAGCTTGCCAGCCTCAACCAGCTCCGCCATTCGCTTTGCCACATCCTCAAAACCATTCGCCACAATAATCACCTTAGTTTTTGGGCTAAATTTAGACAAATCGTCAAAGAGCGCCAAGCTTTCCTTGTTTTTAGAAAGCGTGATGAACATGTATTCGCTCTTTTCGAGCATCTTATCAAAGTCCATATAATGATAATCCGGGTCATCTTGGTGACGCGAATAATAGCAAATCTCTTCTTTACCCACCAAGCCTCCTAGCTTTTTGGCTAGCGCATGGCCAATCTCACCAAAACCAATAATATCGGTAGGTTTGCCGAGCATATCCTCGCCAACAAACTCCGCATCCCAATTCATCTTGCCTTCTTTTTCAAAAAGCGGCAATTTCTTGGCCAAAGCCAGCGCCATCATCACACATTTTTCCGCCACAGAATTTGAGGCATAGTGCGGCACATTAGTTACGGCAATTCCCTTTTTAGCACAGTAATCACCGTCCACCCACTCATAACCAGTAGTTTCAAGACAAATCGCTTTAAGATTTGGAATCTTGTCGATAGCTTCGTTCTCAAACTTCCAGCCTACAACGTCCGGATCTAGAGCAACCACTTTAGGCTCGTTATCTTCAAATAGTGGCGCAAAATCTGGCTGATTCAGGATTTTTACACTCTGGAATTTCTGATTTAAAGCCTCCATCTGAGTGGAAGATAGATCGTTTGGTTGGCAATAGACATATAAATTCATCGCTTAGCTCCTTATTAATATGGTAACATGTTACGCCATTCTGGTGGGTAATCTTTTGCTTCGCAAAAGCTTTCCCACCTGCGCATTCTCGAAAAACAAAATAAGCCCTACGGGCTTCTTTGTTTCTTCTCGAATGCTTGGTGGGTCGCAAGGGGCTCGAACCCCTGACCTTCTCGGTGTAAACGAGACGCTCTAGCCAACTGAGCTAGCGACCCAAGACTTAGGCTATTATAGCATAGGTTCTAGTTTTCTTCAATCGTTCCCCTCGGGATCAGAGAATAGAATACTAGATTAAGTAGCACATAACCAGATTCCAAGATGTACATATGCTCAGTAAAGAAAACTACACCAAACAGGAATCCAGCCACCACGCCGAGAGAAAGCACAATTGCAGACGCGCCAAAAACGTGCATAATGGTTCCCTTTTTCACCTCATACATCGTCACTGCCGTAATCAAGATCATCATCAAAAACAGAATATAAGCCGAGCATTGGTGAATGCTACTCACCGTACCAAAGCGCCCCCACATCTTGTCAAAGAGACCAACTGGGAAAATGCTCAGCATTACATAACAAACCACCATTAAAAGCACCAAGATCCACCATATCGTAGAAAGGTGATGCTCTTTTTTAACCCCGTATAAATATTTTAATACCAGCGCGATCACCACGAAGTTAGACAAACAAAATAGTATAGCGCTCCAAGGCTCGCTTCCCATGTACCGACTAATAGACCAGTTCATGTGAAAACCCTTAGTTAGCGAGTGTATAAAAGTTATAATCACTACCGTTAACACAAATAACAGAGTAGCCAGTCGTACTAGTTTTTTGTTCATTTTTTTACCACTTTCTTTGTTACGTCAAACTTTTCCATATATTTTCCTAACATCAAGCGCGTCTGCGCATAGAATGCCGCCAAGCTCTGGTACAAAATTGAGGTCACCGGCATCAAAATCCATTGCAAAATCATAAAAATCGTCTTTCCCTTGCGGTATTTTGCTGGGCGTTTTGGCAACATCCTTAGGGACACTAAAACCGTAATCAAAAGACCGATCGAAGCAATAGTCTGCACCACGCTTACCACGCTCGGCAAATTATAGACCACCATATCACGCGAAGTATTATTCATAATCAAAGGCACCCAACCACCAAAGGCCACAATCGGCGCCATAATCGCCAAGGTTACATGTCCATCTAGAAGTCGCCAGAACTTTGCAAACAGTGGCAAGAACGGCATGCCACGCTTGCTACGCGACCTAAATAGCCTCACCCCCACGTAAGCCACATCGCTCGCACCATAATCCCAACGCCTTACCTGCACAAACTGCGCCTTGATAGTCTTCCATAGGGTCTCATCCACTACGGCGTCTTGATAGATTGGCAAACGAATCGGCAGCACCGAATAATCGCCATCAAAGAAGAACAAACTACGCCAAAATTGGTGCCCATCCTCTACGATCGTATGTTTACTCCAAAAATCCATCGCCGCAAGAGCTTGCAAAGGCTGCGAATGTGAAGCAAAGTTCCTTAAAGCATGTGGCCGCATCGTAGTAATGATATTGAAGAACGAGTTGGACACCGCAATTACGCGCATCGGCGCCGGAGCATCCCAAATATTGTTCATGAAAAGCGACACCGGCTGGTAGCTCAACCTCTGACGGTTTGGGTGTACGATAAATTCATACGCCACCGAATCCAAATACTTTGGCGCCATCCTGTTATCACTATCGAGCGACGTTACGATCACGTTTTCGATTGGAATCTTTAGTTTCTTTACACGATCAACCAAGAATTTACCAGCATAGGTTAGGTTCGGCCCCTTACCGATTACCTCACCCGGCATATCTTTCGGGTGTTTTACCAGCATAAATTCCTTGAACACCCCCTTAAACTTCTCTTTCATTTCGTTGGCGGTTTTCTCGATCTCTTCCCCGCCACGTTCCTCATAAGCTAGTACAAAAATAATCTTTTCATTTGGGAAAGTTGAGTTTTTAACGGCTTCGATCGAAGGCTCCAAAATCTCCGGGCCCTCGTTATAAGCCGCCATAATCACGGCATGATAAATCTTCTCTGGCTTTGGATATTCGCTTCCCATTACCGAAAGCATCCTAAGGTTCTCAACATGCGTTTGAAAATCATAACTCTTAGATTCCTTACCGCGCAAGCGTTCAAAAGATCTATGTGGGTCCTCAAGATCTTTGATACGGCCTCGCCAATCCACCTTGCCAGCGCGTTTTACCACCTCATAGCCCTGGATCGTACGAAACGCCACACTTACAGCCTTTACGAGAGTTGCTGCAATTACAATAAATAGATACAAAGCACCTAGAATCGGACTAATCCACGACAAAACGAACAACAAAATTATTGCCATGTAGCTAACAAACCCTGGCAGGATTTCAAAAAATCGGTAGAGCGGAGTGCGTTTGCCGCTTGGAATTTCCAGATTCTTTCTCATTAGCCCTCTTTTAACAACCTAATCATCACTACAAAGGCGCCAAGAATCAGCATAGTTGTAGTAATCAAGAAAAACTTCGTCATACCATTACCGCGTTTGCGGAAAATCTTTAAAGCCAAGAAGTTATGCAAGACTCCAAATAGCATGGCCGCCAAAGTAAAAACAAACTGGTTTGTCCAAGAACCATCCCTGTAGCCGCCAATGTCGCCATAGCCGGTCTTCACCATAGCGCTATTTGGGTTCAGCTTCACGATCGAAATTATCGCTAGAGCAATCGCAAGCAAAAGATTCAGAATCATCAACAAGAGCACAGATTTGTCGCTGCGAACGATATTAAGAAAGTCTTCTTTTAGGTTTTTCATTTAGACAGCTTCTCCACCAAAGCGCTCACATACTGCATAAACATCACGTCACCCACAATGCCGATAATACCGGTGAGAATCATAATCCAACCAATGAAAGCCGTGACAAGACCAACCGCTACGAAAATGCCAAGCACCAACATGATAAGTGCTACTAACATCGTATAGCGCCAAGCCTGGATACCAGCTCCACTCATCTTGAATGCGGTATTCATACGGACCAAAGCTTCGTAGATGATCCAGATACCAACCACAAGCTGGAAAGCGTTAAAGATGCCTTCGCCCATCACGAGGATCACCACGCCAGCGATTACCGAAATTACACCCCAAAGCAAGTCGTTATTAAAGAAGTCCTTCTGCCCTTTTGCAGCAAAATAGCTTAAGATTCTGAAGCCGCCTTTTACAACTAGAAACGTACCAATCACATAAGCGACTACCTTCACCACCTGAGATGGCCAAATCACCAGCAAAAGCCCCAGCACCACAAGAGCGAGCGACTCAAAAAGCGCCATCCAGGCACTCTTTTTAATCACTTGGCCGGATTTGTTTTTCTTTGTGTAATGCCCACCGTTATCAGATTCGTCTGGGCGTTTGATAATTTCCACCTCTGACATATTTCTCCTTTTTCTAATTATACAACAAAACACCGTTTAAGAGTATGCTATAATGAAAAAGTGCCGCTGTAGCTCAGTTGGTAGAGCAGCTCATTCGTAACGAGCAGGTCACAGGTTCGACCCCTGCCAGCGGCTCCATATTTCGTATTTATAACACTTAATTAGTTGGGAACCTGTGTAGCGGCCCAAGGGGCTATCACAGGTTCGACCCCTGCCAGCGGCTCCATTTTATTATGAGAGATTTTGAAAAAATTAGTTTTGAACAATTTAAAAAAGACGTCGCGGACGACCGCGCGCTCTATGATAGCTTTGCCCTGCCGATGCGAAAAACCAGCAAGGCCGCCGGTTACGACTTCGCACTTCTTCATGACCTCACCATCAACCCTGGCGAGATCGTTAAACTCCCTACCGGTGTCAAAAGTTTCTTCGCTCCTGATGAAATGTTACTAATTATTGTGCGCAGTTCTACCGGTTTTAAATACAATATCCGTCTAGTTAACCAAGTTGGCGTGATTGATTCCGACTACTACAACAACGAAGACAACGAGGGCCACATCTTTATCAAGATCCAAAACGAAGGCGACAAAGCCGTTTCCTTCAAAGCCGGCGACGCTGTCGCCCAAGGCGTTTTCGTGAAATATCTCGCCACCGACACCGAGCGCACGCTCGATGTTAGTCGCAGCTCAAAATACTAATTCCTTTTTGTCTTTTTCTGTGCGCGCTTGATCAAGAGATAGCAAGCCAGGTCACCAACCACCAATACTATATCCACCGCAGCTAGTATTACTATAATCATACCAGCGTTCGGTCTTTCCCTGCACTCATCCTGCTCAGGATCCGTATCGCAGGTCTCTTTTTGTTCAACTTTTACTCTAACCCTGTCGCCGACCACCGTTTCACCATCTTTTTCAAAAGTCATTGTTGGCTCGCTCGTAATCTCCTCGTCACTCATTCCGTTAGTTTCAATTTCATAAACAATCTGAACAAACTCCCCAGACTCAAGATCACCAATTTCATAAGTCAAGCTATCATCTAGCTCCGTAATTTCGCTAATCATTCCATCCGTATATTTGATGCGCTTAACACTGCCGCTCACAAGCTCAGCCCCTTCCGAGATATTATCCGTGATTGTGACGCTTTTCATGGTCGTGTCGCTCGTGTTATTAATTGTTACCACTACCTCTGCCCTATCATCCAATGTGACGCTCGTAGAAATCACCTTATCAATTTTATTCTCGCTCTCTTCAGGCAAATCATCGTTGCCACCCTCGGTAACCGTCGCCACAGGAAGAGGGGGCTCACCGGTAGATGGCCTGTAACAAGTCAACGTAATATCAAACGTACGTGTACCAGTCGTAGAAATCGTGTCAACATAAGTATTGCAACCCTCAGCCGTTACCGTCAGTTTATAACTACCTTTATGTGGGCGAGTTTTGTATTTGTGCATCCCGGCTCGCGCGTCATTACTCATCGAAATTACATCGTGGATCCAAGGCTCCACCAAACTCTTATACATTTCGCGTTCAGCATTCGTAAAGTTTCTTTTATCGTTATAAACCCACATGATAAACTCGTCGGATTTGATGTTGCTGTAGCTTGCGATAATCGTATCGCGAAGATATCTTGCCTTCAAAGCGTCCGAAATATAGCTGCTGCTTGGTGAATCATAAGATGCATCCGCCGGGACGTTGTCGTATTCTTCAACCTTTGCCATCACCCCACCCAAGCGGTTCGCGGCTTTCTGAATATTGTTGTAATAAGACATTGGCGTATTGTAGAGCCGGCCATTTACGTGATATTGCACACCAAAAGCATCGATTGTATTTCCCCGATTACGCAGCGTGTTAATCAACGACAATTCACGCTCTACCGCATCGATAAAGCCAAGTGTACCATTTCTATTCACCGCGCGACCATCAAGCGAAGTGTCATTAACGATTAGTTTAACACCGCTTTTTCCGTTATTGTTATAAACTTCTCTAAAGGTCTTAATACATTTCTCCAAGAACTTAATGTAGTCTTCGCTATAGGCAATGGCTTTCTCTGGGTGTTCAGTCTCGGCATTCATAGTAGTTGGATACTTTACCTTACCATTTTCTACTACAAAGAACTTCTCATTGTCATCCAAAAACTTTGCATCATATAGATAGTATTTGAAATACTCATGGCGACCAAATTCGTTAAAGATCTCCCATTCCGAAATGCCACTATAGTTTACGCTACGCTTAATATACTCAATGATCGTATTTTCGAGCTTACGCTTCAAAGCCGGGAGCAACACCTTGTCGATGTCGTCTTGACTGAGCTTGCCGGCCTTTTTCATGTCATAAACCGCGTGCATCGTAAGCGCATTAAGGAGTGTATTATTTTTGTATTCAAGCACGTTAGTATCGTCTAACATTTTAACCAGTTTCTGGCCCAACGCATCGCTACTAAGGCTAGAGTTGCTCGACTTAAAAGAAGCATAAGAAGTAGTCAAATTTGCTGTGTCGCCATCTTTATAAACCACCACCGGCTCAAAACCTACGCTCCTATCCCAGAAGAACACGTGCTCGCGAATATTTGTAAAGCCCTTGTTCTTCGCGTCCGTCAAAAACTCATTTCTCCCCCGTTCGAAGTTCGTCGAAAGTGTGTTAGTGAACAGATTGCCGCTCTCAATCAAGTTGAAGTATCTTGGCGAAATATCTCCGCTCGCCGTGTGCTTGGCATCATCATACCAAATCGTACTGAAACTACTGGTATTATCGGTAGAAGTGCCAAAATTGAAGGAATTACTAATCATTTCCATCTTGATCGTAGAATTAGAAAGCGCCGCCCCGGAAGCATCTTTAACATTAATCGTAATGTTGCTCTTGCGATATTTCTCGATGCGTTTTAAGGCCTCATTACGCCACAAAGCATTGTCATCGCCCCCAACATAATCCTTATAGACCTTGTCGCTTCTGTAGGTTCGCTTATCAGAAAGACTGTTATAGTCTGATACTTTTCTGACATCAATCATCAACATACCATTATCAATGGAATAAGTGATCCCCGGTATTGCGCCCAAAAAATGTAGCGGCACATAATAATAGTCACCCTCTGTTTCAATGCCAACTCGCGTCGAATCATCAAGCGTCACTGTCTCAGCCGAGCTAACCTTATAATTATAGATATCAGACACCGTAATTACGCCACCGGCGCGGTTAAACTCCATCTTATCAGGTGTGCTACTTGGGCGATAAACCTGCCCGATACCGGCATTGCCCGCCCCTACAATCTTGCTATAATGCCAGCGCTTGCTGAACTCATTAAAGAGCTGCTTGTAATTGCTGTTGGTGTTCTGGATCCCAAGTGCCTCTGAAATCAAAGGAAAAGCCTGGTCTAGATCGATGTACAAAATATTATATCTGACAAAATGCCCGCCACCAGCCACGTCTTTGCCGTTGATCGTGATAGAATTAACACTCTTAAAACTGGCTATTTTGTCTTCACCCACGATAGAATCAGTAGCCGAACTGGTTCTTGCGACCATTGCACAAGTAAATGCCAAAAATATGCCACAAATTGCTGAAATTTTTTTGATGCTCACCCTATTTTCTCCCTTTTATTTGTTCTTGATGTTCCTTTTCGTTTAGGCGGTGCAACAGTTTAGACCGCGCGTGCGATGTAAAAATTTTACTCAGCCACGACTCCTTTGGCGTCTGGTTTTTGGAGGTCAAAATCTCCACGATGTCGCCCTGTTCAAGTTTTTTATTGAGGTTGGACATCTTGCCATTAATCTTCACGCCCACCACGTGGTCACCGATTTCCGAGTGCAAGCGGTATGCAAAATCTAGCGGCAGCGACCCCTTAGGCAAATCCACAATATCGCCCTTCGGCGTGTACACAAAAATCTTATCCGCAAATAAGTTGAGTTTGAGCTTTTCAAGATCTACTTTCTTACCCTCGCGAAGCTTAGCCGCCGTCTGTTGCAACTCTGTAATCCAGAGCAAATTCGTAGGTAGATGCTCAATTTTACCGGCCTTGTAGTTCTCTGTTACCTTTTGCTCGTTATAATAGAAGCTAGCCGCAAGACCACGCTCAGCATACTCGTGCATCTCGCGCGTGCGAATCTGAAACTCCACCACCCGCTTATCTTCGGTAATCACCGTGGTATGGATCGACTGATAACCATTTTGCTTTGGCATCGCGATGTAATCCTTCACACGGCCTTCCATCGGCGTATAAAGCGAGTGAATTACGCCGAGCACCAGATAACAAGTCGTCACGTCCTCCACGATAATGCGAAGCGCAGTGAGGTCATAAATCTCGTTGATGTTTTGGTTGTGCTTGGCCATTTTCTTGTGAAGGGAGTAAATCGATTTCACGCGGCCCGAGAGCTCAAACTTAATCTTCTCTTTCTTAAGAGCTTCCGTGATCTCGCCTTCAATCTTTTTCAAGCTTTTAGCGGCCTGGCGGTTGTGCTCTTCAATCAAATTCTTCAGATAATCATAGCGCTTTGGATCCACATATTTAAAGGCCAAATCGCTCATTTCCACCCTAAGCTGCCCCATGTTAAGCCTATCGGCAAGCGGCGCAAACACTTCCAAAGTCTCTTTAGCGATCTTTTTCTGCTTGTCTGGCGGCAATGCCGACAGCGTACGGATATTATGCAAGCGGTCCGCAAGCTTAATGATTAGCACGCGAATATCTGCCCCAAGCGCGATAAGAAGGCGCAAAAAGTTATCCTTCGTCTCTGGAAGATAGGTATCAATGTCGCGCATCCCGGCGCGCGCGGTCGAAAGCTTAGTTACGCCATCCACCAAAAACGCCACCGATTCGCCGAATTCTTTCCTGATGTCATCAAGTGTCACAAAGGTATCTTCCACGGTATCGTGCAACACGCCCGCGATGATCGTGTCCTCATCCATCCCCCACTCTTCAAGAATCTTCTTCACGGCCATCGGGTGCACAATATAAGGCTCGCCGGTCTTTCTGAATTGGCCTTCGTGAGCCTTTTTGGCTAGCTCTACTGCCCTTAAAACTCTTTCTGATTCTTTTGGTTTTTCCATTTTTTAGCCTAACCTTTTATTGTAACACGCTTATGCTAAAATGTCAACCCTAAGCCTGTAACTTCAAAATCAACTCTCTTAAATCTTGTTCGTTTTTGCATTTAAACGTCAAGCTGCGACCCGAAACTCTGGCCACCGCATTGTATTTAGCGGACAAAGTGTCCTCGTCTTTACGGTAAGCATCGCTTTTAACTAGCCTGGCTGAGCTTTTCGTCTTGTTCTCTGCTACGTAGCGCTCTACTTTGCGCGCCGTCCAGCCTTCGTCCACGATTTTCGGCAAAACCTTGCGCATCATCGCTTCATCCATCGTCACGAGCGGGCGCATCACGCCCTCAGACAACTTCTCTTTAACCATGGTTTTCTTAACGTCATCTGGCAAATTCAAAAGGCGCATCGTATTTACCACCGAAGCTTCGCTCTTGCCCACACGCGATGCAATGTCTTTAGCGGTCAAATTAAACTGCGTTTTGAGCTTGGCATAAGCCGTAGCGAGCTCAATTGCATTCAAATCTTCACGTTGAGCGTTCTCAATAATCGAAAGTTCCAAGCGGTTTTGTGTATCAAGCGAACGAATAATTGCTGGGATCTTAGTAAGGCCAGCCATCTTAGAAGCGCGCCAGCGGCGTTCGCCGGCCACGATCTTGTATTTGCCATCTTCGCGCGTTACTACGATTGGTTGCAACACGCCGTGTTCTTTAATCGAAGCTGCCAAAGCCTCGATAGCTTCCTGGCTAAACTCCTTGCGTGGCTGCTCTTCGTCGCGCACCACCTCAGAAATCGGGAGCTCTTTTAACTCACTCGATTTTTTATCCTCAACAGCAGTCGGGTCAAACTCGTCGTCGATCAATTCGGTTGGAATCAAGCTATCAAAGCTACGCCCTAGGCCCTTCCCTAAACTCATTTCGTTCTCCCTTCTACCTCTTTAGCGAGGTCACGATAGGCCTTTGCGCCCTTCGAAAACTTATCATACGCGCCCACCGGCACTCCATGACTTGGCGCTTCTGCCACCCGCACATTGCGCGGAATCGTGGTGTCAAAGACCAATTTCTTGAAGTATTTGCGAATCTCATCTAAGACCTGCGCCGAAAGCGACGTACGTTTGTCATACATCGTAGCAAGGACACCCAAAAGTTTAAGATCTGGATTGGCCTGCTTCATCACTAGCTTCATGCTTTCAAGCAGCTGTGCCACGCCTTCAAGCGCATAAAACTCAGTTTGCACCGGTAGCAATAAATAATCCGACGCAATCATGCCATTCACCGTAAGAAGTGACAAGCTTGGTGGCGAATCAATAATAATATAGTCATAATTATCGGCGACTTTGCGCACCGCATCACGCAATCGCACAAACTTGCGCTGCATCGAAGTCATCTCAACCTCGGCGTTGGCGAGTTCTGGCGTAGCCGGAGCGAGATCAAAATATTTATACTTGGTTTCACGAATGGCATCCGTAATATCGGACAAGCCCATCACCACCTCGGTCATCGTTACGCCCAGCGCCTCAGCGTTGTTTTTTTCGATGCCAAGGCCCGAAGTAGCGTTCCCCTGCGGATCAAAATCGATTAAAAGTGTCTTGAATTTGTCTTTTGCGAGGTAATAAGCCAGGTTAACGGCCGTGGTAGTTTTACCAACACCGCCCTTTTGATTAGTCACACATATTACCTTCGCCATAATGTTTATATTATAACACGCAAAAACCATGTGCGTCAAAAAGGGCAGCTACTGCTGCCCTTCGGAGCTAAAATAGCTTCGCTCCCTGATGACTTTGCTAACCTCGATTCGAAAGTCGTGGCTAGCCTTTTTGATCTCGCCTTCAGCCTTTTCTTTTGCCTCATCTTCAGCCTTATCAGCCTTAGGAGGCCGCATCTTAAAAATGTCCATCAACTGTTTGGACAATTCTTTGATGCCTTTATCATCGATTACTGCCTTATCCATTTCAATAGCCATCTCTTTCTCAATCTTCTTCTTTTTTTCTTCTTCGGTTAAAGGTTTCGGATCCTCGGCTACCTGCTTGGCTATTTCAGTTTCACCCTTTTTAGGCGCATCCGTTATACAATACGTATACGGAATTCCATCATGGGGGTTCGTTTTAACCAAGATAAGCGAGACGTATTTACCATCATGCGGTCCTCTTAAGACATTGGCAACTATAAGATTTCTGCCAAATTTCCACTTATTGTTAGTGACAAACTTGCTTACTATTTCTCGTGCTACCATCTCAATATAATTCGGCATGAGCTTATACGGATCAGCATCCTCACTTTCACAAATGCACTTTACTTCAATACTCGTTAAAAAAGTCCTTATTATGTGTTCCATCTCAGTAATCCTCCAAATATACTATACCCTCTTAAGGCATGCCAGGATATTATATCATAAAACCGCACAAAAAACCAGCCCCCTTAGGGGCTGGCCTTGATGCATTAAGCAATTTTCGTGATTTCGATTTCCGAATATTTCTGGCGGTGACCAGTTTCGGTGTGAACACGTTTTTTGGAGTGGTAACGGATGACGCGAACTTTGTCGCCGGCAACCTTTGGTTCCACTACTTTAGCTGAAACCTTCACGCCCTTAACGGTTGGAGTGCCGACAGTAGTCGTATCGCCATCGATAAGAAGCAAAGCGTCAGTTTCGAGCTCTTTAGTGCCTTCCGGGAGGAGGTCCACCCGTAGGGTCTCTTTCTCTTCG
>JAEEGL015188758.1_pt1 | contig 21896 bp, 12 predicted proteins | sample 9134231 | NCBI WGS metagenome assembly JAEEGL01 (sample SAMN16246548, study PRJNA631951) | gut metagenome | biome: gut microbiome; feature: rumen; material: fiber-attached | host: Bos | place: Iran: Karaj | collected 2018-10 | reverse complement strand
GGGGGAGCGCCCCCTGTATGTTTACTTCTTTTCCTTTCGAAGGCTCGCATACTCCTTGCGGGCCTTCTCCAGTTGTTCGAGGAAGTCCGCATTGGATAGCAGGCGGCTCATGACGGCAGTAGCCTCGACAAGGGAGGCGTCAATGTCGCTCTTGTAGTGGCGACCGCAGATGACGCGATGGATGCCATACTCCTGGGCACGGGCTATCAAGGCCTCGGTGGAGTCGGGAATGACGAGTGCCAGCGTCAGCGCATAGACCCAGCCGCGAATGGTGTGACCAGAGGGATAACTGAAGGTAGAACGGTTTTCTTTGTCGGCCTCATAGACTAATGAAGGCTCGTTGAAATAGACGTAAGGACGCATGCGACGGAAGTGGTTCTTAGCAGTGCGGTTGGTGGCGGTGGCATCCTTCTGAGCACCCTGTGCCAACTTGAAAATCTCTGGTGTTTCTTCAGCACTAATCACGATGCCTGCGGCCTCGCTGAAGGCTTTCGACGTCCATTGTACCTCGTCGAGAGCAGCCTGGTTGCCACGAGGCGTCGGGCGCTGTGTCTTGCCGTAATGATAATAGTAGGTATCGTTATCGAAAGGACCAGTGCCTGGCTGTGGCGGTTCGGGAATGAAGCGCAAGGGGTTGGGCAACTCCTCGTTGGAGAGGAAGCGCGGGGTCTTCATCTCAGTCTCGTAGCCTTCGGCACTGATGATGCTCAGTAATGCTGAGAGGTTGTTGGAACCGTTGAGTTGGGGCTTGAAGTCGAGATTGCTGAGGACAATGGTCTTGAACCAGTCTTTCAGATAACCCTTGTGCTGGTCTTGCGAGTCGGCAACGAGCAGGAGTACCAAGCGACCATCCTTGAGGCGTGGACCCACGCAGAGTCCTTCGTAGTTGGCGAAGCTGCGGTCGGTGAGATTCATCTTGGTGGTGAAATCGGTGATGAGCTGCTTCTGTAGCAGGTCACCGGCATTCTGTAGGGTGGGGTTGACGACGTAGAGTTTGACGTGTACGAAGGAACCAATGTTCTTGGGCGACAGATAGATTTCACGTTCCAAGACGATGAGTTGCCCGTCGTCGAGGGCTGCCAAAGAGCTGACGCCCAGCAGACTCTTGCCTTCCGTGCCTTTGACCTCGGAGGAATCGGTCATGTACCAATACTGCTCGCGAGGCTGCAGATCGTCGGCAAAACTCTGGAAACGCAAGATGTTGGGAATCTTCTTGTCGATGCTGGGCTTGTTGCCGTCGGCTTTCAGGGTGTTCTCGCTAGTCGTCCAGAAGCGATGGGTGGCAGCATTATACGTCAGGGCCTCGAAACCGCCATTGCCACTGGCAGTCTTGAAGACGGTGGGGATGGAAAGCTGCTGACCAGTCAGTTGACCGTCGAGACGGTATTCCACAATCTTGCCGTCGGACTCGCCACTGACAAAGACGCTATTGCGCTGTGGCACATAGCAGATGCCCTCCTCGTCGCGATTGGGCTGCTGACTGGTGACGAACGAGTCGGCACGTACCTCCTTGATGTCGCCTGTGGCGTCGTTGATGCGGATGGTCATCAGGTGGAAACCGGCAGTACGGGCTTTGTCGTTGACAACGGCATAGCGGTCGTCGCCCAACCACGTGATGCCACTATAGTTACCAGCGGGCACGGTCTTGGGGAAGGCGTGTTGCTTGTTGACTACGGCCTGCTGGGCAGCAGCCTGCAGCGAGAGCAGACATATCAGAATGGGGAAGAGTCTTCTTTTCATAGAAAAAATGTATTTATTGGGCAAAGATACGAAAAAAACTGAAAAGTGAAGATGGAAGAGTGAAAAAAAATGCTACTGTGTTAATTTTATTCTTCATTATTTTGTATATTTGCACGCAGAATTGATATAAATGAGCGAAAATGGACTACTTATCTATTATAAACAAGTACTATCCTGAAGACAACGCCCTGCGACAACTGCTGCTGAAACATAGTCGCCAGGTGGCAGACCGTTGTCTGCAGATTGTCAAGAAACACGTGGAGTTGCCTGTTGATGTACAGTTCCTGGAGGAGGCTGCTATGTTGCACGACATCGGTATCTACCAGTGTGATGCTCCGTCCATTGAGTGTCGTGGTACGGAACCCTATATCCGTCACGGACAGATTGGTGGTGAATTGTTGCGTCAGGAGGGATTCCCACGCCATGCACGAGTCGCCGAGCGACATACGGGTACGGGTCTGCCTGGTTTTGAACCTGAGACATTGGAGGAACAAATCATCTGCTATGCTGACAAATTCTACTCAAAATCGAACCCTGACCACGTGCGTACGGTACTGGAAACAGCCCAGTCGTTGGAGAAATTCGGTCATGCCGGAGTGGTAAAATTCTTGGAATGGGCCAAGCAATTTGAGTAAAACAGGTTAATTTCCCATAATTTCTGTCTTTATTTATTCTGTAACTGCCCAAAAAGTTGTACCTTTGCAGCCGTGAGAAGAAAAACGCTCATATTTCTGCTGCTTTTCGTCATCGTTTTTGTGGTGGCGGAAGTTCCTCGGTTGCGCTTTACCCAAGGCGTTGCTGGGGTAGATAGCGTGGTGATTGGCGACAGCATTGTGGCCGACAGTTCTTTGACTGATAGTCAAAGTGTGGCGTTGCAATCTGCTGTCGACAAATCTCTCCCCGACACTGCCTCGATGGACTCCCTGCAGTTGCTGGTCTGGAAACGCAATAAGGCTATTGACGACTCGCTGGCTGCTGACTCGCTCAATCGTCAGCGCAAGAACGGCATCGATGCTCCTGTGACGTATTCGGCAGAAGACTCCATGACCTACGAGGGTGCTACGGGTATTGCTCATCTTTATGGTAAGTCGCATGTGAAATATCAGGATATGGACTTGGAGAGTGACCAGATATTCATGTCGCTCGACTCCAGTCTGGTGCATGCTACGGGTTCGTTGGATACAACGGGGCAGAAGTTTGGCACGCCAGTGTTTAAGATGGGTAGTGATACCTATGAGACCGACACGATGGCCTTTAACTTCAAGACAAAGAAAGGTCTTATCAACAATGCCTATACGCAACAGGAAGAAGGTTTTATGACCTCAGAGATATCGAAACGTGACGGCAAGGGTGATATGTTCCTTTATCATGGACGCTATACAACCTGTGACCAGCCACATCCTGACTTCTATTTCGCTATGTCGCGAGCCAAGGTGCGTCCGGGCAAGAACGTTGTCTTCGGTCCTACTTATCTGGTAGTGTGTGACGTACCGTTGCCCTTTGCTGTTCCCTACGGCTTCTTCCCGTTTACGAAGAGTTATTCGTCGGGTTTCATTATGCCGACCTATGGTGACGAGACGTCGCGAGGATTCTATCTGCGCGATGGTGGCTACTATTTTGCCATTAGCGACAAGATGGACCTGAAACTGATAGGAGAGATCTATACCAAGGGCTCGTGGGGCGTGACGGCCACCTCTAACTATAGGAAGAGATACCGTTACAACGGTTCGATGCTGGTGAGTTACCAGAGTTCTGTGACGGGTGATAAGAATATGCCGGACTATAACAAGACGACGAGTTTTAAGGTGTTGTGGCAGCATGTGCAGGACCAGAAGGCTAACCCTTATCGTTCACTGCGTGCCAGTGTGAACTTCGCTACTACCAGTTACGAAACGAACAACCTCACGTCAATGTACAACCCGCAGTCGATGACGCAGTCTACGCGTACCAGTTCGGTGTCGTGGGGTACTAAGTTCTCCAGTCTGGGAATGAGTTTGACCAGCACCTTCAACCTGAACCAGTATATGCGCGACTCAACGATAGCCGTGACATTGCCCGACCTGAATATCTCGGTGGTAAACTTCTATCCTTTCAAGCGCAAGAATGCGGTGGGTAAGGAGCGTTGGTACGAGAAAATCTCGGTGCGCTATACGGGACAGTTCAAGAACGAGATTCAGACGAAGGAAGACAAAATCATGAAGTCGAGCCTGACCAAGGACTGGCGCAACGGTATGCAGCACGTGATACCTATCAGTGCGAACTTCACGTTGTTTAACTTCCTGAACGTGAATCCTACCTTCAACTTCACCGACCGCATGTATGCACAGAAGTACAAGCGCTCGTGGGACGAGAAGAACCAGAAGGAGGTTATCGATACGATACAGGGATTCCATAATGCCTACAACTGGAACATGACGCTGGGACTGTCTACCAAGGTGTATGGCTTCTACATTCCTAACCGCAAGATTTTCGGTGAGAAGATTGACCGTGTACGTCACGTCTTCACGCCCAGCATCAGTTTTAGTTATGCACCAGACTTCAGTGCCAGACGCTATGGTTTCTGGGATACCTACCAGAAGACAGATGCCAAGGGTAACGTGACAATGGTGGAGTATAGCATGTACCAGGGCACTCTCTATGGCGGTCCTGGTAAGGGCAAGACGGGTAGTGTGTCGATGGATATCTCGAACAATATCGAGATGAAAATCAAGAGCGATGACGACACGACGGGCTTCAAGAAGATTAGCATCATCGATGAGCTGGGAGCCAACATGTCGTATAACTTCGCTACAGACTACCATCCGTGGAGTGACCTGAGCACCCGTCTGCGTCTGAAACTGTCGAAGAGCTACACACTGAACCTGAATGCCGTCTTCGCCACCTATGCCTATGAGGCCGACTCTGTGGGTGCCACACCTTATATCGGTAACCGCACGGAGTATAGCTATGGTCGCTTCGGCCGTTTCCAGGGAATGTCGCAAAACCTGTCGTACACGCTGAACAATGAGAAGGTCAGCAACTTCTTTAAGTGGCTGCGTGGCGAGAAGGTAGATAAGAAAGGCAAAGGCAAGAAGGGCAAAGGCAGTGATGAGGAAGATGAGAAGTTTGATACGGGTCTCAATACCAACATCGATGATAACATAGAGGCTGGTAAGTACGGAGCCAAGAAAAAGAATGCAGGAATGGCAGAGACCGACGAGGACGGTTATATGGCTTTCTCTATGCCGTGGTCAATCAGTTTCGGTTACGGTATCACCATGCGCGAGAATACTGCAGGAACGTTCAACTACAATACTATGCGCTATCCGTATAAGTTTACGCAGAACCTGAACTTCAGCGGTAACATCCGTCTGGCGGATGGTTGGAATATCTCGTTCTCCAGCGGTTACGACTTTGACCAGAAGAAGCTCTCTATGACTACCGCTTCGCTGAGTCGTGACCTGCACTGCTTCAATATGTCGTGTCAGATGGTGCTGTCGCCTTATACCAGTTATAACTTCTCGTTCCGTTGTAATGCTGCCACACTGACTGATGCACTGAAGTACGACAAGCGCTCCAGCTTCTCTAATGCGGTGCAGTGGTATTAACGAATTACAGCTTGAAGAGGTCGTTGAGTGACTCCTCTTCACCAACAATCCAGATAATATCTCCTTCTTGGAAACGTCGCTTCGGACTGACGGGTGACAGATTTTCCTTACCTTCCTCAAGACCTACCACCATACAACCGTAGAGGCTGCGGATGCCGCTCTCTTCCAGTGTCTTGCCGACAAACGGACTTTCGGCAGAGATGATGAGTTGGCGCAACTTCATCTCGCGGTTCTCCAACTTGACATCTTCCTTGATGAGGTCGGTCTCCAACGCTTGGGCGAACTTAGCCATCTGTTCGTCACTACCAATGACCTGCAAGCGGTCGCAGGGGTAGAGTATGTAGTCGCCATCGGGAATGTTCATGCGGAAACCACCACGCAGGATGCTGCTGATGTGAACACCGTACTTCTTGCCCAGATTCAACTCTTTCAGCGTGCTACCCATCCACATAGAGTTGGTAGGGACGTCGAACTCTGCGATATGGATATCGCGGTCGAGCAGTTTGCCTTCGTAGAGCGGACGTTTCTTGCCCTGCACCTGTGCCTCGATGTCGCGCGAGCGCAGGTTGTTCACAAACAGGCGCTCCAGCATGATGCTACGGCGCTTGGTGGATCGTGAGATGACGATGAGTGCCACCACAACAACGCCAAGGGTAATCATTACGGCATTGTTGAAGCGGCTCAGATAGTTGCAGATGTAGAAGATAAAGGCAACGGCGATGACGACTCTGGCCAGAATGGTAGAAAGGAGGGGCAGGTGGTTGCGGTTGCTTTCCTGCCACAGCTTCTTCCATTCTTCCGAGCGGTTCTTCTTCATCACCATAGCACGCAGGAAGGGGGCTATCAGCAGGACGGTCAAAAGACCGGTGATAGCATTGGCATACCAGTGGAGCGTCCATCCGGGTAACAGCTTTTGCATGAAAGGCAGCACGAAGGTAAACATCACTGCGATGGATGCCGACGACAGGATACTGTATACCACCGTGTTGATACCCATCTGTGTCAGCAGTCGCTTCCAGGCGCTCTGCTGTTGGCTGTTGTTATGACTCATCGACAGGTGGTTCAGTGAACTGATGACGTGTGTTGGCAGACGGCGCTCCAAAGCATTGTAGGCTGGGGTGGCCAGACGTATCATATAAGGAGTGAGAAACGTGGTGATGACGGATACGGCAACGACAACGGGATAGAGGAAGTCGCCGATGACGCCTAACGACAGACCTAATGAGGCGATGATGAACGAGAACTCACCAATCTGTGCCATAGAGAATCCGCAACGCATGGCAGACCTGAGACTCTCACCACCCAGCATAAAGGAGAACGAACCGAACACGGCCTGACCGATGAGGATGGTCAGCACCAGCGTGATGATGGGCCAGGCGTAGCTGATTAGAATCTGGGGGTCGACCAACATACCAACTGATACGAAGAAGATGGCACCGAAGAGGTTCTTGACAGGCTCTACGAGCTTTTCTATCTTTTCGGCCTCGATGGTCTCTGCCAGAATGCTACCCATGATGAAAGCACCAAAGGCTGACGAGAATCCGACCTTCGTGGAGAAGACTGCCATGAAGCAGCACAGACCAAGAGACACGATGAGTAGCACCTCGTTGTTGATGAGGCTGCGTACGGAACGCAGGAAGATGGGGATGGCAAAGATGCCCACCACGAGCCATAGTACCAGGAAGAAACCAATCTTCACAATGGACCCCAGCATCTGTCCGCCATCGGGACTGTTACCACTGGCGATGGCACTCAGCATCACCATCATGACGATAGCGAGGATGTCTTCCAATATCAATACCGACATCACCAAGCCGGCAAACTGTTGTTGGCGCAGTCCTAAATCATCGAAAGCCTTATAAATAATAGTAGTAGAACTCATGGCGAGCATACCACCCAGGAAGATGCAGTCCATCTTTGACCAGCCGAAGGCATGACCGACGATGACACCCAGCATGGACATAGAGAAGATGATAACCATCGTGGAGATGAACGGCGAGATGCCCATCTTCAGGATTTTCTTGAACGAGAAGTCCAGACCCAGCGAGAACAACAGGAACATCACACCAATGTCTGCCCACAGTTGGATGTTCTCCCTGTCAGCCACGGAAGCGGTATAGGGCATGTGGGGTGATACCAGAAAGCCGGCAACGATATAGCCCAACACCAATGGCTGTTTCAGGCGTTTGAAGATGAGGGTCACGATGCCTGCCACGATGAGCATCAGTGCCAGGTCTTGTATCATGGTGGGTAGTTCGGACATTGCGAATTACGAATTATGAATTACGATTTAATCGTTAAAACTTGCTGTAAGCTCGCAGATTTTAACAATCAGTTGCTTGGCTTTCTCCATAGACTGGATGGGAACAAACTCATAAGGCCCGTGGAAATTGATACCACCGGCAAAAATGTTAGGGCAGGGGAGACCCTTGAACGACAATTGCGCTCCGTCGGTACCGCCACGGATGGGTTTTACCTTGGGGGCAATACCGCACTCCTGCATGGCTTTCAAGACGAGGTCGATGACGTGCATCTGTGGATCTATCTTCTCCTTCATATTATAGTACTGGTCGCTGACCATACACTCCACAGTACCCTCGCCGTAGCGTTCGTTCATCTGTTCGGCACAACGCTGGATGAGGCGTTTGCGGTCTTCAAACTTGTCGCGGTCGTGGTCGCGGATGATGTAACTCAGACGGGCCTGTTCCACATTCGACGTGATGCCCAGCAGGTGGTAGAATCCCTGATAGGCCTCTGTTGTCTCGGGGGTCTCGTCAGCAGGCAGCATAGCGGCAAACTCCACGGCCAGACGGTTGGCATTGACCATCTTGTCTTTGGCATAGCCTGGGTGTACACTGACGCCCTTGATAGTAATCTTCGCTGAGGCGGCGTTGAAGTTCTCAAACTCTAGTTCGCCAACATCACCACCGTCCATCGTGTAGGCCCACTGACAACCAAACTTTTCCACATCGAAGTGGTGGGCACCCATGCCAATCTCTTCGTCGGGATTGAAGGCAATGCGTATCTTTCCGTGCTTAATCTCTTTGTGCTGCTGCAGATAGACCATCGCCTCTACAATTTCAGCGATACCTGCTTTGTCGTCTGCTCCCAGCAGGGTGGTGCCATCGGTGACAATCAGGTCTTCGCCCACATGCTGCAACAACTCTGGAAATTTCTTTGGTGACATAATGATACCCTCGCTCAATAGAATCTCGGCACCATTATAGTCCTTGATTATCTGGGGCTTGATGTCGGCACCAGAACAGTCGGGACTGGTGTCGTAGTGCGAGATGAAACCAATGGTGGGTATATCGCCCTTGGTGTTGGCCTTGAGGGTAGCATAGAGGTAGCCTTTCTCGTCGAGTTCTACATCGTCGAGCCCTTCATGTTCCAATTCTTTCTTCAGGTATTCGGCAAACAACAGTTGCTTGCTGGTGCTTGGCACAGTCTGGCTGTCTTCAGCCGACTGCGTATCAAACTTGGTATAGTTTAGGAATCGTTCAATAATATCCATAAAAAATGCTTATCTTTACATTCGATGTGCAAAGATAAGCATTTTCTGTCAAATAACGAGTGTTAGCGCTTGTTTTTTACTTGATTACGACTTTTTTACCGTTGACGATATAGATGCCACGCTGCATGTTGGTAACACGACGGCCTTGCAGGTCGTAAATGTTACTTCTGCCATCTGCCATTTTACCTCTTACTTCACGAATGTCTGTATGTGAGCCTGTGACATCGGTTACCGTGTGCTTATCACCCTCTTTCTGAGTGGAAATCTCGTAGAACTTCGTGGTAGTGACATTATTGATGTCAACGGTCTGAGGACTGCCTTTATCACCAGTGCTGAATACGAGGTTGACAAAGTCGTCGTTGCCATTGATGGTGAACTGTTTGGTGTACCACTGCTTGCCATCTATAGTGGTTGTTGTGGTAACCTTGTCGCCAGGCCAGTTTTTGTTGACGGGAGAGTGACTGTCATCGCCACCCCATGACCAGAAATTGACGGCTGTCCAGCCCACATTGTCGGTATTGACGTAGATGTTGATAGTGGTCTTTACAACAGGAGCAGGTTCTGTATAGGTGCGAGTAACAATACCGCTGACTGCGCCACCGATGAGCAAACCGACCTTCAGCGTCATGTTGCCGGTAATGTCAATCTTTGTACCACTGGCAACCTTTGTGCTGTTGGCAGTAGGAGTAGAACCATCAGTGGTATAAACAAGCTGGGCACCAGCAGTTGCGGTAACAGCAGTCAAGGTAGCCTTCTGTGTACCCTCATACTCACCTGATGCAAGGTCAACCCATGCGGTATTGGCATTCTGATCCAGATAGTAGGCGAAGTGGTGACCCTCAAGAACCTTAATCCATGAGGCTTCAGGGGTATACATGTTGGTCTGTCCAACGACAACGAGCAAATTGCTCTTAGAACCCTGTGATGAAAAGGCGGCATATTTGGCATTGTTTGCCTGTAGCATGTTGTAGTTGCCAGTGTTCTGGATGCCAGCAAAGCGACGAACGTCAATCATTGCCTTGATAGACTGCTTGCAGTCAATCCAGTGGGTAAAGAATACACAGGGTGTGCCTGGCATAGCCAACAGATAGGCATTGGCTGCCAGCGTATCCTTCTTCAGTGGATCCTGAGCTGCATTGGAACGTTTCTCGGTGTCGTGGTTCTCAACGAAGGTCACAGCCCACTGTTTGTATGCTCCATTATTGTAGCTGCTGCTAATCAATGGCCAGTTACCGTCGTTCTGCTGAATCAGTTTACGCCAGTCACCATTGTTAGCGGCATTACGTACTGTATAGCGGAACTGGAAGTCGAAGGCTGCACTGGTCTTACCAGTACCCTCAATCCAATTCTTAATGGTGTTGGTACCATCCCAGCACTCACCAACAGAGAACTGTGGCTGTGAGTCTTCGTTATACATCTTGGTATAGGTGGCACTATATCCTTTCACCATGTCATAACGGAAACCAGTATATCCCAGGTCGTTGAGCAGCATCTTCAGGTAGGCCTTGACGTTGGCCTGCACGTTCTCGCTCTTATGATCGAGGTCGCGCATACCGTCCCAACCCTCACCGGTATCGTTGTAGCCGAGGGTATAACCGTTCTGTTGAGCCCATGTCTTGGTCTTGCCGCCATCGTCATTGCCACAGATGTCAGTTGATTTCAACTCGTAGGTCACCCCATTATACGTTTCTTTAGGGAAGTCCACCCAGTTAGAGACATTCTTGCGGTGGTTAATGACCACATCGGCAATGGTGCCAATGCCTTTAGACTTGAAGGTCTGAATCAGGGAACGCAGTTCGGCTTCGCTACCAAACGAACTGTTGTAGTGGCCTGGGAACCAGTAGAGGTCGTCGTATCCCATTGAGGTTCCTCCGCAGTCAGCGCTTTGAGGAAGCCATACCAGTGAGAAATACTGTGATAGTTCGTCGGCCTGCTTTTCTAGCTTGACCCACTGCGACTGAGAGAAGGAATCCCAATAGAAGCCCTGCAACATTACACCCTCATATTGGGCAGGCCATCCCTGAGCTGACAGGGACAGCGTTGCCAGCGTACATACTATAAGCGAAAAAAGTTTCTTCATCGTGTTGACTCGTTTTTAGGTTATGCTGCTGCAAAGGTACAAAGAAAAGTGCTACGTTGTTTTCCAATGCCGTTGAATAGTTTTGTAACAGCGGTGCAATCGTTTGCACCGATGCTTAAAAAGAGGCGGGCACTACCTCATATTGGTGGTGTCCGCCTAATTTCGTGTTTTTATAGTTAGACCTAGGTGTGTCTTGTCTTATTTTATTTTAATATCAGATACTCAAAGGGTTCAAGCTCAATGGTGTCATTAAGACGGAACTCTTTGTCTGTTGCTTCATCCTCTACCTCGTGTCCAATCCATGACTGGGGAACCTGAACTTTCTTGTTCTCATTGCGTACGTTGACGAGAATAAGGAAGTGTTCATCGGCATTCTGCTTCTCAAAGACAAGTACATCATTGTCGGGGTAGGGGGTCATTGTTCCCTTACGGAGAGCAGGGTACTCATTATACAAGCCAATGAGTTTCTTGTATTCCTGATAGATTTCTGGCTTGGCAGACCAGTCAACGGGTACATATTTGAAGAAGTTGATAGGCTCTGGATAACCTACTTCCTGCGAACCATAGATGAGTGCGCCACCATGAGGGAAGATGCTGGCGACATAGGCAGCCATTGCTCCACGGTCGTTGGTGAACTGTACGCAGGGCTCTACCTCAGTGGCGTGGTCGTGATTGGTGGTAAAGCGTAATTTTACCTTGCCGTCAGGCAGACTGTCGTATTCTGCTTTGTCTGCTTTTAACAGGTCAGATGCAGGATTACCCTTGAATACTTTCGACAGTACATCCTTGTAGTCCCATCCATAGTTCATGTCAAAGCCTCCAATGGTGAAGTTGTCAGCATTCTTACCCTCGGCCAACATGACGATACGACGCTCGCCTGCAGCCTCTCGTAACTGGGTGATGGCATCTTTCCAGAAATCGGCAGGTACGCCATCTGCCACATCGCAACGGAAACCGTCAATGCCTACTTCAACAATCCAGAATTTCATGGCATCAATCATGGCTTCGCGCATATCCTTGTTGTCATAGTTCAGGTCGGCTACGTCCTCCCAGTTCCAAGGCTGCGGACAGATAATGGTGTCTGCTTTTTCGTCACGCGTGTACCAGTCTGGATGTTCCTTTACCCAAGGATGGTCCCATGCAGTGTGGTTGGCCACCCAGTCAAGGATGATGCCCATCTGGTGTTCGTGACATACTTGGGCAAGGTGTTTGAAATCGTCGATGGTACCAAACTCAGGAGCAATAGCTTTATAGTTGCTGATGCAGTAAGGCGAGTTTTTGCCTTTCTCAATGCCAATAGGGTAGATAGGCATTACCCACATCATGTTGACGCCTAAGTCACGAATGGAGTCGATACGGGCTGCTACTGCATTGAGTGAATTGCTGGCTGCAAAGACGCGCGGATTTACTTGATACATGGCAATGTCAGCCACTTCGGGTAGTTGAAACGCCTCAGTGCTCTTCTCTTGTCCAGGCTTACAGCCTACAAGCGTTGCAAGGATGCAAACGGATAATAATAGCTTTTTCATATTTTGTATTGGTTTTGAGTGAAAAATCAGGCGAGCCGTTTCAACGAGCGACTCGCCTGATAGTTGTGTTTTTATAGTTAGACCTAGGTGTGTCTTATTTTATTTTGCTGTGATAGTGCAGTACGACTTAGTGTCGCAGAGTGGGTAGAACTCGATATGCACATTACCACTCAGAGTGACGGGGATGTTGTCGTTAGAACCATTGATGATGTTGTCCATCGTACCACCCCAGTTGCCATCGGCGCTGTCCCAAGTGCCATTGCCCTTGAACTTGATAACACCAGCCTCGGTGAATGTGGCATCACACTCCCAGCAGTGCTTGTCGTGGTTGAAGGTCATTGCAACACCATTGTCCCAGTCGTTGCCAACTGCGCTACCAACTACATATACGCTGTTGATGGCTGTCAGCTTGAAGCTCATGTCAGCGAGGTTCACGTCAGCACGATAGAAACCAGGTGCAGGCATGATGTTACCAGAACCGCCATCGTCAATCAGTGTACCTGTGAGTGTAGCATCATCAAATGTGCCAGTACCATAGTTACCATTGTCCCAGTTGCCGGCAGCACCACGGAACTTGAAGGCGCCCTTGCCATCAGTCCATGAGTCATCCTTAGCATAGAAGTAACCAGTGTAGGTACCGTTTCCGTCAGCGCAATACAGTGGCTGCTGATAGTCACCCCAATTGTTGTTACAACCAGCCTCATAGATGTACTCCTGGAAGTTCAGCGGAGTAATCTCGTAAGTCATCTGAAGGGCATTGATGGTGAAACGGTAGAACTTAGCTTTACCATCAACGTGGAAAGTGTTCTCAACGCCTTCGCCCATGATGTAGCGACGCTCGAACTTACCAGTGAGGTCGAATTCATCTTTGTAACCAAAGAGTTTTGTCCAGTCATTGTTGCCAACAGCGTCCATAGCCTCGTCGTCGCCAAAGGTGAACCAGATGTCGCCTGTACCGCCATTGCCTTCGAAGACGTAAGTGAAGATAGGATCTTCGAAGACGTCCTTATCGCTATGAGAGAACTTCTTGTTCTTATTGCTGTTCCACTCACTGTTAGGACCACCAATGAGGTAGTAACTCTCGGCAACGTTGACAGCCTCAATTTTATAAGTACGATCCATCATGTTCAGAGTAACCTTGATGAACTTAGCGCCTGCAGGTACGCAGAATGAATGCTCACCACCGAGATTATAGCGGTAGTCGAAGGTTCCCTCTGCATCCTTGCTGTCACCAGTAGTTCCGAACAGTTTGGACCAATCGTCACCAGCAATAGCCTCACAAGCTTCGTCATCACCGAATGCGAACCAAGTGTCACCCTCAGAGGCAGCGAAGACAACCGTGAAGACGGGATCCTCATAAACATCCTTGCCGCTATGGGTGAACTTCAAGGTCTTGTTCACTGCAGACTCCTTCCAGTCGTTAGGACCACCAATAAGATAGTAGTTGTTCGAAATCTGAGGAGCAACTGGTGTCAGTGTGATGTTGATATCACCAGCGTCAATCAGTACTCCCTGACCATCCTTGACAGCGTCTGCATAGACGTGACAGTTGAAGGTACGTGGAGCAGGACGTGGACCATAGTACTTGACAACGGCTTCTTGCAATGCTGATTTTGAGAAGTTACCCTCAGCGTCAAGAGCGTTCAGTATGGTAGGCTCAGCTTCATCGATGTCTGTAGGTGATATGTATGCACGTACACCACTGAGCAGATAACCCTCAGGAAGTGCTGCACCGCTGAGGCTGATAAGCTTAACTGTCTCCTCTGTAACGGTATTGAGGTCGATACCTGTTGCACTGGCAGCTGAAGCCGTGTAGCCAGGAATCGTGACAGCGTCTTCAGGCAGATAAGTCTTCTGCTCTGCCCAATCTTTGAAGTCCTCGTTACAGGCTGCCATGAGCAGACCTGTAACAACGAGGGACATATAGAATGCTAACTTTTTCATATTCATTTTCTGTTATTGGTTATTATTTGATCTCACCGGTTTCAGTACCGAAGTTCAGATAGAGCTTCTGACCTGCCATACCCTGAACACGATCCTGGTCACCACCCATGCCACGATAGACAATCTTCTTGTCGAATACCATGAACTCAGATTTCCACCAATCGAAGCCAGGAATCTTCACGTATGCACGCAGACCACCGTCACCGCTTGTATCGTTGGTGAATGCAGGCGATACGAAGTCACCATCCTTAGTGGTAGGAACAGTGAAGTCACAGCCGTCTTCCAACTCTGCCCAGCTTGCACCAGGAGTAGCAGTACCCATCAGCCATACAGTAGGCTTGTTGAACTGTGCGTCGTAAACAATGTCGCGACCAGCAACAGAGGTTGTGATAATCATCAGGTACCAGCCTGGGTTAGAAGATGCAATGTTGCCACCTGCATCAACAATCTCACTAGCAAGGTCACCGGTGATGCTGTTCAGACCAGCGAAACCAACTTCGCCACCGTCCCATGCCTTTTCTGCATTGAACTTGATACCAGAGTCGTCAATCCATACCATGTGCCAGAATACGTTAGCACCGTCGTAGCACTGAACCATTGACAGTGATGTATTCCAATCCCAACCATTGAAGTTACCTGTGATGTACAAGTTGTCAGGTGTGTTAACAGGAGGCAGAGAGTAGGCGAGGACAATCTTGTTCATAGAAACGATGTTGGAAATTGTCTCATAACCATCGATGGCACCACCGGCATTCTGCATGGCATTGCTACGTACACGGAAGTATACGGGAATAGTCATGGGGAAGTCGGCCTCCGTCTTACCTTTGTCACACTCCATAGTTGTCAGTGTGGAAGCAAGCAGAGCTGCATCAACCTCAATCTTGGTAGAAGATGTGGTGGCTATAACCTCAGCATTGCTCATGTCGCTGTTGAGAGAAACCTCCATATCGTAGTTGGTGTATGCAGGGAATCCATAGTTAGGCACACTCTTCAACGTAAAATTCAGAACCGTTGAATTGGCCAGGTCGCAGTCGATATTTGCCGTGCCTGGTGTGTTGAGTACCAGCGAACCGTCGGTAGGCTTCTGCAGGGTGGGATTGGAGTCGCGGTCGTCCTCACAAGCCGTCAGAAGACAAACGCTGCAGAGTACCAATAATGCGGACTTTATAATCTTTTTCATGTCTGTAATCATTTAAAGTTGCTTATTTATATCCATCATTCTGATGCAGGTTGCTATTGGTGGCAATTTCGTTAGATGGGATTGCATAGATGTTCATGTATGCGGGGAATGTTGTACCATTATAGGAACCACCCTTCCACTGCCACTTGTAGCTATTATTACCTCCATAGAGTCCGAAACGGATGAGGTCAACACGACGACGTCCTTCGTAGTAGAACTCGCGAGCCCACTCGTCGATGATGTCGTTCAAAGTATAGTTTCCATCAGTTCTTTGAGAAGCATTGGCACGAGCACGAATCTGGTTAATCAGGTTTGTACCTTCAGTTGTAGTCTGACCACCATTGGTGCGAGCTGTTGCCTCAGCATAGGTAAGGTAAGCCTCTGCCAGACGGAACAGGAAGAAGTCGGTGTCTGGGAACGAAGCATTGTGTGCTGCTGCGTTGCTGCTGTAGAAGTTGGTCCACTTAGCTACGCCGTAGCCGTTGGTGAACTCAGTAACCTTCTCCACATCCAGAGTGTGCTCTTCGCTGCAGAATAGTGCACGATCGTCGTTGGCAGCTGCTGCCATGTCGAATGACTGCTTACCTTCAGGAGCGTTGTCCAATGGGAAGAACTTTTTGATAAGTTCAGGACGTGCGCGGTTACCACCCCAAGCCTGGTCGGTATTGTTCGTTGCAGCAGGATCAAGAGGATTGGCGTGCATACCATTGTTATAGCAAGAAGCGATGCAGAACAATGAGCCACCCCAGCTGGTAGTCTTAGAACCATCCTGCAGAATGGGGAAGACGGCCTCCAAAGCAGCGTTTGTCTCGCCATTGTCACCCATAAACAGCATCTGATAAGCAGTCCACTGGTTAGCACCAACAGTATTCAACTTATAGTTGGCATCGATAACCTTCTTAGCATACAGGGCAGCTTTCTCCCACTGAGGAGTGTTAGTGTAAACCTCTGCATTCAGGTAGAGGCGAGCTAGCAACATCCATGCGGCACCCTTGGTAGCGCGACCGTAGTCAGCATCTGTTGACTTCATGGCTTTAGCATCCATCAGGTTGGGCTCTGCAGCCAGCAGTTCACCCTCAATCCAGTTGTAAGCCTCCTGGCGAGAAATCTGTGATGGCTTCTCCAAAGTTGTTGAGAAAGGAATGTTGCCAAAGGCATCCATCAGCATATAGTAATGGAGTGCACGTACAAAACGTATTTCTGCCGTACGGGTAGCATCACCACCGTCACCCACCTCATTGAGGTAGCTGTTACAATAGTTGATACCTGTGGTGAGGCGATAGTAGTACATGTGCATCATAGGATGTGAAGCATCATACTGGTTGAAGTTGAAACCAGCAATACCAGGGTCACCCCAGCAGCAGATAGACTCATCGGTAGGCAACTCGTTGGAGTTGAACAACTGACGGATGAATCCTGCTGTACCACCATCGTAACCGTCGATATCCGAGTCGCCGTTAGCACCACCGTTGCCGGGAAGAGCCAAGTTAGCATAGCACTTCAGATAAAGACCGTCAAGATTCAATTCTGTAGAAAGGTTCGGATCGATGGGGTCGACATCCAAATCCTTCGTACATGATGTCATGCCCAGTGCCAGAGCAAGAGCAGCTGTGGGCAATGTGTATTTGAATATATTCTTCATGACTTTATGTTCTTATGATTAGAAATTCAGATTCAGACCAACAACGATAGAGAAAGGACGTGGATACATGTTCTGATCAACGCCATTGGCAATCTCAGGATCCAAACCTTTATACTTCGTAATGGTAAATACGTTAGATGCAGCAACAGAGAGACGACCGCTCAGACCGTGATAGCCTGATGACTTGAACAGGTCGCTGAAAGAGTAACCCAGCGTAATGTTGTCGCACTTCAGGAAAGAAGCATTCTGAACATAGTAGTCTGACTGGTTAGCTGTCAGTTCCCAAGTCTGCCAGTTGCGCTCCAGAGCATCGGTGAGGTGGTTGCTCATATGGGCATCCTGAACCCATGCACCTGTAGCACCTACGTTGCTTGAGCCGCGCAGTACGTCGTTGAAGACGTAGTTGTTGAGGCTGGCACGCAGTGAGAAGCTGAAGTCGAAGTTCTTGTACTCAAAACGAGAAGCGAAGCCCATGGTAACAGGAGCAGCAGGGCTCTTGTAAAGGTAGCGGTCGTCAGGAGTAATCACACCATCACCATTGCGGTCAACTACGCAGTTCTCAATAGGATTGCCGTTAACATCGTAAACCTGCTGGTAAACGTAGAATGAGCTGGCAGGATAGCCTACCTGATGAGCCTGTACATAGTTACCCGTACCACCACCGGCGTTTGGACCAGTCTCTACGGGCTTACCATTGTCGGATACACCCTCCAGGTCAGTAATCTCGTTCTTATTATAAGTAATGTTGTAGTCCAACTGCCAGAAGAAATCCTTTGTTACAATAGGTTTCCAACCGATAGAGGCCTCAATACCAGTGTTCTTCAGTGAACCAATGTTCTGCCACATCATGTTCTTGTAACCAGACATAGCAGGAGCCTTGGCATAGTTCAGCAGGTCGGTAGTCTTACGATAGTAGTAATCTACGCTGGCTGTCAGACGCTGATCCAAGAAACCGAAGTCCATACCAACGTTGTAGGTTGTAGTGGTTTCCCACTTCAGTTTGTCGGTATAGTTGCCTGGACGATAGAGCACACCGTCGAGACCGGCGATAGGATAGAGACCGTTGGTACCAACGCTGACATCATAGGTGTGTACCCAACCATAGTCTGATACACCATCCTGCTGACCAGTCTTACCCCAACCGAGGCGGAGCTTCAGGTCGCTTACAGCGTCAACGTTCTTCAGGAAGCTCTCGTTCTTAATCTTCCATGCCAGAGCGAGAGAGGGGAATACTGCCCAGTGGTCAGCGAAACGGCTTGAACCATCATCACGCAGCGTGAAGGTCAGCATGTAGCGATCCATCAGGGTGTAGTTCATACGACCGAAGAATGATACCAGATAGTGCTCGGTCTTGTAAACCTTGTTGTCATCGGCAGACTCATAGTCGTACTTGGTGCCACGCAAACTAACATTGTTGTTTGTCCAAGGATAGTAGCGAGGCTTGTCAGTCTTCTCGCTGCTCCAGAAACGCTGCCACTCGTAACCAACCATGATGTCGAAGTGGTGATCCTTGTTGAAATCCTTATAGTACTGTGCGTAAGCATTGAAAGTGGTGTTACGCTTGGTCTTCTCCCAGTAACCGGTCTTTCCGTAGTAGATGCTACCTGCAGAACCAGGAGAACTCTGCTCCATATTGGTGTGCTGGCGACCCTTAGAAATATCGATACCCAATGTCATGTGCAAACGGAGGTCTTCGAAACCATGAACCTTATAGTCGAATTCTGCGCTACCAATGAACGAACGGCTGTGAGCAATCTCGCTCTGCTCGTTAAGCAGTGACAGCGGGTTGCTGGTGGCATCCTTGAACTTGGTGAATGGCCATGTGCTGTCGTTATAAGAAGCAGGACCAGTCCACTGATAGTAACCGTTGAAGTTGTTGAGCGTTCTTTCGAGATCAGCGCCCAACATGTTCTTGCTGTAAACAGAGGTGAATGAGTAAGGATCCTGTGTGGGGTCCATGCTGATAGCAGCACCTACAGCACCTGTGTTAGCATACTGTGCACGAGAGTAGCTGCCCTTGGCATTCAGGTTAATTGTCAAGTGGTCATTCAGCAATGAAGGATTCAGGTTGAAAGAAGCGGTAACGCGCTTGTAGTCTGAAGTCTTGATAGTACCCTGTTGATCGGTGTATCCAACAGAAACACGATAGGGGAGATTCTTCACGGCACCAGAAACAGTGACGTTGTGGTCGTGAGAGACTGCAGTGCGATAGATGAGGTCCTGCCAGTCTGTGTTGGCGGTACCCAGTGCGCGATAAGCATCGTGGTCGGTACCATACAGATTCTGAATGTACTGACGGAACTGGTCACCATCCATCACGTCGAGAGTCTTTTTATTCTTGCTGATAGTCAAGCTTCCAGCATAAGAAACCTGAGGAGCCTGAGCACCCTTGCGACCCTTCTTGGTGGTGATAATGATGACACCATTAGAACCACGGCTACCATAGATGGCGGTAGCAGAAGCATCCTTCAGAATGTTGAATGACTCAATATCCTGAGGGTTGATGGTAGACAGAATATTCGGAGAACCAGCTACACCACTGTTGTCAATAGCCAATCCGTCGATAACGATCAACGGGTCGTTAGATGCTGACAGTGACGAACCACCACGAATACGAATCTGAGAACCTGTGCCAGGCTCACCGCTGTTGCTGATAACGCTAACACCGGCAACCTTACCAGAGAGCATGTCCTGAGCGTTGACAACAACACCCTTGTTCTTGCCATCGGGCTTGAGGGCAGCGACAGAACCGGTTAGGTCACTCTTCTTTACAGTACCATAACCGATAACGACGACGTTGTCCAGGACATTGGCGTCTTCACGAAGTGTGATTACCAGGTCAGCAGCAGCTTTCACTGTAGCTGTCTGATAGCCTACATAAGATACAGAGATGTCTGCACCCTGATTAGCCTTCAGTGCGAAGTTACCGTCGAAGTCGGTGACAGTAGCCGCCTGTGTACCTACTACGCGCACGGTAGCACCGATGACTGGCTCGCCCTGATCATCCTTCACATGGCCTTTTACGTCAATCTGCGCAAAGGCACCTACCGAAAGGAAGAGTCCCAACAAGAGGACCAACATCCTAAACGGATTTCGAATGTTTACTTGCTTCATCTTTTGTTATTTAGTTAGTATATTAAATAATGTGTAAAGTCATCATTTGGTAGTAGTGTTGACCTAAATCAAGTGCAAAGTTAAGATTTGTTTCAATTCGTTGATACTATTTGGGAGTTAAATTCGTTATTATGAATGTGCAAACGTTTGCATTACTAATAGGACATAAAAGAGATAAAACGAAACACATGGTATTCAACTTTTCAATAACTTTGCAAAGTGATCAAACATCACTGGCTATTAACTACCAACCTGTATGAAAGATAATGCACCATTGACGATGAAGGATATTGCCCGCGAGCTAGGAGTCTCGGTGGCAACGGTGTCGCGTGCCTTGAAGGACTCGCCACGCATCTCTCCTGAGCGTCGTGCGCTGATTCAGGAGTATGCCCGTGAGCATAATTTCACCCCCAATCCCATTGCAGAATATTTAAGGTACTCGCGCGTGCAACCCCTCAAGGTGATAGGTGTCATCATCCCTGAGTTGGCTCATTATTATTTCTCTACGGTGCTGGCAGGCATCGAGGAAGAAGCCTTCAGTCGGGGTTACCGTATCATGGTGGCACAGAGCGAGGAACGCTATGATAAAGAGGTGAAGATCTGTCAGTCGTTCCTTGAAGACAAGGTCTGTGGTATCATCATCTCGCAGGCCAAGGATACCCAGCAGTATGACCATTTCCGCAAGTTACAGGATGCAGGCGTACCCCTGGTGTTTTATGACAGGATATGTACAGGCATCAATGCCAGTCGTGTGGTGGTCGATGACTATATGGGGGCCTTCAATGCCGTGAGTTATCTGATAGAAAAGGGGTGCACGCGCATTGCTTTCTATGGTGCTGCTATGACGATGGAGATTACGAAGAATCGTTTCAATGGCTATAAGGATGCAATCCTGAAGTATGGTTTGCAGTATGACCCGTCACTGACGTATATCTGTGACAATCGTGCTGATGCTGAGGTCATCACCCCTGAGGTGTTGGAGCGAGAAGACCGTCCCAATGGTTTCTTCGCTGTTAACGACGATACGGCCATAGGTATTCTCTATACTGCCAAGCACATGGGTTTCCGGGTGCCCGACGATATCAGCATTTGCGGATTTACCAACGGCCAGCGTGCTGTTGCCTGTGACCCCATGCTCACAACGGTTGAGCAGCGAGGCAAGCGAGTAGGCGAGGAGGCTGTCTCCATCCTTATCGACAAGGTAGAGGGCCATATTCCTTCCGACCAAGTCGTCAAGCGCGTGGTTCGCACCAAACTCATCGTCCGTGGAACGACCAAGTAGTGAAGAAGTTAGAAGAAGATAAATAAGATATTATGAAACAAAAACCGAATTTACCGTTTTGGAGCCTGTGGAATCTGAGTTTTGGATTCTTTGGCGTACAGATAGCTTATGCACTGCAGTCGGCTAACATCTCGCGCATCTTTGCTACGCTGGGTGCCGACCCGCATAACCTGAGCTATTTCTGGATACTTCCCCCACTGATGGGTATCCTTGTGCAACCGATTGTCGGAACACTGAGTGACAAGACCTGGACACGCTGGGGACGTCGTATTCCTTATTTGTTT
>JAEEGL013757849.1_pt1 | contig 21897 bp, 23 predicted proteins | sample 9134231 | NCBI WGS metagenome assembly JAEEGL01 (sample SAMN16246548, study PRJNA631951) | gut metagenome | biome: gut microbiome; feature: rumen; material: fiber-attached | host: Bos | place: Iran: Karaj | collected 2018-10 | reverse complement strand
TCGTTAAAAAAGCACTTTCAAATTATCACTTTTCACTCTTTTCATAATTATTTCTCCCCAAAAATCCACAAATATCTTTTGCAAATAAACCATTATTTCCTAAATTTGCAGCATAACAATATTGTTACCAGCCTATGGCACGAAATTACGGTTTGACATATCATCGCTACATATTCCAGGGCAAGGAGTTCGACATGATGCACGGGCTGCGCTGGCACGACCACGGAGCACGCTTCGCCGACAACACCATACTCCGCTGGACAACAATGGACCCTCTCTGCGAAAAATTCTACGACACCTCGCCGTATGTCTCCTGCGGGAATAACATGATGAAATATTTTGATACAGATGGAAAAAATTTATACAAGTTAACTTCCAAGGGGTATATTATCTATTAATATTCTAAATTTCATCACTTATGACGAATATCGTGAACATTCAACGTTAGATGACATCCTTTTAATCTCAAATAGTTAATTATATGAAAAGAAATATATTATTCATATTGCTAATTCTCGCCTGCAATTGTTTCATTTATAGACAATTCGTATTCTGCAGTATATCCCAAATTCATGTGGATGAGTTATCTGACAAACTGGACAATTTATTTCATTTCAATCGCTTGAACTATATCTATAAAGGTCAGACAATAAGGTTTAAAGAAGCAAACCTTCTTACATGTAAGTATCATCACCCTCACATTAAATCTTGTATGTGTAATAAGCTCGAAATGAAAACGGAATGTGTAGGCAAGGAGGACGTTGAAATAAGATTCTGTTTTGACAATACAATTCTAATAAAGTCAACAGGGAAATGTAAACGCATTAAAGTAAGAGAACTAGATCACTATCTATGCTCATATCTACCTAATTATAACGTAAAACCTAACCCAATACTTCCTAAATTTGTCGGAATCTCATTTACTGACGGAAAGACACATTACTTCTATTTCGACAATCTATCATGAAAGATTATGGAGAAAGTAGAGACGGGGTTATGATATTTCCACATACAGGTTCAAGAATTCTGAAATCAGGAAAAAGAGATAGAAGATTTCTGGAAAACGTATCTGATACCACTAATTATTTTGTTAATTTTTTTATAAGATAAAACGATGAAAAGAAAAATATTTGTTTTAATATCCCTGTTTCTCTGTGGATGGGCAATTGTTGTTGATTCTGCATATTTTCTGATGGAGATTGATTATCCTAACGGATTGCCAATATGGGAAAACGCTTGTCTATATGTACTTCCCTATGTTATTTCCATTGTTTGTGTTTTTATTATTATGTATCGACTAATAAAAGAATGGAATATTAATAAAAATGAGATAGAAAAGTAATATTACTTACATGAATTAAAATGAAGTATGCTTCCGAGTAATCATTTACAACAATATGAATAATAGTTATAACTCGATAACATTCTCAGTTTTCTTTTTCGATTCTTTAGAGTCGTTTAAAAATGTTGTAACAGAAATCTTTAAATTAATTAAATGAAGAATTTCTTTTTTATTCTTGCATTGCTTACTATAATAGGATGCGGCGCTAAACCTCCTTACAAAGTGGACATACATGTTACAAATACGGTATATATAAATACTTTTTATGACATAACACCTGAAGCATTTGACAAAGGAGAGCTTTCGTACTCGAGAGATACGATCACCCTTCATGACTATGATGATGCCAAGGAAATTTGTAAATTGAAAGAAAGCATAGACAATCTTCATTTTACCAATGAAGAAACATATTCATTAGATACAAGAGGTAAAATCATATTTTATTATCCTGAAGATATTCAAATTATGTACTTTGACAGTTTCTACATGTATAGGAAAAAAGATAATTACTATTTTGAATTATCCAAAGAATTTAAAAAGATAATAGATGACATCTGCTATAAAAGAAACAGAAGGAAGCCTTTCACTATATGACCCTTAACTCTTTTTGATAAATATTCGATGATAAGCGAAAACAATATGATGTACGACAACGGTAATATGACACGCTTCGCCGACAATACCATCCTCCGCTGGACAACAAAGGACCCACTCTGCGAGAAATACTACAACACCTCGCCGTATGTCTTCTGTCTTAACAACCCACTGAGATACGAAGACCCTGATGGCAAAGTTGTCAAACCAAGCCATCAAACAGTGAATATGGTTGACTGCAATGTAAAACTTCGAGAAATGATTATAAGATCAAAACAAGAAACTATAAAAAATATGCAAGAATGAAGAAATTATTATTTACATTTTGTTTTTTGCTTAGTGCCATTAGATGTTTTTCCCAAATTCTAATAGATACAGTGACATATATATACTATGATGATGTCGGTGTTGAGTATAAAATTTGGGAATTGAAGGTTAGGAATAATACCGAAGATATTTACTTTACTTGGATTTCACCGGATTCGATAATAAAAAAGTCCAAGAAAGATCAAATCCATGATTTTTTTATAAAAAGATATGGCGACTTTAGTTATTTGGATTTATATTATGAGGGCTTATTACATAGGTTTTCTTGGTCAAATAGGAATTTCATAAAGAAAATTAATCCCAATGAAACGTTTACATACGACGTACTATATAAAAATATAAATACATATGAAAATAAAATAGTAATTGTTACTAAAGACGAAATAGAGAGTATATACAATATTGATACTTGCGCACTTCCTGTTTTTGAGAACGAATCTGTCATTTTACCTCTAATGGAGATAAATAAAGGAATATACGTTGGTGAGTAACGATGATAAAAAAGTGTATAGTATAACATATACCATTTTAGGAGGAGGTGCTGATAAGACATCAGGGAATTGTAACACTTCCTCATCTACAATACTTATCAAATCTGGAGTTGGTGAAGAGGAAATGAAATCCTTAGAAAGGAATATAAAAGGCATAAACACAGGATTTCTAATAACTACCCCAAAACCTTGGACAAAGAAAGAACAAGAAAAAGCCTTGGAAGAAAGGAAAAAGATTGATGAGAGTAACAGTTTGAAAGCTCTATAATATGAAAAAAATATTATTATTTTATATACAATGTTGTATTTATACACGTTGCTTAGACATAATTATGATATGCCTATCATTAAACCAATGCGACATAGGAAGTCCTGATTTCAAGTTCGGCTTTAGTCTTATGGTGCTTGCTAATTGTGCAATATATGCTCCAATATATACCTTAACTGCCAGTATTTTGTACTATACAAATGTCAATAAAGCATTACTATCAAGTAAATGGCTCTGTTTCTTATATTGTAATGTTCCATTCGTATGCTACGAATTAATTGAAAAATTTTGTATTTATAATGGTTTCAATGTAGATTACAGATTAGAATATAGTATCCCTATAGTTTTCATAATCCAAAATGTAATTATTATCTTGAATCACGTCTGTTCAAAATAAAGCTTTGTTGCATAATCTAAAAAACATATATTCCATGATTGATGCGGGTGTTATAAATTCGAGATTGGTTTTTGAAATCTTACAAATCGTATTGCAAGAGGAAGACTTCACTGTTACCCAACCCGACGGGACGTGTACCTACTACTTCGGCACGGGCTACATAAAACAAGACGGACTATCATACACGACCTATCCTGGTCAGACTCCCGTCCAGTCTCCGCCGCAGTATTTCTACTACACGAAGGACCATCTGGGTAACATCCGATCTGTTGTGACGAAGAACCCGTCAACGAACGTTATCAGTGAAGTGCAGCGGACACATTACTATCCCTATGGCGGCATCATCGCCGACATAAGGCATATAGCCAAGAACTAACGAAGATAATTAATCGATGGAAGAATGAAAATCCTAATTATACTCCAGAACAAGCTAAAAACTTTATTGAGTCTATTGCCAATAGATATAAAGAGATTATTATAAAAAATGAGGGACTTGTCAAATAAAAATAAAAAAGGAAACCATGAGATATTATAAAATAACTACAGATTCACCTAACGTTTATCCTCAGACAGAATGCTTGACGGTTTTTTCGGCTGAAGCGATATCTCCATGGAAGATTCATGATGGAATAAACGTACCTTTATCTTTCAAGTTAAAGAAAAAAGCTATACTTACAGATGTTGTGACGCATATATCAGGTCCAGCGGAAGATTTTCTAATTAGTAAGAGAATGAAGGATATTTTTGACTCTTGTAATATTATGCAGCACCAATATTTTAACGCCATTTTAAGAACGAATAAAGGAGTTCATGATTATTATTGGTTACACCTTTCACAACCTGATTTGGCAAGGAAAATCGATTTTAAAAAATCAGAGTTTGTCCAAACAGAATGGTGCGTTGAGAAAGGTATAATTTGTCTAGATTCGTACGATCATTATATACGATTAAAATCTCAAGACAATTTAGCATCCCTAGGGGTAAATATAAATAAAATTGTAATGTTGAAGGAATTTGACAGGACATTGGATTTGTTTTATCTTCTTCCATTTGATTCTACTGTATATGTATCGGAAAAATTAAAAAAGAAAATAGAAGATGCAGAAGTCACGGGGGTATCATTCTCAAGCGAGATAACAATATAGTAAGATAAATGATTAATGTATGGATATTTTAGATATTTTTAAACATGACACCAGAATTTGGGGGATTGGTTTCGTAAAAGAGGAATATAAATTGGTATTTGATATAGACTTAATATTAGATTCTCAATTAAAGGAAGGATATTATAAGTTCACTTTATGTCCTTCAACTGTTGTACTAAATAACATAAACAACCTGACAATAGACATAGACGCAGATGATGGACTTGTTATAAATGATGCCACTATTAATACTATATTAACACCAAAAAATATTGAGTACCTTCCTCACGGCACAAAAGAAATAGATATTGAGATAGAATTAATGGAGGGATCTATCTCTTTTAGAACAATCGGAGGTTCATTATACATACGTGATACATATAAATTGTGTAATAGTACGGAACTTAATTATAAAACACGCGGTGGAATAAATTTAGTAGAATATGGAGAGGAGACAATGCCGTGTTCCATAATTCGTTGGTTGAATAACTATGAGTAAGAATTTTTATCATGGTATAGAAATATCAGAAGACGCAAAGAGTATCATCTGCTATACATCCGACTTAAATGGTCTGTTCTTTAAGTATCCGTGCAGATTAAAGCAATAAAAAGAATACAATCTAAAAAGATTTTGGTTTTCATAATTTATAGAACACAATATTGAATAATCGCCTCATAAAGTTAGGCTTCATTTCGGTAAAAAAAACTAAAACTTTCGTTTTTATTTTGTTCTACGCTCAATTTGCACTAAGCAATGACTTCGTCGAGTTAGGCTTCATTTCGGTAAAAAAAACTAAAACTTTCGTTTTTATTTTGTTCTACGCTCAATTTGCACTAACTTCGCAGACGTTATGAGCATAACAAAGATAGCAGGATTAGCGTTCAATGCACGTCAGAAAGATCTTGAGCGCCACTATACTGAGCCCTTGCTTTTGCAGCAGGAGGTGCTGAGAAGGCTTGTCCGTCAGGGCTGCGCAACGGAATACGGACGCACTCATGGCTTCGACAGCGTGAGGGGATACGACGATTTTGCAAAGGCGTCGCCAGTGAACTCGTACGAGGAACTGAAACGCGACATTGACCGCATGCGCCACGGCGAGCGCGACGTGCTGTGGCCGGGAACAGTGAAATGGTATGCAAAGTCATCAGGGACGACCAACGATAAGTCGAAATTCATCCCCGTGTCGCATGAGGGGCTGCATCGTGTGCACTATGCCGGGGGTTTCGACTCGGTGGCTTTCTACTTGAGGAACAATCCCAACAGTCGCATGTTCGACGGTAAAGGACTCATACTCGGTGGCAGTCATGCGCCTAACTACAACAGGAAAAAGAGTCTTGTCGGCGACCTGAGCGCAATACTGATAGAGAACATCAACCCGTTGGCCAACCTGGTGCGTGTGCCGAAGAAGAAGGTGGCGCTGCTCAGCGACTTCGAGATAAAGCGCGACCTCATAGCACGCTCCACACTGGGGAAGAATATCACCAACATCTCGGGGGTGCCGTCGTGGATGATGAGCGTGCTCGTGAGGGTGCTCGAACTGAGTGGCAAGCAGACAATCGACGAGGTGTGGCCAAACATCGAGGTGTTCTTCCACGGGGGTATCGCTTTCACTCCCTACCGACAGCAATATGAGGACATCATACGCAAGAGCGACATGCACTATATGGAGACTTATAATGCCTCGGAAGGATTCTTCGGCATACAGGACGACCCCACCGACAAGTCGATGCTGCTGATGCTCGACTACGACGTGTTCTACGAGTTCCTGCCCATGGACGAGATCGACTCGGAGAGTCCAAACATCGTTCCTCTCGAGGGAGTGGAGACGGGAAAGAACTACGCACTGCTCATAACAACATCGTGTGGACTGTGGCGTTATATGCTCGGCGACACGGTGAGGTTTACATCGGTGAAACCATATAAATTCATCATCACCGGTCGCACTAAGTATTTCATCAATGCCTTCGGCGAGGAGCTCATCATGGACAATGCCGAGAAAGGCCTTGCATATGCCTGCGAACAGACGGGGGCTGAGGTGAGCGAATACACTGCCGCGCCGGTGTTTATGGACGACAAGGCGAAATGCTATCACCAGTGGCTTGTGGAATTTAAGCGTATGCCCAACAGCATCGAGGCTTTCCGCACATTGCTCGACAATCACCTGCAGGAACTGAACAGCGATTACGAGGCCAAGCGATACCACAACGTGACACTGCAGAAACTCGAGTTGGTGGTGGCACGCGAGGGATTGTTCAACGACTGGCTGAAGTCTAAGGGCAAGCTAGGGGGGCAGCATAAGATTCCACGACTGTCGAACAGCCGAAAGAATATTGACGAACTGCTGAAGATGAACCGCCAGGAGGAAGAATAAAGAAATCATCACTGACAGAATATAATAATGAGGACGCGAGCCTGGTATATATCGATTATCGCCCTGTGCATGACTGCAATGTGGTCGTGTGCACGTATGGGACAGCCCGACGGAGGATGGTTTGACGAGACTCCGCCGCACGTGGTGCGCACATCACCTGCCGACCAATCGATAAACGTCAAGGCGAAGAAGATTGTCATAGCGTTCGACGAGGGCATAAAGCTCGACAACGCATCGGAGAAGGTGGTGGTGTCGCCCCCGCAATTGGAGGTGCCCGAGATAAAAGCCCAAGGCAACAGGATTATCGTGACACTGCTCGACACACTGAAGGAGAATACCACATACACCGTTGATTTCAGCGACGCTATCCTCGACAACAACGAGAGCAACCCGATGGGCAACTACACCTACTCGTTCTCTACCGGTGAGCAGATCGACACGATGGAGGTGTCGGGCTATGTAGTGGATGCCTCCAACCTCGAACCAGTGAAGGGAATACTCGTGGGATTGTACTCCGACATTGCTGACAGCGCCTTTGTAAGCAAGCCACTGCTACGTGTGGCACGTGCGGACAGCGAAGGACATTTCGTGATAAAGGGTGTGGCAGAGGGTAGCTATCGCATCTACGCCCTGCAGGATATGGACGGCGACTATGTGTTTAGCCAAAAAGGCGAGATGATTGCCTTCACCGATGAGATAATCACTCCATCGGCATATGCCGACATAAGGCAAGACACACTGTGGAGCGACTCGCTGCACATAAAATCAATCGACCGCGTAGGATACACTCATTTCATGCCCGACAATATCGTGCTGAGAGCATTCAACGAACCGCTCACCGAGCGGTATATGGTGAAGTCGGAGCGCAACAATGCTGATAGGATGACTTTCTATTTCTCTACTGGAGATGGTCAGTTGCCAGAGATTGAAGGGCTCAACTTCGATGCTGCGACGGCTCTTCTCGCAGATGCTACACCACGGGCTGACACTATAACCTACTGGTTGCGCGACACCACACTCGTGAATACCGACACCCTCGACCTCACCATTCGCTATCTTGCCACCGATACCCTGGGCAATCTCGTCACACAGACCGACACCATGCGCATGCTCTCGAGGCAACCATATGCAAAACGACTGAAGGAAAAACAGAAGAAATACGACACCTGGCGCAAGCGCGAGGAGCGTAAACGTAAGCGCGGCGAGCCATACGACTCGATAATGCCGGCGCAGAAACTGGAGTTCGAGATACAGACAAGAGGAAAACTCGAGCCCGACCGTAATATAGTGCTACACTCCCCAACACCCATCGCCACCATCGATACGTCGAAGATTCATCTCTATGAGCGCGTCGACACGCTGTGGTACAAGTCGCGGTTCCGCCTGAAACCCCACGAGCGCACCGAATATATCGATACCATCGCCATCACACGACCCTCGCCGACAACACTCTATCTGCAAGGAGAGTGGAAGCCAGGCACCGAATATAGTCTCGAATTCGACTCACTGGCTATCGCTGATATCTACGGCACCGCCAACGGAAAAATTAAACAAGGTATAATAGTGGGGGCTATGGAAGATTATTCGTCGCTGTTCTTCACTATAGAGGGATTTGCGGGAAAGAATATCGTGGTGCAGCTCCTCAGCGACCGCGATGCCCTTGTGCGTGAGGTGGCAACAAACAACGGTGTGGCGCAGTTCTTCTATGTGGAGCCCCGCACCTACTATCTGCGCATGTATGAAGACATCAACGGCAACGGGCAGTGGGATACGGGCAACTATGCCGAGCACCGACAGGCAGAGCCTGTTTACTACTATCCTACAAAGATAGAATGTCGTGCCAACTGGGACATCACCGAGTCGTGGAATCCCACAGCGGTAGTCGCCAACATGCAGAAGCCGAAGGCGATAATAAAACAAAAGGCAGAGCGCAAGAAGACTATCCGCAACCGCAATGCCGCACGAGCAAGAGAAAAGGGGATAGATCCTCCAACGCCACAACATTAAACCTTCGTCGGCGACAGTCCGTCAAATATAAAAAAGGAGGTAGAAAATGAAACAAAGGATAACAGTCTTCATATTATTTGCGCTAACACTGACCACTACACCTACCGTGCGTGCACAGTGCACATTCCTCAACACCGCCTTCGACGGAGGGGAATATCTTGCATACAATCTCTATTACAACTGGAAATTCGTATGGGTGAAGGCTGGCACCGCAAGTTTCTCAATTGTCTCCACCACATACAAAGGGCAACCTGCCTATCGTGGCAGCCTCGTTACACGTGGCAGCGACCGTGCCGACGACTATTTCGTCATGCGCGACACCCTGCTGGCATACTGCTCCAAAGAACTCGTGCCACTATACTACCGCAAGGGAGCACGCGAGGGAAAGAGATACTATGTGGATGAGGTATTCTACAGCTACGCAAACGACAAGACCATTCTCAACCAGCATGCGCTGACATCGAAAAAAGAACATAAGAACTACCGTCAGACGAGCGACAAATGTGTTTACGACATGCTCAATATGTTTCTGCGTGCCCGTTCGTTCAACCCCTCAGGGTGGAACAAAGGCCATCGTCTGGAGTTCCCTCTTGCCGATGGAGACAATATCGAGACAGCATGCTTGCGCTACAATGGCATCACAACTATTAAGGCCGACAATGGCAAACGCTATAGATGCATCGAGCTGTCGTACCTCGAGAATGAGAAAAACAAATGGAAAGAGATTGTGCGCTTCTATGTCACCGATGACCAGAACCACATACCCATTCGCCTCGATATGTTCCTTCGCTTCGGCTCGGCAAAGGCATTCCTCACAGGCATGAAAGGAGCCAAGAACCCCATCGAGGCAGAGGTGAAATAAAATAAGAAGCGCCCTCAGTTCTTCTCTTGTAGAATGACTGAGGGCACTTTTTATTATCTTTTATCGTCAGCTATAAGCCGCAGCAGATGTTCCACCGCTTCTTCTTCGGGAATATCTTTCTCAACACACTGCTGCCCACGATAGAGCGAAATGCGATGAGGACCGGCACCCACGTAACCGTAGTCAGCGTCGGCCATCTCGCCTGGACCATTGACAATGCATCCCATGATGCCTATCTTCAGCCCTGTGAGTCCTTTCGTTGCAGCTTTTATGCGATGTATGGTTTCTTGTAGATTGTATAGCGTGCGTCCACAGCCAGGACATGAGATGTATTCTGTTTTAGTGAACTTGATGCGCGCTGCCTGCAGTATGTCATCGGCGAGAGTGCTAAGGGCTTCCGCCGAGAAGTGTGGCGACTGTATTACGAGGCGATGGGCGCACTTGTCGATGAACAAAGCCCCCACTGCCATGGAAGCTTTCAGACACAGCGACTGCCAGTCGGCGTCAGCAATAGCTAGAGTGATGGTGTCGTCGGAGATGGTGTCGTGAGCCTGCCGCCTCAGCATGGCACATTCCTCGACACTCTCCACGAGCATCTTCGCAACAGGTATCTCGCACTCGGGCTCTTCGGAGAGCGACACGCGGATAGTATCGCCGATGCCCTCGGTGAGCAGGGCTCCTATTCCCACCGCACTCTTTATGCGTCCGTCTTCGCCCTCACCCGCCTCAGTGACTCCAAGATGGAGCGGATAGTGCATGTCCTCAGCGTCCATGCATCTGACAAGGAGACGCACCGACTGCACCATAACGACGGTGTTCGACGATTTGATGGATATCACCACATCATCGAAGTGGTGCTTACGGAAGATGCGCAGAAACTCCATACAGCTCTCCACTATGCCCTCTGGAGTATCACCATAGCGATTGCGTATGCGGTCGGAAAGCGAACCGTGGTTTACTCCTATGCGGACTGCGGTATGGTATTCACGGCAGATATTGATGAAGGGAACAAGGTGCTCTTCGATTTTGACAATCTCGTGGGCATATTCCTCGTCGGTGTATTCAATCTTCTTAAATGTACGGGCTGGGTCGACATAATTGCCCGGATTTATTCGCACGGCGTCGCAATGAAGGGCAGCCACATCGGCAACGTTGGCGTTGAAGTGCACATCGGCAACGATAGGCGTTTCGTATCCCCTACGAAGCAGTTCCGTCTTTATGTTCTTCATGTTCTCCGCCTCGCGCCGCCCCTGTGTGGTAAGTCGTACGAGTTCACCACCCGCACGGATTATCCTCTCTGCCTGGCCGGCACATGCTGCGGTGTCGAGGGTGTTGGTAGTGGTCATCGACTGCACACGGATGGGATTGTCGCCACCCATGAGCAATGAGCCTACCCTGACAACCGACGTCTTGCGACGAGAGTAGCAACCTATGCCATCAGTTTGTTTTGAACTCATATTGAAGTTGTTGAAGATCGTTGTTTGCCTTTTCTATTTTTTTCCCGAGCCCCGCCTTGTGTGCCTTCACCTTCTCGGCAATTGCCTTGTCGGAGAGGGCAAGAATCTCTGCTGCGAGTATTGCGGCATTGAGCGAGGCGTTGATGCCCACTGTTGCTACGGGGATGCCTGGCGGCATCTGTATGATAGAGAGCATTGAGTCGAGTCCGTCGAGCATTCCCTTTATAGGTACCCCGATAACTGGAAGCGCTGTTGATGCTGCTATCACTCCCGGCAGTGCCGCTGCCATACCTGCGGCGGCGATGATTACTTTCACCCCACGCTCTTCGGCCTTACTTGCAAACTCATGCACAGCATCGGGAGTGCGATGGGCTGAGAGTGCATTTACCTCGAAAGGAATCTCGTTGCTGTTGAGCCACTCGAGTGCTTTCTCCATAACGGGCAGGTCGCTTGTGCTGCCCATAATGATGCTTACTAAAGGATTCATATTTCAAAGTTAAAGGTTTTCAATGTTAAAAGTTGCCGTTATGGTTTGCGTTATCGTCTATCCAATTATCAGCAGCCCGGCAAAGAATCCCACCATAAAACCACCCACCACCTGCTCGAGTGAATGTTGGCGAAGAATCATACGACTTGTGCCTACCAATCCTGCTATTATCATTACGAGGCACAGCCACTTCACCGGGTTAAACATGAATATTGCCGAGAATGCGAGTAGCGAGCCTGTCACAGCTCCTATCGCTGCGGAGTGGGTAGAAATCTTCCACCATATATTTATCACGGCGCATACAAGTTGTATTACCAACGCCACCATCAGTATGCTGCTCATGAAGTGCGGAAACTGCAGGCGGTTCATGATATAGTAGCAAGTGAAATAGCATGCTATTGAGATGATGTACGGCACCATACGCCGCTCACGCTGTCCAATGTCGATTCTCGACCATCCCTGTACTTTCCGATAAAGTTTTATGAACAATGTCGGCAACAGGGCGGTGAAGAAATATACCAGCAGCAGCACCTCGAGCTTGAACTTCAGCGGCAGCATGCTCAAATGACTAAGCACAAAGAGCAGTGCCAGTCCCAGCAGTGGCAGGTAGAAGGGTGTAAAAGCAATGCTTATCGCCCTTGCTGCAAGTATAATGTCTTTCTCTCTCATAACAATAGCATCAGTGCCGTTATCGACACACTTGTGCTTTATCTCATTCTTTTCTCAGTCGAGCAACAGGTATCCCCAGTTGCTCACGATATTTTGCCACGGTGCGCCGAGCAACGGTCATGCCTTTTTCTTTCATCATCTGCGTGAGTCGCTCGTCGCTGTAGGGATGGTGCTTGTTCTCGCCGTCGATTATATCTTTTAGCGCCAGTTTTATCTTTCTGGTAGATAGCTCTTCACCGCTCTCGGTGGTATAGCTCTCGCTGAAGAAGAACCGCAAAGGGAATGTGCCCCAACGTGTCTGTACATACTTTACGTTGCTCACTCTCGATATTGTTGAGATGTCGAGCCCTGTCTTATCGGCAATGTCTTTCAATATCATCGGTCGCAGCTCACTCTCGTCGCCTTCGGTGAAGAATTTGCGCTGCCATTTTATTATTGCCCTCATGGTGGTGAGCAGGGTGTGGCGTCGTTGCTTCACGGCATCGATAAAACCGTTGGCTTTGTCAACTTTGTCTTTCAGATAGACGAGTGCTTCCTTATCTGCTCGCGACAGGTTTTTCTTGTCTTTCTTCAACGATTCCAACATCTCGTCAAACTCCTCCGACACTCTCAGTTCTGGCAGATTGCCGTCGTTGAGTGTTAGCGTGAGCGTGCCGTCGTCAGCTGTATCTACAATGAAGTCGGGTGTTATCTGCTGCAAGCTTCTCCCCTCTACCTCACCGAGAGCAGCACCCGGCTTGGGATTCAGTTTGCGCAACTCGTGTTGCAACAACTCCACATCGTCGGTTGTCAGCCGTAGTGCCGAGCGTATGGGGTCCCACCGCTTGCGTTTGAAACTCTCGAAATGATTTTCTATCACCTCCTTCATCAGTGGTTTCAGACGATCGTCGGGGCGTCTGTCTATCTGCAACAGCAGACATTCCTGCAGTGTATGTGCTCCGATGCCAGCCGGGTCGAATGTCTGAAGGATGGCCACCACCCTGTCCACATCGTCAGCCTCGACATACAGCGAACGGTAAATAGCCATCTCGTCGGCAATGGTGTCGGAGTCTTTCCTGAGCAATCCATCCTCGTCGAGCGACCCGATGAGGTATTCCATTATCTGTGCGTCGATGTCTGTCAGTTCCACCTCACCCATCTGCTCTTTCAGTTTATCGTAGAACGACACAGTGTCGCCAAACACCATCGGCTCTCTCTCTTCACCCTGATATGTGGCCCCTACGGATTCTATCATATCGTCGTCTTGCCCTATGCGCTCCAGTGCCGACGTCATGGCATCGTCGCGTTCCTCACGCTCTTGCTGCTCATCGAAGGTCATATCGCCATCGTTGTCATCGTCTTGCTCGTAACTATTGTCGATCGATTCCTCATGTGCCGCAGGTTCCAGTGCGGGGTTATCATACACCTCAGCCATCACAGCCTGCTCCAGTTCGGTGATAGGCATCTCCAGCAGACGCACCATGAGCATCTGCTGCTGCGACAGTCGCTGCACTTGTTGCAGCTTCTGTTCCTGAGTTTGTATTAACCTTTGGGCCATTTTGAGTGTAGAGTTTATAGTGTAGAGTGCAGAGTTTATCTTCCTCCTTTGTAGTATTCACGCAGCTGTGCCGCCAATGCCGCCAACTTTGTGGGATTCTCGCTGGCGTATCTGTTCCACACAGCCTTGCAATGCTCCAGCATCGGGTGAATCATTATGTCGTCGCGCCCCAGATAGGGATCAATCACCTTAAACACATCCATCGTGTCGACAATCTCTTCTGGTGTTATCTTCAGCATCTTTGCCAGCTCCTGTATCTCCTCTGTCTCGGGCACCATAGTAAGCGGTGTGAGCCGGAAATAAAGGTCGAGAATCATTATCAGATCAACGGGCCTTACCTTTGTGTCGTCGGCTACGGGGCGGAAGTCTTTCTCGAACGACTCGTTCACATCGACTCCCTCATAAAAACTTCCTGCGCTGCCGTATCCGTTCATCTGCCTGAGCAGCTTCACCTCTTTCGACAGTCGCCGCGGGTTCTTACCGTATCGCTCCCACAACTTCTCCATCTGTGGCGTGTCTAACTGCCGCAGGCGGAACATCTGCTTATACAACACTTGCGGGTCGATGTGAAGCTCAAGCCCAAGCTCCACCATCGGCTTCGAGTAAACAGGTTTCACTCCCACGGGCTTCTTCAGGTAGATCTGCATGAGCAGAAGCCAGTACTCATCGCGCCAAAGAGGATGTGTAGCCATAGTACAATTCAGTTTTTATTATATACCAATTGCAAATTTAGACATTTTTCTTTACAAACAATCCAGAGCGAAGAATTATTTGCTTTTTAGTAAATAAATTATCAAAAATGCATAATGAATAATTGTTTTATAAATCTAAAACGACACAGGGGCGGACAATCAACATGTCCGCCCCTGTATTATTATCGGCAAGTCAAAGCCTCATGGATTTACTCTGCTTCCTCTGGCAGCATCACAACCTTGATTCTGTTGCCGGGCTTGAGGAATTCTTTCATAAACTGTTTGATTGTCTCTGTAGTCTGAGCCTCAACAACCTTCTGGTAGTCGGTATGGCTGTCGATGCCATACTTGCGGCTGGTGAGTATCACGTTGCGCCAGTAGTTATTGGTCTTCTGCGCATCCTCGTATTGCTTCACCATCAGTTTCTGCACCTTGTCGAGCATCGACGGGTCGATCTCGTTCTGCATGTTAGCCACCTCATCTTGCATTATCTGCAGTGCCACGTCTTTCTTCTCGGGTTTCATCGGGCAATAGCCAAGCAGGAGAATGTTGTGGAACTCATCCTCAATCTGGGCATTTCCCTGTGCACCGCACGAATAAGCAGCCGAGGCGTCTTCGCGTATCTTCTTAAGATAGACCATTGAAAGCACCTGACCTGCGATATCGGCTTTCACTGCATTCTCGAGGTTGTATGGCATGTCCTCGTTTGTCCATATCATGTAAGCTATCGACTTCGGTGTCTCCATCTTGCGCTTGAATGTGTTGTCGATGTCACCCTTCTGAATCTCTGTGAGGCGTGCCACCTTCTTCACCTGTCCCTTTGCTGGCAGAGAGCCGATGTACTGGCATACGAGCGGACGTATTGTCTCCTCGTCGTAGTTGCCTATGATGTAGAATGTCCAACCCTTTGCGCTTGCCGTGCGCTCCTTTGCTATCTGCAGGATGCGGTCGTAGCTCACATCTTTCAAACGCTCGGCGGTCATTGGTGCCACACGTGGGTTGTGGCCATACATGGTGGCGGTGAGGGTGTCGCTGAGTGCAACCTCAGGAGTGAGCGAGCGGTTCTTCAGTTGAACCTCAAGGCTCGACATCATCTGATCGTAAGCAGCCTGATCTTTGTTGATGTTGGTGAAGTAGAGATAAGCCATCTGCAGCATTGTCTCGACATCCTTCGGCGTGGACTGTCCTGTGATGCTTGTGTAGCGTCCGCTCATGGTGAGATCGGCGTTGGCAATCTTACCAGCGAGTGCTTTCTCAAGCTCAGTAGAAGAGAAGTTGCCCAGACCGCTGTGACCGATAACATCGTCGAACATCATCAAGTTGGCAAAGTCTTTCTCGCCATAGAGGTTGCCACCACCCAGACCGTTACCAGAGAGTATCACCTGGTCTTTCTTGTAGTCGGTCTGCTTCAGTATCACCGTCGTTCCGTTGCTGAGTGTGAGCTCAGTGTATCCGAACTTGTCGTTCTTCACCTCTTTCTTTATTGTGCCAGCCTTAGGCATCACGGCGATAAGCGGCTCATTCTTCACATTGTCGACGAAAGCCGAAATCTCCTGAGCGCGGGCTTCGTTGATAGCTGTCAGCAATTGTTCCTTGGTAGGATAGACATTACCCTCGGCCTCGTTGTTGAAGTTGATAACCACCATGTTGGAATCGTTGGCAGGTATGTACTCCTTCATGAGCATATTCACAGCCTGCAGAGGCAACATGGGCACTATCTGATTCATAGTCTGGTATGTGAAGTCGATGCTTGGCATTGGCTCGTTGTCGAGGAAATGTCCGAGAATCTGGCGATAGAGCTGCGAGTTGGTGCGCTTGTCTTTGTTGCTATATTGTTTCTCGAGACCGCTCAGGTAGTCGGCTTTGAAACGCTCGTACTCTGTTGCGGTGAATCCGAACTCAGCAGCTTTTCGTGCCTCGATGAATGCTTCTTTTAAGGCATCAGCTGTCTTGGTGATGTCTTTAGGTGTGGCAGAGATATCAAAGGCATCCATTGTCTTTGCGAAGATATAGTTGCCGTCGGCACAGTAGGCATTGGTATATGAGCATTCGGGCTTCTGTGCTGCCTCGGTGAAGCGCTGGTTGAGCATGCCCACGGCGGCATTCTTCAGGTATTCCACTATCAGGTAGCTCATGTCGCCCTTCATTGAGTCGGGGTAAGCCTCGTGCTTAAACACCAGTTCCACTTCGCTTGTGCGGAATTCCTTATCCTTATCGATGATGACGATAGGCTCTGGAGTGTCAGGCACCTGCTCGTCGACAACGGGCTGTGCATTCTCAGGATTGGTGATAGGACCGAAGAGTTTCTTTATCATTGCCTCGGTGTGGTCAACATCAACATCGCCCACGACGATGATACCCTGGTTTGTTGGGTGATACCACTTCTCATAGTAGTCGCGCAGCTCTTTCGGTTTAAAGTTGTCAATCACCTCCATCAGTCCGATTGGGTAGCGCACTCCATACTTCGAACCCGGGTATAGAGCCGGCAGGTTGCGCTCGAACATACGGCTCTCGGCACTTGTGCGCAGACGCCACTCCTCGTGAATCACGCCGCGCTCCTTGTCGATCTCTTCCGGGTCGAGAGTGAGTCCATCAGCCCAGTCGCGCAGGATGAGCAGACAAGAGTCGAGCGACTCCTGGCGTGTGGTGGGCACGTTGTCGATGTTATACACCGTGCGGTCGATGCTGGTAAATGCGTTGAGGTCGCCTCCAAACTGCACTCCGATGCTCTCGCAATAGCGGATGAGGTCGTTGCCCTTGAAATTATCTGAGCCGTTGAACGCCATGTGCTCGAGGAAGTGTGCCAATCCGCGCTGGCTCTCTTCTTCCTGTATCGAACCTACTTTCTGTGCAATATAGAAGTTTGCACGGTGTTCGGGCCAGTTGTTGTAGCGAATGAAATAAGTAAGTCCGTTGTCTAACTTACCACTACGCACAGCGTCATCAACCGGAATAGGCGGCATTTGCTGTGCCAAGGCTGCCATTGTACCGACAATTGTCAGCATACCAATAGCGAAAAGTCTTCTAAATTTCATAATTCTTACTAATTGTTTAAAAAATTTAGGCGCAAAATTACAAACTCTAATCCTGCATGCAAAAAAAATCGCTTTATTTCACTAGTTTTTTATACATTTTTAAATAACAACGGCAGTGCCGCTTGCCGACACCATCAGCATAGAGTTATTGGAGCCGATGGTCTCGTAGTCGAAGTCGATGCCCACGATGGCATTCGCACCCAGCTCAGCGGCTTGCTTCGACATCTCGTCCATCGCTGTCTCGCGGGCCTTTACGAGCACTCGCTCATAGGCACCCGAGCGACCGCCGAAGAAGTCACGCACACCAGCCATAAAGTCCTTTATGGCGTTGGCTCCGATAATGGTCTCGCCCGTCACCACGCCCTTGTAATCGCGTATCGGACGGCCTTCAATTGTAGGTGTTGTACTAAAAATCATAATTCTTTTACCTCCTGTTTTATTTATTTGTTGAACATTCTTTTTATATATTAGACACACTTCATGCACAAATTACTACACACAACTGCATTTTTCTTTTCAAAAAATCGATTTTTTCACGGCTGGGTGGTCGCGACGACAGGTTAAAGTCGTTTCACCTCGCATCTTTGCATCATTTCTCGCGCACGTATTTCACACCTTCATAAAGTGTCTTCACCCCGTTCTTACTCTCTGGGATGAAATGCACCTGTACCTTCCTCAGGTCGCGCGGCAGACTCAGTTCCGACGCCTTGTCGCGGCAGACAGACACGATGTCGAGCTTGAAAGTGCCTATACCATTGATTTTCACACGGTCGCCATGCTTTAGATGACAGCTCATTGCCTCGGCCAGTTCCGTGAGCACAAGGCGCACATCCGCCGCCTTAGCCGAACAGTTGGCGGTGATTTCTTCTTCGAGATCGGCTTGAGAAATAGTCTGATGATGAACAGCCTTTGCTCTGTATTTGCCGTAATTCTTCAACGTACGATGCTTCTCTTTTACAATTTTATACTTCATTGTCATTCAGTTTGTTAAGGTTAAATAATTCTATATTTTTTATATACTCTTTTGCCTTCCAAAAATTTTGCTAGCAAAATTTCGACATAAAAGGCTCTTTATTGCCATTAAAGGGGCTCTTTATTGAAAATTTTGCTAGCAAAATTTTCGAAAGACAATGCAAAGATACGAAATATTTCTTTAATATTCGTGCACTGGAAGCACTAAATAGCTAATCATTCGTGCCTTTGCGACTTGTTTCGGGGATGATGTAGGAGAATCTCCTCACGCAGCTGAGTGGTGTCGATGTGGGTGTAAATCTCTGTTGTGGCTATCGACTCATGCCCGAGCATTGCCTGAATGGCGCGCAAATCGGCACCACCCTTCAGCAGTTCGGTGGCAAAGGAGTGGCGCAGGGTGTGCGGCGAGATGGTCTTCTTGATGCCGGCATCCTTGGCCTGCTGCTTTATCATTATCAGAATCATGGTGCGCGTGAGGTGCGCACCGCGGCGATTGAGGAATACATAGTCGTCTTCGCCGGGCTTAATCTTCATCAGTCTGCGATCGACAAACCACAGTCGCAGCTCTTTAACAGCCCGCTCAGAGATGGGCACAAGACGCTCCTTCGAGCCTTTTCCCAAGATGCGGATAAAGCCATCGTCGAGGTAGAGATCCGACATTTTCAGGTTCACCAGCTCCGAAACTCGCAGCCCGCACGAGAAGAGAACCTCGATGATGGCGCGGTTGCGGTGGCCCTCAGCCTTCTCAAGATTAATGGAATTCTCGAGCATATCGATTTCCTCAGTGGTGAGAACCTCGGGCAGATGCTCTGGCAGCCGCGGCCACTCGAGCAGTTCGGTGGGATCGCTGTCGATATATCCGTCGATCATCAGGTAGCGATAGAACGCTCTCACTCCGCTTAGTATGCGCCCCTGACTGGTTGCGCCGATGCCGTAATCGTGAAGCGACACGGCAAAACTCTCAAGCTGATCGAAAGTGGCATTGACGATGTCGATACCCTCAGCATTGCAAAACCTGATGAGGTGGTCAAGGTCGTGCTTATAGGCTTCGATAGTATTGGGTGAGAAACTCCGCTCCAACTTCAGATATCGAAGATAGAGGCTCACTATTTTGTCGGATGCCGGAGATGTTTTCATAAATAAAAAATGTATGTTCGGGCAACAACACTGCCTTCGATAAACATTTGCAAAGATAGTGAAAGCCGAGGGGAGAACAAAGCAAAAACAAAGTTTTTTGATTTTTATCCCGAGGCGCATCCTATCTTCAGCGACAGCTAAAGATAGTGACGGGTTGTTGAGCAAAGCGAAAAAAGCCGAATATAGTGTAAAGAGAAAATGCAATTTTATTTTTGCATTGTTGAGGCGCAGCCTATCTTCTCTTGATGACATGGGCACTATATACAAAAAGCGCTGCGACATTATTGCCACAGCGCATAGTTATTGTTAATGCTTACGTTATCGTCTATTTTTTCATTTCATTGATAACGACCTGTATATCGGCGGTACTTATTTTGCCATCGCCATTCAGGTCGTAACCCATGCTCTGACTTGGTTGAGGCTTCTTCATCTCGTTGATAATCACTTGTATGTCTGCAGTCGATACCTTACCGTCGTTATTCAGGTCATAAGGAGATTTGTAGGTGAGGTATCCTGGATTACTCTCCCCTTCGTCAATGTGAGCATACTCTGCGTCAACGTGTGTTGCATCGTACACAGTGCCTTTGCCACCAATAAGATTAGGACAGTCGAGGAACATATTGGTAGAGTTTTCTACTTTTTCTGTACTCCATTCATTACCGACATATATTGTAGTTAGATTACTACATGCACTAAACATAAATTGCATGTAAGTCACATTAGCGGTGTTGAATTTACTCAGGTCAATACTTGTCAGACTACTGCATCCACTAAACATATAATGCATGTAAAGAACGTTGGCAGTATTGATTGTACCCAAATTGATATCTGTAAGCTTACTGCATCCATTAAACATAGCACTCAAATTATCCACTTTATCGGTATTGAAATGACTTATGTCCATATATGTTAAACTGCTGCATCCGCTAAACATACTAGACATTTTGTTTACATTGTCAGTATTAAAGTTACTGAGATCCAGTTCCGTAAGGCTGCTACAATTGTAGAACACTCTTAGCATATCAGTAGTATTCCTTGTATCGAAACCACTCAGGTCAAGGCTGGTCAAACCACTGCAGTTTTTAAACAAGCATGCCATTATATTCACATTGGATGTATCGAAATGGCTCAGGTCAATGTTTTTAAGAGAACTACATTCGGCAAACATGTAACTAATATCGTATGCTTCGCTCGTATTAAGATATTCCATTCCAATGATAGTAGTCAGATTTTTCATTTCTTCAAACCAACTACTGGTGGATTTAGGCCGTACATCGGCAAACGTAGAGTCAAACCGCACGGTAGTAATGTTTTTAATAATTTTATCCCAGCACCATTCTGGAGTGTTCCACCAAACAATATCCAGCGAGTACACAGTTCCTTCGCGAGAATATCTGCAAGTATCACAATAGAATGACATAGTGTCGTCGTTTATTACTGCGTAAACTTTGCTGGAAAAGTATCCAGGCCTGTTTGCTCCTTTGTCTATACGGGCATATTCGGCATCAACATGTGATTCGTCATATTTTGTACCTTTTTCGCCGACAAGATTCTCGCATCCATAAAACATTTGTAGTGAGTACGTCACATTTCCAGTATTCCAATCCTTGCCTGTATAAATTGTTTTCAGTCCACTACAGCACCAAAACATGGCATTCATAAATCTTACATTCCTAGTATTGAAATTGCTTAAATCAAGTGTTGTCAGACCAGTGCAAACTTCGAACATTCCTGCCATACCTGTTACCTTGCTCGTATTAAAATTGCTTACGTCGAGATTAGTCAGACTGCTGCAACCAACAAACATGTAGCTCATATCGTAAACTTTCTCAGTGTTGAAACTACTCACATCGAGACTTGTCAGGCTGCTGCAACGGTAAAACATATAACTCATATACTCAACCATGCCAGTATTGAAACTACTCACATCAAGACTAGTCAGACTGCTGCAGTTGTAAAACATATATTGCATATTAACCACGTTCTCGGTATTGAAATTGCTCACGTCGAGATTTGTCAAACTGCTGCAGTTGTAAAACATGTATTGCATGTAGGATACATTGGAGGTATTGAAGTTGCTTAAATCAAGACTTGTCAGGCTGCTGC
>JAEEGL011867689.1_pt1 | contig 21897 bp, 18 predicted proteins | sample 9134231 | NCBI WGS metagenome assembly JAEEGL01 (sample SAMN16246548, study PRJNA631951) | gut metagenome | biome: gut microbiome; feature: rumen; material: fiber-attached | host: Bos | place: Iran: Karaj | collected 2018-10 | reverse complement strand
TTGGCAAAGGCTCTGGCCGACTATATGTTCAACGATGAGAACATGATGACACGTATCGACATGAGCGAATACCAGGAGAAGTTCTCAGTGACACGACTCATCGGCTCGCCTCCGGGCTACGTAGGCTACGACGAGGGCGGCCAACTCACCGAAGCCGTGCGCCGCAAGCCGTACAGCGTGGTGCTTTTCGACGAAATCGAGAAGGCTCACCCCGACGTGTTCAACGTGTTGCTGCAAGTGCTCGACGATGGACGACTCACCGACAACAAGGGTCGCACCGTCAACTTCAAGAACACCATCATCATCATGACCAGCAACTTAGGGTCGAGCCTGATTCGCGAACGCTTCGAGCACCTCACGGCCGCCAACCGCGACAGCATCATCGACCAGACCCGCAATGAGGTGATGGAAATGCTCAAGCAGACCATCCGGCCGGAGTTCCTGAACCGAATCGATGAGATTATCATGTTCACCCCGCTCACCGAGGAGCAGATACGCGAAATCGTGAAGATGCAGATTTCTGGTGTGTGCCGCATGCTGGCAAGCAACGGCGTGACGCTGCAGGTAAGCGACTCGGCAATCGCCCTGCTGGCACAGGCCGGCTACGACCCGGAATTCGGCGCAAGGCCCGTGAAACGTGCCATCCAATCGATGCTGCTCAACCGCCTGAGCAAGGACATCATCGGTCAGCGCGTAACGCGCGAGCGGCCCATCGTGGTCGACGCCGCCGGTGGCGAACTCACCTTCGCCAACTAAGCGCCCCACCCCACGACCAGTCCAAACCCGATTCGGGTTATATCACACAAAAACGCCATCAAAGGAACCGTCCCCTTTGATGGCGTTTTTTGTGATTGTTGGTGATTAGTGGTAGAGGTTGTTGGCAAGGTCCTGCGCCACATTTTGCGCCCACGCTAAATCGCTGCCCACCGGAATGTTGAGGTAAGGCAGTGACGGCATGTTTGTGGCAATCACCAAATGATAGCCGCCGGCGGGATAAGCGTTGGGGGAACTGAGCGTCACGCTGAGGATTTGCGACTTGTCGATGCGCATCCCGTTATACACGATGAAACTTGGATAGACCACGATATGCCCATCGGGATCATTGCGCCGCACGGCGTCAACGATAATCCGGCCCAGGGGCACTTCGGATCGCTGCGCCACCTGATGCGCTTGCGGGCCCTGCGACCTGCGGCGTTGCTCAGCCTCGCGTTCCGACTGTCGTTTTTTTACAAAATATCCTAGAATTACGGATATTGCGAGAATAATCATCCACGGACGAATCTCGCTTAAAATCATAGCATTAAGAGTCATAATATCAGAATAATTAGTCGCGATACTCCATATCGCGAGTGTAGTTATCATTGAAAATTGCCGACATCTGGTCACAAACCTTGGCGGTTAGTTTGACGTCGCGCTTGAGGTTGCGCTGGTGACGCATGCCCACCAGCCACAACGGCAGTCCGATGGGGAACAAGACAGCCAAGGCGATGCCCAACTTTGGATAATTGGTCACATGGTAAGTGAGCAGTTGCCTGATGATGGGGAAATCCATGGCTTTGTTGAGCACCATCTGGTCGCGCGAGTTCGAGAGGTAGTCGACCACATCATCCACTTCTTGTGCCAGGTTGCGAAGCATGGTTTTGTCGTAGCCTTTACACAGGTAGTCGATATACGACTGGCGACCCTTGTAACGCTCGAGAAACTCGGTGCACGAGTTGCGCAGATGGCTCAAGAGTTCGAGTGCGTGCTCTTGCTCCACATCGTTGATAATCACCTCCTTCATGGCAAGTTTGCGCGTCTGGTGGATGCCTGCGATGCGGCGCAGGAAGTTCATCCAGGCGTCGGGATTGAACACCGCCGAGTCGTCGACGGCCTTCTTGGTTAGGAACACACCCAGCGGCAGCAGAACAGCCGAACTGAGCCACATACCCTGCCACACGGGCCAACGCCCGTCGCGCGCAAGTTTGTAGCCCATGTTGTCGATGATATAGTAAGCAATAAACAGCAGCACCGAGATGACGATGGGATAACCCATGCCACCTTTGCGAATGATGGCACCCAGTGGCGCTCCGATGAAGAAGAAAATGAGGCAAGCCAGCGACAGGGTGAACTTCTTCTGCATTTCAATCATGTGACGGCGAATCACAAAATTGTCGTCGCTGAGCGTGTAGCCCTTGAACATATTGTCCTGCTTCTCGTTCACAGCCTTCATGATAGCCTGGTCGAGCACAGCGCCGCGCATGGATCCCGGCAGGGCGTCCAACAGCGAGTCAAGGTCGACGCGCGTGGTCACCTTCACCGGTGGCACCATCTCATAGTGCGGCTTGCCATCTTTGATGGTGTTGCGCCGTGTGGGCACACCCACCACAGGCTGCGAGCGCAGGTCGCGAGTGATGTTGTCGCCTACCGAGTCGACGCGCAGTTGCACCGAGTCGATGGTGTGCTGCAACTGCGCGATGTTCTTGCCCACGTATTGCTGGCGCATGGCATCATCGTCCATGCGGGTGAAGGTGTTGTCATAAGGAATCATGATTTCCTTGTCGTGGAACGACTCACGGCGATACAGATTGTTGCCCATCGTGGAATTGCCGTGCATGTCCTCATACCAATTGCCATGATACAGGTTCAGCACAAGGTGCTGCTTGTCGGGCGTCATGCTCAGGCTGCCCGAGTCGGCCACGACGATGCGCGGATAACCTCCACTATTGGCCACATCGTAGATGTAGAGGTCGTAGAGCATATCGTTGGTTTTGCTCTTTTGTTTCACATACAGGTTGTAGCCGGGGATTTGAGTGTAGACGATGCCCTCGGGGATGTCGAGTGTTGGCGACTTTTGACGCATAGAGAACAGCAACGTCCACATTTTCACCTGCGAGTGCGGCAACACATTGTTTTGGAAGAAAAACGCACCGATAGCCACAAGCACCATGAGCGCAATGAGCGGCTTCATGACGGTGACAAGCGAGATGCCCGACGACTTCATGGCGGTGAGTTCGACGTGTTCGCCCAGGTCGCCGAAGGTCATAATCGATGCAAGCAATATGGCCAGTGGCAACGCCATGGGCACCAGCGTAAGCGCGGCGTAGAAAAACAGTTCAGCCACGGCATCGATGCTCAAGCCCTTGCCCACCAGGTCGTCGATATAACGCCACAAAAACTGCATCATCACGATGAACAGACAGATGAAGAACGTCATCATGAACTGCGGCAAGAACGTCTTGAGCATGAATATGTCTAATCGCTTGATGCGCATGTGGCTCACAGTTTATATAAGGTAAGGCAAGAGGCTATTGTTGCAACTCGCCCAGGTCGTCGTATTGCTGGTATAAGAAATCGTTGTAAGGGAATCGCTGAGTGTGCACGATGCGCGCCTTCTCATAGAGCATGTGCTTGAGTTGGTCGATGTTTTGTTGCTTCTTGGCGCTGATAAAGACGCAGTTGCCCGCCATGCGGGCCATCCACGTGGCCTGCAACTCATCGAGCGAGATGTTGTGTCGCTCACGGGGTGTGAGGTCATCCTCATCCTTGGGCACATAACTGAACTGGTCAATCTTGTTGAACACCATGATCATCTCTTTGTTTCCGGCGTCACACACCTCTTGGAGCGTGCGGTTGACGACCTCGATCTGCTCCTCGAACTGTGGATGCGAGATATCGACAACATGCACCAGGATATCACTGTCGCGCACCTCGTCGAGCGTGGTTTTGAACGACTGCACCAGGTGCGTGGGCAACTTGCGGATAAAGCCCACCGTGTCGCTCAGCAAGAAGGGCAAGTTCTCGATAACCACCTTTCGCACCGTGGTGTCAAGCGTGGCAAAGAGTTTATTCTCGGCGAAAACGTCACTCTTGCTCAGCACGTTCATCAGCGTCGACTTGCCCACGTTGGTATAGCCCACAAGCGCGATGCGTGTGAGTTTGCCACGGTTTTTACGTTGAATCACCTTCTGCTTGTCCCAGTCTTGCAGTTTCTGCTTAAGCAGCGCAATGCGCGTCTTAACAATACGGCGGTCGGTCTCGATTTGCTCCTCACCAGGTCCGCGCATACCGATACCGCCTCGCTGACGCTCGAGGTGGGTCCACATACCCGCCAACCTCGGCAGCAAGTACTGGTATTGTGCCAGTTCCACCTGCATCTTGGCATTTGCCGTCTGTGCGCGCTTGGCGAAGATGTCGAGGATGAGCGTGGTGCGGTCGAGCACCTTGACCTTGAGTTCTTTCTCGATGTTCGACACCTGCTTTGGCGACAGGTCGTCGTCGAAAATCACGAGCGACACATCGTTGTCGTGAACATATTGAGTAATTTCTTGCAACTTTCCGCTGCCCACAAATGTTGCGCGGTTAGGCGCGTCGCAGCGTTGAGTGAACTGCTTCACCGTTGTTGCGCCGGCCGTTTCGGCAAGAAATTGCAACTCGTCGAGATACTCGCGTGCCCGGGCCTCGCCCTGCTGGGGCGTGATGAGTCCAACGAGCACAGCCTGCTCATGTTCAAGGTCGCTGATGGCGCGTTTTTTGTCGTCGATAAGTCCCATATCTTCAATAAAAAGCCGCCGTACCACAGGGCGCGGCGACTATGTTCCCAACACGTGGCCGGGTGTTATTTCTTAACTTTCACGTAGCGCTTGTTCAGGCCCTCAATCACCTCATCGGTAATGTCATACTTGGGGTCGATATACAGGGCAGCCGATTTGCGCAGCACCATGTCGAAGCCCTTAGCCTTGGCATAATCCTTCATGAAGTTGTTGATTGAGTCCATGAGTTGCATATTGCTTTGGTTAAGTTCATTCTGGATGTTCTGCTGCAGGCCTGCAAGATAGTTCTCGGCTTCGCTCTGCATCTTGATGAGTTTCTGCTGGTCGGCCTTGTAACTGTCTTCGCTAAGATACTGGTTATTTTGCATCTTTTGCTGCATGGCATTGCCAAACTTATTGATTTCGCTGCCTCGTTGCTGCTGTGCGGCGTCAAATTGGTTTTGCTTTCTCAGCATGGCCTCGCTGAGTTCCTTGGCAAAGTTGTAGTTGTTCATGATTGAGTCCTCGTCGATGTAGCGGATTGTCATCTTTTCGATGGCTGCTGCGGGTTTCGAGGCATCGTTAGCCGGTTTTTGTGGAGTGTTGTTGCACGAAACTGCTGCAACAATAACTGCTGCAACAAGAGCATACTTTGAAATCGTAATCAGATTCATTGCGTAGATGATGTGTATAATGTTAAATTATTTATAAAATTCGCTATCACGTGCACAGGTAATTCCTCGCTTTTTCATCTCGGCATTGTCGTGGATGTGAGTATTGGGGAAACGACCACCCTTAACGAAAAATATTTTTACCCCTAACAGCATCACTGCCAGAGCAATAAGAACGATAATAATTACCAATGTTGCCATAGTTTCGCCTTGCATTTAATCTTTGTTTTTGCAAAACTTGTGCAAATATACAGCACTTTTGCGGAATTTTGTCGCTCAATTCAAAACTTTTTTGTAACTTAGCGACTGGAAAGACGATGATTTAACAAAATTTCGTTCACCGAAAGATTAATTACAATTTAACCTCAATATTATTAATTAAAAAACTATGACCGTAAGAGATTTAAAACCGGCATGCGTTTGGCAAATCTTCGACGAGATTACCAAGGTGCCCCGCCCCTCTGGCAAGTTAGACAAAATTCGTGAATGGCTTGTGAACTTTGCAAAGGCTCACCAACTTGAGTACAAGGTTGATGAAGTTGGCAACGTGGCTATGTTCCGCCCCGCCAGCCCTGGCTACGAGAAGGCTAAGGCTGTTGTGCTGCAAGGACACATGGACATGGTGGCTGAGAAGAGCGCTACGTCGAACCACAACTTCGACACCGACCCCATCGAGACCATCGTGGATGGTGAGTGGGTACGCGCTAACAACACCACCCTGGGTGCCGACGACGGTATGGGCCTGGCTATTGCCCTGGCTGCCATCACCGACCCCGACATCAAGTGCGGAGCCATGGAGGCCCTCGCTACTGTCGACGAGGAGACTGGACTCACCGGTGCTTCGAACATCAAGGCCGACATGCTTCGCGGCGACTATCTGTTGAACCTCGACAGCGAGGACGACGGTGTGATTACCGTGGGGTGCGCAGGTGGTCTGGTGTCAATCTTCAAGTTTAACTACAAGCCTGTTGAGGCTCCGAAGGATCTGCAGTACTTCAAGATTAGTTTCTCGAAGTTCCACGGCGGACACTCGGGCACCGACATCGACAAGGGCTTCGCAAGCGCTACCAAACTGATGTCGCGCCTGCTGGTGACCCTGAGCAAGAAACTCGACCGCTGCGAACTCGCTTGCATCGACTCAGGTAACCTGCACAACGCATTAGCATTCAACGCTGTGGCTGTTATCGGTATCAACCCTGCCGACAAGGAGAAACTCGCTGTTGAGTTCAACCAGTTTGTTGCCGACGTGAAGAACGAGTATCGCAACACCGAGAAGAACGAGGAGTTGGTAATCGAGAGCGTCGACGCTCCTGAGACCATCATCGACAGCGACACCGCACGCCGCGTGATTTACGCCGTGTTTGCCGCACCTCATGGTGTGTCGTCGATGAGCATGGAGATTAAGGGCCTGGTTGAGACTTCGACCAACCTTGCCAGCATCAAGATGCGCGAGGGCAACCAGATTGTGGTTGAGGCCTTCTCGCGTTCGGCTGTGGAAAGCCGCAAGGAAGAACTGGTGAAGCAAATCGAGACCGTCTTTGAACTTGCCGGAGCCGACGAAATCCTCAACGAGGGTGCTTACGAAGGCTGGGAGCCCCGCATGGACAGCAAGTTGCTTGCCCTGGCTGTTGAAAGTTGGGAGAAACTTTATGGCGTCAAGCCTGTTGTCGAGGCCATCCACGCCGGTCTGGAGTGTGGCTTATTCCTGAAAGCCGCTCCGCACATGGAGATGATTTCCTACGGACCCACTCTGCAAGATGTGCACTCGCCGCAAGAGCGCTGCCACATCCCCGCAGTGCAGAAGGGTTGGGACTTCACCGTGGAACTGCTCAAGGAGATTGCAGCAATGTAATCAGTTCCACCCTACTCCTTATTAATATAATGGAGGCCCCCGTAATTGGAGGCCTCCATTTTTGTGGTGATTAAAACCCAAATCAGGCTAATCCCGGACTCAGGTTTTAAGTGTAGCGAATTAGTCGCTCACGATGATGCGGCACACGCTCACGCGGTTCCAACTGGGCTCGCTGAAGAAGTCGCCAACACCCATACCCTTGGCGTCGATGCGGCTGGCCTTGATGCCATACTTGTTGACAAGCAGATTCTTCACCGAAGCGGCACGCTCGTTGGCCAGGCGCTCATTGAGTTCCTTGCTGCCCTCGGGCGAAGCATAACCACGCACGGTCACAGTAGCGTCGCTGTGGCTCTTCAAGAACGAAGCCACGCGCTCAACGTTAGGCAATTGGTCGGCAGCAACGTTGCTCTTACCAACGGTGTAGTAAACGTTGATGATTAGCGACTCGGTGTTGATGCCGGCAATCTCCTTAACCTTCTCGACCTCGACAGGCTTCTCAACAACCTTCTCGACGACCTTCTCAACAATGCGAGTCTCGGGTTCACGAGAACGCAGTCTGTTGATCTCATCGTTCAGAGCGTCGATATCGTCCTGAGTGTAACGCTTGTCGCACAGGGTCATGTAGTGTTCACCATTGCTGTTGCCAAAGTGGTAGGTCAAACCGGCTTCCATCTCGACCCAAGCATTGTTGGCGTTGAACGACGAGGTAGCCTGAGTGGCGCCCTTGCCCATGTACCAAACCACGGCGGGCTTCAGCGATACAGTCCAAGCCTTGCTCTGACCCAGGTTCAGGTTAACGTTCACACCAGCCTTGGTGTACCACGAGTTTTGATCGGCGAGTTTGTGACCCTCGATTTCGCCAGTCTTGTAAGCATGCCACCAGCCCGAGCCGATAACACCGTCCACATCGAGTGTGCGGGGATAGCCCTTGTAGCCGAAGAGCATGTTTGCAAAATTAATCGTGGCGAAACCGCCCACCAGTTGGTGGTCAATCATTGTGGCGCTGTGCATGCCCCAGGTGGGAACTTGCTTGTCCCAACTCGAGGTGTTGATGGTCCACTCACCTTCCACTCCCAGTCCCAGAACGGGAGTCACTTGCTTGCGCAGTTCAGCACCGAAAATGCCACGCGAACTGGGCCAGAATGCATAATGCTGGAAGGGTGACACAGCACCGCCCTTGAGAGTAATCGACCAGTTGTCGGTAGTCTTGCTACCGGTCAACGTCACTTGAGCGTTAACAGCAGCAACGCTCAGCAACATAACTAATGTAAAGATAATCTTCTTCATTGTTTGATAATTAAAACATTATTTAATCCAAAAACTATTGCAAAATTACAAAATAAATCTCAGTTGGCAAAAAATAGCCCTTAAACCTATCACTTTCAGTGAGCCGTGAGGTCGTTCCGCGCCATGCGAGTGATGTATTGCTGTAGGATGGCTTGCATCTGCCGCTCCATAAGTGGCACTTGCGGGTAACGCGACTTTTGGCCGACGAGGTTGTTTTTCAGCGAGAAATCGTTCTTGTAGTCAAAGATGCCGTAAAGTTTGTAGCCGTGATACTCAATCATCAGATCGTCAAGATAATACATCGTGGTAGCATTGCGGTCGTTGAACACATAGTTGACATACGACGGGCTCTCGTCGAAGATGTTTTTTCCAAACGAGAAGATTGGTTTCTGATAATTGAGCAACGCCATCAATGAGGGAGTGATATCGATTTGCTGCATCAATCGCGTGGAGTCGCACTTTGCGGGCAACTGGCCGCCAGGAGTGTAGAAGAAAATCGGTATCAGGAAGCGGCCCATCTCATTGTTATAATCGTCGCGATGGACCACGCCGCAATGGTCGGCGGTGAAAACGAAAATGGTGTTTTTCACCCACGGCTCGTCCTTAATCTTATCGAAATACTGCTTAATCGAGTAGTCGGAGTAACTGATTGAGCGATGCATCGGTATGTCGCCGCGTGTGAAGTGATTCTTATGCTCGTCGGGGATGGGGAACGGCTCGTGACTCGACGCGGTGAACACAGTGAGGAAGAACGGCTTACCCTGCTTGGCAATTTCGCAACTCTTGTCGGCAAAATACTTCAGGTAAGGCTCGTCATAGATCGCCCAAGTGCCGTCGAAATCTTCCTTGCGAGGATACTCATCCATGCCATAGTAGTGCTCAAAGCCGATGACGTTGGTAAAACTTTGGAAACCAAGCGTGGTATTAGGCGCACCATGGAAAAACGCAGTGGTATAACCTTCATCGCGCAACATCTGCGGCAAGCCCTGCAGCGTGTTGTTGGAGTAAGCGTAGTAGCAGTATGGATCGATGTATCGCGGAATTCCAGCAAACGATGCCGGCATGCAGTCGACCGACCGCGTACCGTTGGCAAAACTGTAACGGAAACTGTAACTTTGGCTCAGCAGTGAATCGAGAAATGGAGTGTAACCCTGGTATTTGCCACCATCGCGGTCGCGATTGTAAAAGCCGGTATACTCCATCGAGAAACTCTCGAGGAGAAACACCACCACATTGTATTTCTTCATCTCACCGCCATCAACCTGAGTGTTGCGAATGGGGTTGAATATTGCGTCAAGTTGATTGTCGTCGAAGAAATGCGGGTTCTTGTAACTGCCCTTGTGCATGGTGGTGAGCAGTGTGAACGGCGTATTGAGCACGATAGCCGTCTGGTTGGGCTTTTGGCAGTAAAGTTCGGCCGAGTCCTGACGCAGCGGATGCATCTTCCACGTCAGTCCGCCACGCAGTCCTCCAAGTGTCAATATTGCAGCCACCAAAAATGCTATTCCGTGCCACAGGTAATACTTCTTGTTTGGCGGGAAATCGTCGGCAGCACGGTCTTTCTTTATGGGGTTGTAATAGAGGAAGATAGCAGCAGCAATCATCAGCACGCCAAACAGCCACGCCATCCAGTGGCCAGTCATGCTGTCGAGGAATACCTTGCCCAGGTTGCCTTCGCCACCAAACTCTGAGAAGATGGTGAACGTGGTGCGTCGGCCGCCAAATTCGTAATAGACCACATCGGCAACATTCACCGCAATGCCTATTGCATTGATTACGAGGAACAAAATTTTCACCACACGTTGGTATTTTACCGTGTGGCGTGCCTTAATTGGCAAAAACTGCAATAGCGCGCACAGCGCATTCAGGTAGCACAGCGCACTCAGGTCGAAGCGCAAGCCACCGAGCGACATGGTCATCAGTTCGCCGAATGTCACATCCTGAAAAGAACTGCGGTTGACGTAATAGAAGAACCATCGGCAAAGCATGTAGATGGCCATCATTATCAAGAAGTTGACAACCATGACAAATCCTGGTTGCTGCTTTATGCGCTTAAATATATTTCTTATTTCGCCCATGTGTAACTGCAAATTTTGAAGTGCAAAATTACTACAATTTTCCAAAATAGCATTATGAGAACTGCCATAAAAAGCGAGAACCTATCGCCTATTGCTGCGTTTCGGGTTTTTGGCACGGCGTTTCTAATGGCCTTTTTATCCTCAATAATGTCCATCTTTTGTATTTTTAGCATTATTGTGTTGGTCAACTCGATGAAAATTACGAAATTTGCAAAGAATTTAAAAATTGAAAATCTGACAATGGAAATAACCGCTCAACAACTTGCCACTATGGTGCATGGCACCGTAGAGGGCGACGCATCGGTGGTAATCAACAACTACGGCAAAATCGAAGAAGCCGGTCCAGGTTGCCTCACCTTCCTGGCAAATCCGAAATACACACATTTCATCTACGACACAAAGGCCACGGCAGTGCTCGTGAGCAAGGACTTTGTGCCCGAGCATCCCGTGAGCGCTACGCTTATCCGTGTCGACGACCCATATAAGACGCTGGCCGACCTGCTCAACTTTGCCGCAAGTCAAACCGCGGTGGTGCGTCGCGGCATCGAGCAGCCCTGCTTTATAGCACAGGGAGTCGAGGTGCCCGACGATGCTTACATCGGCGCCATGGCTTACGTGGCACAGGGTGTAAAATTGGGCAAGAACGTGAAGATATATCCGCAGGTCTACATCGGCGACAATGTCGTGATCGGCGATGATGTGATTCTGTATCCCGGCGTTAAGATATATCACGGCTGCAAGATTGGCAACCGCTGCACTGTGCATGCCGGCACAGTGATTGGCAGCGACGGCTTCGGCTTTGCACCGAAGGCCGACGGCACCTACGAGAAGATTGCCCAAATGGGCATCGTCATCCTTGAGGATGATGTGGAGATTGGCGCCAACACAACCATCGACCGCGCCACGATGGGCGCTACGGTGATTCACCGCGGCGTGAAACTTGACAATCTCATTCAGGTGGCACACAACGTGGAGATTGGCGACAACACCGTCATGGCTGCACAAGTGGGCATTGCCGGCTCTACCAAGATTGGCAAGCACAACATGGTTGGCGGCCAAGTAGGCTTCGCTGGCCACATCACCGTGGGCGACAACTGCGGCATCGGCGCACAAGCCGGTATTCATGCAAACGTTGGCGACAACAAGCGCATGCTCGGCACTCCGGCCATCGACCTGATGGAGTTTGCGCGCCAAACGGCCATGCTCAAGCAACTGGGCGACATGCGTAAGGATATCAAGCAACTTAAAAAGCAAATAAATAATCAGCAATAATAAGCACCGGCACAGTTTTCTGCGTGCAATTTCATTATCATGAAACAAAAAACAATAGCCAAGGAATTTTCAATATCTGGCAAGGGGCTGCACACCGGCCTTCACATCGACGCTACATTCAAGCCCGCCGAGGTCAACACAGGTTACGTCTTCAAGCGCATCGACCTGGAAGGTGAGCCTATCATTGAGGCCATCGCCGAGAACGTAGTTGAAACCAAGCGTGGCACCGTGATTGCCAGCCGCACCAATAAAGACACCCGCGTAAGCACCATCGAGCACGCGCTGGCTGCACTGTATGCCGCCGGTATCGACAACTGCCTCATCGAGGTAAACGCTCCCGAACTTCCTATTCTCGACGGCAGCGCAATTATTTGGGCTGAGAAAATCGAGGAAGTGGGATTCGCCGAGCAGGAGGCCGACAAAGAGTTTTACGTTGTAAAGCAGCGCATCAAGGTGGTCGACCCCGAGACCGGGTCGAGCCTGATTGTGCTTCCCGACGACGACTTCTCAATCGACGTGATGATTGAGTTTAACTCACCGGTACTCACCAACCAGTTTGCCTCGCTCGACAACTTGAGCAAGTTCAAGGACGAGATTGCCGCTTGCCGCACCTTCGTGTTTGTGCGCGAGGTGATGCCGCTGCTGCAACTCAACCTTATCAAGGGCGGCGACCTGGACAACGCCATCGTCATCTACGACACGCCCATGGAGCAAGCCGACCTCGACAAACTTGCCGACCTGATGCAGGTACAGCACAAAGACGCCAGCGAGTTGGGTTATATCAACAACAAGCCACTCGCTCACAACAATGAGCCAGCACGCCACAAACTGCTCGACGTGCTGGGCGACTTAGCGCTCATCGGACGCCCCCTGCGCGGACGCATTATCGCCACACGCCCCGGCCACACGCTCAACACGCAACTTTCGAAGAAAATACGCCAAGCACTGCGCAAGCAGAATGTTCAGGCGCCCATCTACGACCCCAACGTGGCACCCATCTACGACGTGAACGAGATTCGCAAGAAACTGCCCCACCGCTACCCCATGTTGCTCGTCGACAAGGTTATCGACATGACTCCCGACTACATCGTGGGCGTGAAGAACGTGAGCGGCAACGAGCCCTTCTTCCAGGGCCACTTCCCCGAGGAACCCGTCATGCCCGGCGTGCTGCAAGTCGAGGCAATGGCTCAGGTGGGCGGACTGCTCGTGCTCAGCACAGTCGATGAGCCAGAGCGCTACTCGACCTATTTCATGAAGATTGACAACGTGAAATTCCGCCAAAAGGTGGTGCCCGGCGACACGCTGGTGTTCCACATCTCATATATGTCACCCATTCGCCGCGGCTGTGCCGTGATGAAGGGCTATGCCTTTGTGGGCGAGAAAATCGTCTCCGAGGCCGAGTTTATGGCTCAAATCATTAAGAACAAATAATCCATAACCACACAATATGAATTATCAAGAACTTCAGCCGCTGGCATGCATCCATCCTGGAGCACAGATTGGCAACGACGTGAAAATAGGGCCCTTTGTCACTATCGACGACAACGTAGTGATTGGCGACGGCTGCATCATCGACAGCAACGCCGTGATTCGCTCCGGTGCACGCATTGGACGCAACTGTCACATCCACGCAGGTGCCGTAGTGAGCGATATCCCGCAGGATCTCAAGTTTAAGGGCGAGGAAACGGTAACCATCATCGGCGACAACACGTCGATTCGCGAGTTTGTTACCATTCACCGCGGAACTGCATCGCGTGGAAAGACCGTCATTGGCAACAACTGCCTGATTATGGCCTACTGCCACGTGGCACACGACTGCGTGCTGGGTAACAACATCATCATGTCGAACACCGTGCAACTCGCCGGCGAGGTTGAGGTGGACGATTATGCGGTGGTTGGCGGCGGTGTACTGGCACACCAATTCTCAAAGATTGGCGCGCACGCCATGATACAAGGTGGGTCGCTTGTGACTAAGGACATCCCGCCCTACGCCATGGCCGGCCGCACCCCCATCAGTTACGAGGGCGTGAACTCGATAGGCTTGCATCGCCGCGGCTTCAGCGACGAGCAAATCAACAGCATCCAGGCCATTTATCGCGCGCTCTATCTCTCGGGGCTCAACATCACCGATGCCGTTGCAAAAATCGAGGCCGAGTTCCCCGCCAGCGACGTGCGCGAGGAAATCGTCTCGTTCATCCGCTCGAGCAAGCGAGGCGTCATCCGCATGAACTTGCATTAATTGCAACCTCAATCATTAACTCACAAATATCATATAGTTTCTAAAGGAATCATATGATTTTTTTCATCATAAGGATATGAGACATAATCCATTATTCAATATTACTCTCATCGCCGCTCTGGCTGCCGCCGCAATGATGCTTTGCTGCTGCGGCGACAGCAAGAAAGATGAGCCTGACGGTCCCGACGTGCCTGGCACCACCGACGAGCAGTATCAGCCACTCACCGGGCTTGACCCCAATGTGCCGCTGTTCAATGGTTATGACCGAATCGTTGGCTACACACTGTGGCCGGCCGAGAATAAAGCCGATGCCAGCCTAACAGGCGAAGGGTTTAGTTATGACTATTGGTATGAACATAAGGGTGAAGCAAAATCATTAGAGGGGCTTCTGGACATGTGTGAAGTGCCACAAGAGACGCTTGACGACATGTCGACACACAACCTTGTGCTTACGTGTTTCATGCATCCCTACAATTCCATTTATAACGCCTACGACAATCAGTATATCGGAATCATGTCGGCAATGAAAGCGAATTGTTGGCAAGAACTGATGGTGCGTGAAACCGGGGGCGACAACCTGCTCGACCTGTATTGCGAACTCACCTATCCGCTCACCCACGATGGTACATTCCATACCTATTTGAGTTATCTCAATTATCAGAAAGAGGCCGCCGACAATTATTTCAGTTTATCAGCACTCAGCCTTGTGGCGATGACCGCTGTCGACAGCAAAGTATATAGCCCCGAACAACTCACACGCTTAGCCGGAGAGATTTTCAACAAAATTGAGAATATAAATAAAGCCGGCGATCTTTTAAGTTACGTAGGCGCACTTCGCTATCCATTCCTTCTCGGCGCCGCCATTGCTTATCGCTTCGACCGCTCGCTCTCACCGCTGGAGTTGAGTTATCTTTATGACTTGACGGGATTTCAGGGCATACCAGGACACGACCCAGCAACCGACCGTTACTTCACGGCTGAAAATGTGACAACTGCACTCAATATCGTCACTCGCAGCCTCGAACGTATTGAGCAAGGCAGCCTGCTCACCAACACACAACACTAAGCATTTACAAAAGCGACCATAAACAACAAAAAGCCACGCTGTTGCGTGGCTTTTTTGTTACTGTGTGACGACCTTAGTCGAGTTTGTGGATGATGAGTCCCGAGCGCAACTTGGGCTCAAACCAAGTGGCCTTGGGAGGCATAATCTTGCCACTGTCGGCGATGTCGATAATTTGCTGCATGGTCACAGGATACAGTGCCAGAGCCATCTTCATCTCGCCAGAGTCGACACGCTGCTTGAGTTCGCCCAGGCCGCGGATACCGCCCACGAAGTCGATACGCTTGTCGGTACGCAGGTCGGTGATGCCCAAGATGTCACGCAGGATATAGTCGCTCGAGATGGTAACGTCGAGCACGCCGATGGGGTCATTGTCGTTGTAGGTGCCCGGCTTAGCAGTGAGCGAGTACCACTTGCCACCCAGATACAGCGAGAAGTTGTGCAACTTGGCGGGGTGATAAATCTCGGTGCCTTTCTCCTCAACATCAAATTTCTCGGCAATGCGTGCCAAGAACTGCTCTTCGGTGAGGCCGTTCAAGTCAACAACCACGCGGTTGTAGTCCATGACTTTGAGGTGCGACTGCGGGAAGCATACTGCCAGCAGATAGTTGTATTCCTCCTTGCCAGTGTGGTTGGGGTCGGCCTTAGCCTTCTCCTCACCCACGTGAGCCGCAGCAGCGGTGCGATGGTGACCATCGGCGATGTAGAGATAAGGAATCTTCTCAAATTCTGCAGTGATCTGGGCAATAGTTGCCTCATCGTCAATCACCCACAGAGTGTGGCCGATACCGTCCTCGCTGACAAAGTCATATTCAGGCGCCTTCTTGCTGGTGGCATCGATAATTGCCTCCAGAGCGGGATTGTGCGGGAAAGCAAGGAACACCGGCTCGATGTTTGCGTTGTTGATTTCGATGTGGTGCATGCGGTCAACCTCTTTCTCGCGGCGGGTGAGTTCATGCTTCTTGATGCGGCCATTCAGATAGTCGTCGACGCTGGCGCCAACCACAAAGCCATACTGCGTGCGGCCGTCCATCGTCTGCGCATAGATATAGTAGCAGTCCTTCTTGTCCTGCACCAGCCATCCGTTGTCCTGGAACTTCTTGAAGTTTACAACAGCACGGTCATACACCTTGGGGTCGTGCTCCTCGGTGCCCGGTTCGAAGTCGATTTCCGGCTTGATGATGTGATAGAGCGACTTCTCGTTGTCGCCAGCCTCGATGCGAGCCTCATCGCTCGAGAGAACGTCGTAAGGTTTCGATGCTACTTCCTTTACTAATTCACGTGGTGGTCTCAGACCACGAAATGGTTTTACATTAGCCATAATAATTTAATTGGTGTTAGAATGATTAATTGTTATTTGTTGTTTCTAATAATAGTCTGTGCACGGTCAGGACCAACCGATACGATAGTGATGGGCACGCCGAGTTTCTGCTCAAGGTAGCGCACATAGTCGCTGAACTGCTGCGGGAACTCGCTCTCACTGGTCATGCCACTCATGGGTGTGCGCCAGCCGGGCAACTCGTCGTAAACGGGAGTCACATTGTCGTCGAGGCGGTAAGGCATGTCGCGAGTCACTGTGCCGTTAACGTTGTAGGCATCGCACGCCTTGATGGTGTCGAAACCATCGAGCACGTCGCTCTTCATCATAATCAACTGGGTGACACCGCTCAGCATGATTGCATAACGGAGGGCCACCAAGTCGATCCAGCCACAACGGCGTTCCCGCCCGGTCACTGCACCATACTCGTGGCCTATGCGCCGCATCTCTGCCCCCACTTCATCATGAAGTTCGGTGGGGAATGGTCCGGCTCCCACGCGTGTGCAGTAGGCCTTGAAGATGCCGAACACCTCGCCAATCTTGCGCGGTGCCACACCCAGGCCGGTGCATGCTCCGGCGCATACAGTGCTCGACGACGTCACGAAGGGATACGACCCGAAGTCCACGTCGAGCATACTGCCCTGCGCGCCCTCGCAAAGCACGCTCTTTCCGGCAGCAAGCGCCTTGTTGATATAAATCTCGCTGTCGATAAGGTCGAATTGCTTGATATAATCCACCGCCCGGAGCCAGTCGGCCTCGAGGACATCGAGTTGGTCGTGCGATGCGCCCAGGGCGTCAAGCAGAGCAATGTGGCGCTTTTTCAAGGTGTTGTAGCGAGCAGTGAAATCATCGCCTATATCACCAACCCTGAGGCCGTTACGCCCCACCTTATCGGTATACGTTGGGCCGATGCCCTTGCCGGTGGTGCCGATGCGGCTGTCGCCCTTTAGGCTTTCCCAGGCGGCATCGAGAAGGCGGTGGCTGGGCAAAATCAGGTGGGCCTTGCGAGATATTTTCAAGATACTCTTCAGTCCTACCCCACTGCGTTCCAGGTCTTGAGCCTCTTGCATGAAGAGAACCGGGTCGAGCACCACGCCATTGCCGATGATGTTCACCTGGCCGCTCTGGAAGATGCCCGACGGTATCGACCGCAGAACATAGTGTTTGCCTTCAAACTCCAGTGTGTGCCCGGCATTCGGTCCACCCTGAAAACGAGCCACGATGTTATAGCGCGGCGTGAGCACGTCCACTACTTTGCCTTTGCCCTCGTCGCCCCATTGAAGCCCGAGTAATACGTCAACTTTCATTTAAAATTACGGGTAAAATTGATTGTTATTTGTTGTCACGCTTAAGGCGCTTCATTCGCTTGAGTTTGCGTGCGCAGGTGCTGCAAGTGCCGGTAACGTACAGGTCGAACCCCGTAGCGTTGAACGCGGTGAACTTGCGGGTGTTGATAAACGCGATAAAGTTTGGATCGCGCGTCTCCTTGACCTTTCCGCACTCATCGCACATGAGCCTGATGCGAATGTTTGAAACGACCTTTTCGTAACTCGCATGGTTGCCGTCGAGTTTCAGGCGGCGCACGATGCCGGCGTCAATCAACAATTCGATGGTGTTGTAGAGCGTGGCGCGGCTCACATAGTAGGAGTCGGCCTCGAGCATCGCACGTAGCGACTCGATGTTGAACGGGCGCGACGTGGAAAGCACACGCTGCAACACAGCGGCACGCTCGGGAGTGTGCCGCATGCGGTGCTGCGTAAGATATTCGTCGAATCGTTTTGCCAGCGCGCTATTGCCCGTGACTTCGGCCATGCGAAAATTTTATTTAAAACATTTTCTCTGGATACACTCCCGTGGCATGCAGTTCGGCAAACTTGTCGACCACGCCCTGGCGGTCGGCCGAATAAGTCACCCCAAACCACTTCGACTCGGTGGTGAGAACCTTGACTGTTGCCGTGCCGTCGTTCACCAGTTTGTTGACCAGCGTGGGAATGAAGAATTCGGCTTTTGGCTTGTCGATGTTCTCGCGCAAGAACTCTACAAAGAAGTCCTCGCTGTGCTTGAAATAGTCGGGCGTGAAACCCCAGAAGTTCATCGACACCGGCGTGTCGAATCCGAGGATGCACTCCTGGCCGTTCTCGTCGGTAAAGGCAATCTCATGCTTGTCGTTGTAGCCGATGCTGGTGCGCTCCACGACACCGGTCAGGTTGCCGTCGCGCGTCTCGCACACGCCACGCGACACGGTGCCGCTCTCGCTCATGGTGTTACCCACCTTGAAACCCACCATGCTATACTTTCCGCAAGAACCGGGCTCGAGGTTCGACAGTTCACGGGCCATCACCTCAAAACTGTTGCGACCATAGTAGTCGTCGCTGTTGATGATGGCAAAAGGCTCGTTGATAACGTCCTTGCCCATAAGCAGCGCATGGTTGGTGCCCCATGGTTTCACACGCTCGGCAGGGCAGGTAAAGCCCTCGGGCAGGTCGTTAACCGACTGGAAGACAACCTCCACCGGAATGTGTCCCTCGTATTTCGAGAGGATTTTCTCACGGAAATCGGCTTCAAAGTCCTTACGAATAACGAAGACCACCTTACCAAATCCGCTCTTGATAGCATCATAAATCGAATAATCCATAATCGTCTCGCCGTGCGGGCCCAGCCCGTCGAGTTGCTTGAGGCCGCCATAACGGCTACCCATGCCGGCTGCCAAGACAAATAATGTTGGTTTCATGCTTTAAAATGTATTGTATGTAATGTTAAAGTTAATCGGTTGTTTTGAAAATAAAGAAGATGTTGCGTACATAGTCCTCGTCGGGCAGCAACAACTGCGACGGGAATTCAGGCTTATTGGGTGCGTCGGGCAATCCCTGGCACTCAATGGCCACGCCGTCGTAGTCGGCATAAGCCTTTCCGCTCTTGCTCGTGGGGCAACCGCTGAGCCAGTTTCCAGTGTAAACTTGTGCACCGGGCTGGTCGGTGACCACCTCGAGCACGCGGCCGCTACCACGGTCGGTGAGCGTGGCGGCTTTGTGCAGTTGCTGGTCATCGGCATCGTCAATCAGCCAGCAGTTGTCGTAGCCTTTGCCGTAGTTCAACGCCGGGAAATTGGCCTTGATATCGCGGCCCAGCGCTTTTGGCTGTGTGAAATCCATGGGCGTGCCCTCCACGGGGGCTATCTCGCCGGTAGGAATCAGCGTGTCGTCGGTGGGCAAGTAGCGGCTGCAATTCAACTGCAACTCGTGGTTGAGAACCGTGCCACTGCCCTCACCGGCGAGGTTGAAGTAGGTGTGGTTGGTAAGATTGACGACGGTAGGCGCATCGGTGGTGGCGCTGAGTTCAATTTTCAGCACGCAGTCCTCGGTCCATGTGTAAGCCACGCGAGCCACAAGGCGGCCGGGATAGTGCTCGTCGCCGTCGGGGCTCACCAGAGTGAACACCACGCGGTCGTCGCTGTCGGCCTCGCTTTCCCATATCTTGTTTTGGAAGCCTTCGGGCCCTCCGTGCAATGCGTTGGGGCCGTTGTTGATAGCGAGTTGATAGACTTTCCCGTCCACTTCAAGATGTCCGCGCGCAATGCGGTTGGCATAGCGGCCAGGCACCTTGCCCGCGCACGGGCCATCGTAGAACCACGACTCCACATCGTCGTAGCCCAGCACCACGTCGGCCATTTGGCCGGCGCGGTCAGGAACGATGATTGATGTGATGCCGGCACCCAAGGTGCTGAGCGTGACGCTGGCACCCATGTTGTTGACCAGTGTGTAGAGTGTCACCACTCCATGCTTGGTATTGATGGTTTCAATAGTGTTTTTCATGTGTCAGTCTTCGCACTTGTGAGCACCGTCGCTGATAACCACAGGATACACTACTGGCTCGTGGCCGTAGCGCTCGTTGAACTTAGCCTTCGCCGTAGCGATGAAGTTGTCGTAAAGTTCGTCCTTCACCAGGTTGATGGTGCAGCCGCCGAAACCGCCGCCCATGATGCGCGATCCGGTCACGCCGCACTCGCGTGCGATGTCGTTAAGATAATCGAGTTCGACACAACTCACCTCGTAGTCCTTCGACAGACCATTGTGAGTCTCGTACATGCAACGGCCCACGGTCTCGAAGTCGTCGCGCTGCAGGGCGTCGCACACATCGAGCACGCGCTGCTTCTCGCCGATGACGTAGCGGGCGCGCATAAAGTCCTCCTCGCTGATGCGGTCCTTGGCGGCCTCGAGCATTGCCATATCGGCATCACGCAGACTCTTCACGCCCAGTGTGGCGGCCACGCGCTCGCACGACTGGCGGCGCTTGTTGTAAGGCGAATCAACCAACTCATGCTTAACCTTCGAGTCGAGAAGCACCAGTTTGTAGCCATCGGCCTTGAAGGGGAAATACTCATATTCAAGCGAGCGGCAGTCGAGGCGCATCAGGCAGTCCTTCTTGCCAAACACACTGGCAAACTGGTCCATGATACCGCAATTCACGCCACAGTAGTTATGCTCGGTCGACTGGCCGATAAGCGCTAACTCAAATTTCTCAATCTTGTTGTCGTTGAACATGTCGTTCATTGCGAAGGCAAAGCACGACTCCAGAGCAGCGCTCGACGACAGACCGGCACCCAGAGGCACATTACCGGCAAACACCACATCGAAGCCACGCACCACAAAACCGCGCTTGATTACCTCGCGGCACACGCCGAAGATGTAGCGTGCCCACTGCTCGGCGGGAGCGTCGGCCTCGTTGAGGCCAAACTCGCAATAAGCATCCATGTCGGCACTGTATACACGCACGCGGTCGGTACCGTTAACATTGATGCAAGCCATGATGTACTTATCGATAGCACCAGGGAACACAAAACCGTCGTTATAGTCGGTGTGCTCGCCAATCAAGTTGATACGTCCTGCCGAAGCATAGAATTGGCCCTTGGTGCCAAAACGCTCGTTGAATAATTTGCTGATTCTTTCTTTCATTTTGAATAAAGTAATTATGGAGGAGTCGATATGTTGCTCTGTCGCGCTGTGTCGTGAAACGTCAAGTCAACATATCGAGTCCTCCTATTATTGTTTATATCATTTTTAAAATCATTAATTTCCCATTTCGCTCAAAAAGCGGATGCGCGTAAGGCGTATCTCGTTTTCGGTATAATCATCGCCCAACTCTTCGACGGCCGCAGCGAGGTCGTCGGTGTCGCTGCTGCGGAAGTAGTCGTAGATGTCGTCTTGCATGTCTTGATCCATCGTCTGGTCAAGATAGTAGCCGATGTCGATTTTGTAGCCACTGTACACAATGGCCTCAAGTTCGTCGAGCAGTTCCTCAAAGTTCATGTTTTTGCTCTGTGCCAACGCGTCGAGCGACACTTTTCGGTCGATTCCCTGGATGAGGTAGATTTTGGGGTTGCTCTTCTTAGCGATAGAGCGCATCCTGAAGTCCTCGGGCCGCTCAATCTCGTTCTCCTCGACGTGGAACCTAATCAAGTCGACAAAGTCCTTGCCGTAGCGCTTTGCCTTGCCCTCGCCCACGCCGGGGATGAGCCGGAGTTCGTCGAGCGTGATGGGGTAAGTGGTTGCCATTGCCTCGAGCGAGGGGTCTTGGAAGATGACATACGGAGGCAACTTGTGCGCTTG
>JAEEGL011163571.1_pt1 | contig 21898 bp, 14 predicted proteins | sample 9134231 | NCBI WGS metagenome assembly JAEEGL01 (sample SAMN16246548, study PRJNA631951) | gut metagenome | biome: gut microbiome; feature: rumen; material: fiber-attached | host: Bos | place: Iran: Karaj | collected 2018-10 | reverse complement strand
GACGCCCAGATGAAGATCACCACCCAGTACAAGAACGATTCCGAGGACACCGCCGTGGACGCCGAGGTCGAAGGCCTGCTCTATGAGGCTCTCAAGAACTTCTATTCCGCTCCGACTTCCCTGGATGAGTTCACCTCCACCCTCGAGAACCCGAACGGTATCGTGTCCTCCGACAAGGTGGGTCCGACCATCGCCCGTGACATCACCCGCAGCGCCATCATCGCCGTGCTGCTGGCCCTCCTGGTAATCTTCGGCTACATCGCCTTCCGCTTCAAGGGATGGGCCTGGGGTCTGGGCGGCGTGGTTTCCCTCGCCCATACGGCCCTCATCGTGATCGGCTTCTTCTCCCTGTTCAACGGAATCCTGCCCTTCAACCTGGATGTGGACCAGACCTTCATCGCGGCTATCCTCACCATCATCGGTTATGCTATCAACGATAACGTGGTGATCTTCGACCGTATCCGTGAGCAGCGCAGCCTGCACCCGAAGGATGACTTCAAGACCACGGTGAACACCGCTCTGAACGCCACCCTCACCCGTACGGTCAACACCTCCGTGTCCACCCTCCTCCCGATGCTGGCCATCGCCATCTGGGGTGGTGAGAGCATCCGCGGTCTGGCCGTGGCCCTCTGCCTGGGTATCATCATCGGCACCTACGCTTCCATCATGATCGGCACGCCCATCATGTTCGACGCCACCGCTGCCGCTGCCAAGAAGAAGGAAGAGAAGTAATTCGATTTCCTATCGCATAAAAAACTGGCGACTCCATTGCGGGGCCGCCAGTTTTCTTGTATAAAAAAACTCCGCCGCAACGGGCGGAGTTAAAAAGGGATGTGTGCGCTGGGCTTAGAACTTCTCGGCCTCTTCGACGGCCTTGAAGTAGCGGTAGCTGGAGACCTTGAGCTCGCTCACGGAGTTCTCGTCGCACACGATGGTGCCGGCGGGGTGGTTCTGCAGGCCGCTCAGGGTGCAGTAGTGCGTCATGGGACCTTCGATGGCGTCCTTGATGGCACGGGCTTTCTTGCTGCCGAAGGCCAGGATCACCACTTCCTTGGAGCTCAGGACGGTGGCGACACCCACGGTGAGGGCCTGTTTGGGCACCTGGTTGAAGTCGCCGTCAAAGAAGCGGGCGTTCACTTCGCGGGTGTCCTGGGTGAGGGTGATCACGCGGGTGCGGGAACTCAGGGAAGAGAAGGGCTCATTGAAGGCAATGTGGCCGTCTTCGCCCACGCCGCCCAGGAAGAGGTCGAATCCGCCGGCGTCCACGATGGCCTTCTCATAGGCGGCGCATTCGGCTGCCAGGTCGGGCGCGTTGCCGTTCAGGATGTGGATGTTCTCGGGTTTCTCGTCAATCTGGTCGAAGAGGTAGCGGTGCATGAAGGAGTGATAGCTCTCGGGATGCTCGACCGGCAGGCCCACATACTCGTCCATATTGAAGGAAATCACGTTCTTGAAGGATACTTCCCCGGCCTTCACCATGCGAATGAGCTCGGCATAGGTCTCAATGGGGGTAGAACCGGTGCAAAGGCCGATGACAAAGGGTTTGTCGCTCACTGCGGCCTTCTCGTTGATCTTGGCGGCAATGTAATGGGCTGCCCAGAGGGAACCTTCCTTTGCGTTGTCTCTGATAACAATTTTCATAGGTCTGATTAATATAATTTGAGGAATACTTCAATGGCTTGATACTCGGCCATACCCAGCTGATTGTACAGACGGGCGGTGTTCTGGGTGCGTTCTTCGGCGCGCTGCCAGAATTCGCGCGGGTCCTCGCCCGGGAACGGGACGATATCTTTCTGGGAGAGGTGGCGGAAGATGGCGTGACGCTTCTTCACCACTTCGTCGGGGCTCAGCGGCACGGCCATGTCCACGCGGCCCAGTTCCCACTCCATCCAGGCGCCGCGGTACAGCCATACATGGGTTTCTTCCAGCCAGGGGTTACCCTCGGCCTTGAGCTGGTCCATGGCTTCCAGGGCGGCTTCCGTGCACACGCGGTGGGTGCCGTGCGGGTCGGCCAGGTCACCGGCCATGAAGATCATGTGGGGCTTCAGGTCGGAGATGAGTTTCTTGATGATATCCACATCGGCCTGGGTGCGGGGGTTCTTCTTGATGCCGCCGCTCTCGTAGAACGGGAGGTTGAGGAAGTGGGCGTTGGTGTTGTCGTTGAGGCCGAAGGAACGGACGGCTCCGCGGGCCTCGCTGCGGCGGATGGCACCCTTCATTTCCAGCAGGGCGCGGGGTTCGGGTTCTCCGGGACGCTTGCTTTCCACCAGTTTCTTCACCTCGTCAAATTTGTCGGCAAAGCCCAGCTGGAAGGCGCAGTCCATATGCTGGAGTACCACGTCGTCGTGCACGGCCACGTTGCCGGAAGTCTCATAGGCTACGTGTACGTCGTGCCCCTGGGAGGCCAGACGGATGAACGTACCGCCCATCGAAATCACATCGTCATCCGGGTGCGGGGAGAAGATGAGAACCGTCTTGGGGAAGGGCCTGGCCGATACGGGGCGCGTGGAATCATCGGCATTGGGCTTGCCGCCGGGCCATCCGGTGATGGTGTGCTGGAGGTCGTTGAAAACGTCTATGTTGATCTTGTCAAACTTGCCCACCTTTTCCAGCAGTTCGCTGAGGCCGTTGTCCAGATAGTCCTTTTCCGTCAGCTTGAGGATGGGCTTGCCGGTTACCTCGCAAAGCCAGACCACGGCCTTGCGGATGAACTTGGGCGTCCAGTCGCAGGGGCCGACCAGCCAGGGAGCCACGCTGCGGGTGAGCTGCTCGGCGGCGGCCTCATCTACGTAGAAGGAGATGTGGTCGTGGTCCTGGAGCAGGGAAGCGGGGCAATCAGTGGTGCAGGGGCCTTCGGAAATGGCCTTCACAGCCGCGGCTTTGTCTTCGCCCCAGGCCATCAGGACAATCTTTTTGGCCGTGAGCATAGTGGCAATGCCCACCGTAATGGCCTTGTCCGGCGTAGCCATAATGTCCATATTGAAGTTGGAGGACTGGCGTTTGCGGGAGTTGTAGGAGAGGCGTACGGTGCGGGTGCGGGTTTTCTCGTTGGCGCCGGCCTCGTTGAAGCCCACCTGACCCTTTTCACCCACGCCAATCACCAGCAGGTCCAGGTTGCGGGCCAGCGTGTCAAACTGGGCGCAGTATTCTCCCAGATTCTCCGGGGGAACAGTTCCGTCCGGGATGTGGATGTTTTCCTTGAGGATGTCCACCTTGTCCAGCAGACCCTCGTGCAGACGGTGGTTGCGGCTTTGGGCGCCACCGGCCGAAGAAGGATAATATTCATCGATGGAGACTACCTCCACGTTCTTGAAAGAGATTTTACCGGCCTCGTAGCGGCGGGCCAGTTCATTGTACAGGGACACGGGAGTGGCTCCTGTGGTGAGTCCCAAACGGAACAGACCGTCTTTGTGTGCCTGGATAGCGTCACAGATAATGTCGGCAATGGCATAGGAAGCCGGGCGGGATTCCGGATAAACGTGGGTCCAGATTTTCTCGTAAGTGTGGAGAATTCCAGCCGGCAGGTTCTTGTCGATGAGCCCGCCTTCGTAAGGTAATGTGAAATGATTGCTCATATTAACGAAGAATATTTTGAATTCGATCCAGGGTTCCGTCTACCGGAGCCGGTTTGATTCCCAGCAGTTCGCATAGCAGGGGATAAAGGTCTATGTTGCGGAAAGAGGACTGCTCTCCGGGCGTGAAGGGGGCCTCGTAGCCCACCTTGAAGTCTGGTCCTACGGCGCGGAAGGCCACCATCATATCGGTTTCCTTGCAGTCGTAGCCGTGAGTTCCCCTGCTCTTGGAAGGGGAGAAGTTGAACTGCCAGCCCAGATCCGGAGACACAATGAGGTCTCCCAGACGGTTGGACGTTCCGTAGTGCAGGTATTCGGGCACCTCTCCGTGCTTCCATACGTTCAGGTGCTCCACCCGGCTCAGGCGGTTGTACAGGCTGTCCACGTAGCCTTCCTTAACCCAGATAGAGGTGGGAAGATTGCCCACGATGCGCTCTATCCATTCTTCGGGCATCACATCGTACCAGCCGATGAAACGCTCCGGGGAGATATCCGTCATTCCGTGGTCTCCGGCCAGGATGAAATTGATTTTATCGCCGATGGGAAGGGCTTTCAGGCGGAGGTACAGGCTGTGCATCAGGCTGTCCATATACTCGGCCATTTCCTTGCACTCCACAGACATCGGGCCGTGCACATGGCCCTGGTGGTCCGGCTCGTCAAAATAACCCATTACCAGACGCGGACGGTCCTTTTTCGGCAGGCTCAGCAGGCGCACGATTTCGTCGCAGCGCTCTTCAAAGCTCCAGTGGGGAACCTCTTCCCAGTGGCGGTAGTAGGTGGGATAAGTGCCCTGGATGGGAATGTCGGAACCTACCCAGTATACCACGCCGCACTTGACGCCCTGGTTCTGGGCCGTCACCCAAATGGGCTCTCCCAGGTAGTAACGGGGGTCGAAACGGGCTTCAGCGTCTTTGATGGCGTAACCGTGGTTCGTTTCCGGGTTCCAGAAGCTGTTGTTCACCAGACCGTTGTGGTCCGGAACCAGGCCGGTGGCCATTGTGTAGTGGTTGGGAAAGGTGGAAGAAGGGAAGGAGGGTTCCATCCGGGCCTTCACGCCCACCGTGGCCAGGGAATCGAACAAGGGCATGTCGAAATAATCGGCGTAGTCCCAGCGGTTGCCGTCCAGGGAAATGATGACGGTATAGTTATCTCTTTTGTTCTGGCAGGCGGTGGTGAGGGAAAGAACCGCCACAAGGATAAGACAGAGGACTCTCCGCATAGTTCGTATGATTAAGTCTACAAATTTAAAAAATTTTTACAACTTTTCCGATAGGAAAGCATCTCTGACCGGTGGCCAGGCGGCTTCTTCCCACATGGCGTGTCCGCAGGTGGGAACGCAGACAAAGCGCTTGTCGCGGGTGCCCAGGTTGTTGTAAATGGAGAAGTTGGTGTGCGGCGGGCAGGTGGGATCCTGCAGGCCGAAAGCCATAATCACAGGACAGGAGATGCGCGGAGCGAAATTTTTCACATCGAAGTAGGAAAGGGTGCGGAAAAGGTCTTCCCGGGAAATCCCCTGCCGGTCGGCCTCGGCAAATACCTCGTGTACGGGCCAGGAGACAATCCTGGCATAGTCCGGATAGTCTCCGAGGAAAGGAACGGCCAGCGAGGCCACCTTGATGCGCTTGTCTACGGCGGCGGCGATGGCCGTGAAGGCTCCGCCCTGGCTCTCGCCCATCGCGACAATCTTATCTGTGTCGGCCTTTTCCAGCGATGCCACGAACTCCACGGCGCGCTTGACGTCGCAGAAAGCGCCGCGGTAGTAATAGGTCTCTTTGCTTTCAATTCCCTGGCTTACCCAGCTCTCGGAGGCTTTCTTGAAGATACCCTGGCCGCGGACGCTCACCAGAACGTCAATACGGTCCGGATTTCCGGAGGGGTCGAAGCGGAAGGTGGGGGCGCCGTAGCCCATATACTGGATGTATACCGGATACTTTCCGGGGGCATTGGGGATGCAGATGGAGCAGCCGGCGGTTTCTCCTCCTAGGGACTTGTAGTATACGTCGTAGGTGGTACGGGTTTCGTTGGAGTACTCGGGAATTTCCGTCCAGTCCGCCTCCAGGGGAATGGTTTCCAGCTCAGCAAACGTTTGCTCCCAGAAGGCATCAAAATCCGGCTGGGCGTCCGGAAGAGAAAGGACGTTCTCAGGCCGGATGCCGATATTGAAGCGGATGGAATCCCGCAGGCGAACCTGGTAAAAGCCGGGTTCCAGGTTGCCCAGCTCCACGGTGAGGGTGCTGTCCGGAGCCACGGTGGCATCGGCTGAAAAAACAACCTCCGGCTCTCCCATCAAGGAAAGATCCGTAACCAGGCAGAAGCTGGCCGGGCCGGGCGCGGCCTCCACGCGGGTGTTCAGGGTGTAAGGGGCATTTCCCAGGAACAGCCATCCGTTGTCCGGCAGGCTGCAGCCGGTGGGCTTGGGGGAGGAAGGGTGGCAGGCGGCCAGGATGATGGAAGCCAGGCCGATAAGGTAAGAACGAACGCGCATAACGATGAATTTTCTTCAAAGATAGTGAGTTTTGCATAAATGTTGTAACTTTGTGGCGGTTAGTAGTGAAAAGTTTATGAACGCCTTTCTGAAAAACTACGGCTCCACCCTCCTTCTTCTGGCCGGACTGGCGATTGGAGGTGTGCTGGGCGTGGTTCTGGGAGAAGATGCCGCCGTGCTCCGCCCGGTGGGAAACCTGTTCCTCAACCTGGTTTTCGTGCTGGTGGTTCCGCTGGTGTTTTTCTCGGTGGCCCAGTCCCTGGTGGTCCTGAAAAAGAATGGAATCATCGGCCGGGTGCTGGGAACGGCCCTGGGTGTGTTCCTGACGATGTCCCTGATAACCGGCATTTTCACCTTCGGCCTGATGAGCGTCTGGAATCCCTTCACCGCAATTTTGGGCCAGGGAGGAGAAATCTCCTTTTCCGGTGGTTTTCTGGACGAAGAGGTTCATATCGGAGATGCCCTGGTGGGCGCTTTTTCCGTGAATGATTTTCCGCTTCTGCTGTCCCGGGAACACCTTCTTCCCCTTATCGTCTTTGCTTCCCTTTTCGGCCTGGCGGTGGCCCTTCTGGGGCAGAAAGTCCCCACCGTGGAAAAGCTGGTGGGCGAAGGAAGCCAGGTCTTTATGAAGATGATGGAGGTGCTGATGAAACTGGCCCCCATCGGCATCGGGTGCTATTTTGCAGACACCATCGGCCAGTTGGGCGGGCAGATTATGGGCAGCTATCTGGAGATTTTCCTGGTAATGAGCACGGCCTGTGCGGTTATACTGATTGTCTTCTATACGCTTTGCGCCCTTTACTGCCGCATCCCCCTGGGCAAGTTCTGGAAGGAAATGATTCCCTCGGTGGCCACGGCGGCCGGCACCTGCTCATCGGCCGCCTGTATGCCGGTGAATATGACGGCGGCCCGCCGGCTGGGTGTTGAGGACCAGATTGCCGACGGGGTTATTCCCCTGGGCACCAACCTGCACAAGGACGGCTCCGTCATCAACGCCCTCGCGAAGATCCTGTTTGCCCTTTACTTTTTCGGCATTACGCCGGCAGGAATAGGGGCGTCGGCCCTGATTATTCTCTTTGCGGTGCTGCAAAGTGCCGTCGTGGGCGCTATCCCCGTGGGGGGAATGACGGGAGAACTCCTCATCTGCGCCGTCCTGGGTATAGATCCCTCCTTTGCCGCTTCCCTGATGATTATCGGCACCCTCTGCGATATCCCCGCCACGGTGATCAACGCCACGGGCAACCTGGTGGCCGCCACCCTGGTGCAGCGCTTTGTCAAGAAATAAAACGAACCAACAATAAACAAGACGTCCTCATGAAAAAAATCCTGGTCTTATCCCTCTTTCTGCTGCTGGCCTTCCAGGCGCGGGCGCAGATTGTCATCCTCAACGAGAATATGTTCGTAGACCGTATGGCCACCATCAAGGCCACGGTGGTGGACTCTCTCTCCAACGAGCCCATTTCCTACGCCTCCTTCTATGTGATTCCGGCCAAGGACACCACCATTTCCAATTTTACCCTTACGGACGACAAAGGTGCCGCCAAGCTGGAAGACGTGCCTTTTGGTAACTATGTCCTCCGCGTGGAGATGATGGGCTACAAGCCTTTTGTTAAGACGCGCTATTTCCGGGACAGCGAGGTGGAGATGGGTACCATCAAGCTGCAGCAGGACGAGCAGTTCCTGAAGGCGGCTGTGGTTTCGGATGTGGGCAATCCCGTGGTGGTGAAGAAGGATACGGTGGAATTTTCGGCCTCTTCCTTCCGCGTGGGTACCAACGATATGCTCAAGGACCTCATCAAGCGTATGCCGGGTATGGAGATCACCGAAGACGGCAAGGTGAAGTTCAACGGACAGGAGATAGACAAGCTTACGGTGGGTGGCCGAACCTTCTTCTTCAACGACCAGTCCACGGCCCTGAATAACCTCCCCGCTTCCATCGTGGACAAGATCCGCGTGATAGACCGCGATTCTGAAAGCGCCCGGGCGACGGGCGTGCAGGACACCCAGCGGGAAAAGGTGCTGGACGTGGCCCTCAAGAAAGAATATGAAAAAGGCTGGTTTGGCAATGTGGGCCTCAATGCGGGCGCTACGCTGGTCCCCAAGAATGAAGAAGATAAGCTGAGGGACAACCGCGGCCTGCTGTACAGCGCGAATGCCCTGGTGTCGGCCTATTCGGAGAAGGACCAGCTTACCCTCATCGCCAACGGACAGAATGTAGAGGCCTCCGATGGGGCCATTTTTATCCGCATAGATGGGGACGCCGATATAGATACAGAGAGCCTGGCCAACTCCTATATGGACCGGGGCCTTTCTACGGCAGCGCAGGCGGGCCTGAACTTCAACACCTCCCGTATCAAGAACGTGGAAACCACTTTCGGAGCCAATTACAAATTCGGAGATTCACAGTCGGGCTCCCGCTCGGAGCGTACCACTTTCCAGGCCGAAGGAGACCTGGTCTCTACCCAGGACAACGGCGGAAGGCGCATCGAGCACAATGTTGGAACCAACCTGGAATTCCAGAAGGAAAACGGAAATTTCTGGTTCCACGTGCGCCCTTCCTTCAATTATTCCCGGGCCGACGCCACCTCCACGGGCTCCTCGAAAACCCTCCGGGAACAGTTGGAGATCAACCGTTCGGAGCGGTTCACCCATAGCCTGTCCTCGTCCAAGAGTGCCGGAATCGGGGCCGATGGAACCTTCCGGGATATAGGCGGGAAGAAGGGGAGGAGTCTGCGGCTGGGAACCAACCTGAGTTACCGTACCAGCGGATCGGACAGCCAGGAAAACTCTTCCCTGTATTATATTGGAGGGGAGGATCTGAGGGCTCTTACCTATAACGGAAACGGCCGGTCTTTCTCCAACAGTTCCTCGCTGCAGTACAACGAACCCCTGGGAGAAAAATGGAGCGCCCGTTTCAATGCATCTTATAACCTGTCCCAGAGCAGCAGCCTCCGCGATGCCTTCGATGCCGCCGGCCGGAACGACTATTATTCCACCGAAAGCCGGAACAATTACTTCCGGCACCAGTATGGGCTGATGGTGCGTTATACCTTTGCCAAGCAATCTTATGTGGGCCTCGGAACGGATGTGGCCGGAGTGCTCAACGAGACCTTCTCCAAGAGTTACGGAATAGAGGCTACGGCCGGAAAGGGAGAATGGGACTGGCTGGTGATGCCCAATGCGGTCTTTGTGTTTTCCAAGGGCACCAGCCGCCTGCAGATATCGGCCAGCACTTCCAGCGGAAAGCCCTCCGGGAACCGGATGCTTCCGGCGCTGAACATCTCGGATCCGTCCCGGATGAGCGTGGGTAACGTGAACCTCAAATCTTACACGCAAACCTATCTGTTTGCCGACTGGACCCTGAGCAATCCCGCCAAGTTCTCCAACCTGATGCTCTACTTCTTCGGCACGATATATTCCAACCAGGTAAATAATGCCACCTGGTACGATGGAAACGGCATCCTGTACAGCATTCCGGTGAACGTGAGGAAGCCTTCCGTGAATGTGACCCTTTCGGCCAATTACACGACGCCGTTGGATTCCAAAAAAATCTGGACCCTGAGCATGAACGGCAATTTCGCCTTCGGCAATTATACCAATTACCTGGCAAAGGGTGCTCTCCCCGGGCTGGACAAGGATAAGTTCAATTATTCCGAGTTTATGGCCGATTTCTGGGGAAATGCCGCCGGAGACCGTTTCTACAGCGGAAAGAGCGGTTTTGAGGAAAGCACCACGCAAACCTACAACCCCAGCCTGGGCGTGAGTATCCGGCTGAACCAGGACCACTATTCCGTAAGGGCCGGTGTGAGCGCCTCCAGCCGCCTGGGCCGCTATTCCAACAAGCCGGAAGCAAATATGAACACCTTCTCCGGAAGGGTTTATGTGGATGGCTCCTACACCACCAAACACGAGTTTGAGTTCCAGACAGACCTGGGTTACCAGAGGTACTGGGGCTATGCCGAGGGCTTCAACCGGCCGGAACTGCAGTGGAACGCCAGCATTACCAAGAGTATCGGCGCTTTCAACCTGAGCCTCCAGCTCAAGGATATCCTGAACCAGACGCGCAATCTGACCCACTCCATTACGGCTAACTACCAGGAAGACACCTATCGGCTGGTGATGGGCCGGTATTTCCTGATTGGGGTTAAGTGGAACTTCGGCAAGATGAACGCGCAGCACAGCCGTCGCGCCCAGGGAGCCGCCTTCAATATGTTCTAGGTTAAGGAACCGGCCAGGAAGCGGACGACCCAGTTTCGGATTTTCCGGAAGAAGCCCCAGTTACGGACTTCTTCCAGGGTAATCTTCTCGCAGTGTTCTTCCAATTCGGACAGGAAGGTATTGGCGGCGTGGCGCGTGGTGTTTTCGTCATACACCAGGGTCATCACCTCGTAGTTGAGGAAAAAGCTCAGGTTGTCCATATTGGCGCTGCCCACTCCCAGCAGATAATCGTCCATCATAAACTGTTTGGCGTGCATCACGGGTCCTAGCCATTCGTAAATACGGACGCCGGCCTCCAGGAGGTCCTTGTACATAGACTCTCCCATTCCCTTCATTATTTCTATGTCGTTGTTGTCCGGCACTATCCAGCGAACGTCTACCCCGCGGAGGGCCGCGTCCTTCAAGGCCTGCAGGGTGGATGCCGGCGGCGGGGTGTAGGGATTATAGAACCAGAAGTATTTTTTGGCGCTGTACAGGGCCCATTCGAAGCAGTTCCTCAGGGGGAGCACCTTGTCGTCCGGAGATTCCGGAATAATCTGTACGGTTACATCCGTAAACTGTTTCATCTCCGGCAGGTTGTCCATCCGGGCCGCCTTCTTCAGGTCTTTTTCCACATAGAGGGGGCCCAGCTGGGGAGCCACGCGGTCCTGGTTTTCTTCATAGACGGAAGAGAGGTGGGCCACGGCGGGGCCAGTGATGCGGATATCGGCATCTCTCCAGTCAAAGAAGTACTCGTCCTGGATGTTGCGGCCGCCCACGTAACCGATCTGGCCGTCTACGAGCAGGATCTTCCGGTGGTCCCGGTGGGTTGCCAGGTTGGCCCCCACATAGTCCAGCAGCATAACAGGCCGATGGAAAAGATCCAGCTTTACTCCATCTTCTTTCAGGGTGGACAACTCTTCCAGATGCTCTTTTTTGTTGGCGGGTTTGTCCAGGATGATGCGGACGTCCACCCTGCCCCGGGCCTTTTCCCTCAGGATGTTTTCAACTATGGTTCCGGCCGAATCTGTGCAGAAACGGTAGTGGTCTATGTAGATGGCCTTTTCGGCATATTCAAGGTCTTCCTTGAGGATGTTCCATTTCTGCCGGCCGTCCGGAAGCAGGGTTACGGTATTCCCCTGCGTGGGCTCCAGTCCGGTGTCCTTTTCCATCAGGGCCGCCAGCTCCTTGTACACCAGCCGGACGCCGGGATACTCCGTGGTATCCTTTACCTCGGGGATATAGGACTGGTACAGCGGAGCGCGGTAGCCGCAACCGGTCAGGAGCAAAACGCTGGCGAATAGAAACCTCTTCATACTCACAAAGATACGATAGAAATTAAAAAAAAGAAGAAAAAGTTATTGGAAATTGTAAATAATGTTTTACCTTTGCGGTGTACTATTAAACTATTACACACAGACATGAAAAGCTTGGTTGTTCCCATTATGATGATGCTGGCCGTGATTACGGCCGGGGCAAAAGGAAAAGCGGATTGGAAAGGAAAAGTGGTGGACCAGAAAGGCGAGCCTGTTGCTTATGCCAACGTGGCGGTGCTCTCCAAGGCCGATTCCACTATGATTTGCGGCACCGTCACCGAAGAGGACGGCTCCTTCAATATTGTGACCAGTGAGACCGATGGCATTATGATGGTGGCCATGCTGGGGTATCAGACCCAGTATCTCGCGCCCGTGGACGGGATGGTGATTACGCTTCTGGACGATGCGGCCATGCTGCAGGCTGCTTCCGTTCAGGCCATCATGCCCAAGACCAAGCTCACCGGCGAAGGACTGCAAACCAGCGTTCGCGGCTCTGTTCTGGAGAATGTGGGAACCGCCAGTGACGTCCTGGCCAAGACGCCCGGGCTTATGAAAGGCCAGAACGGCCTGGAAGTTATTGGAAAGGGCTCTCCGCTGGTGTACATCAACGGCCGAAGGGTAACGGATGCCACGGAGCTGACCCGTCTTCAGAGTAATGAAATCCAGAGCGTGGAGGTCATCACCAACCCCGGCGCCCAGTACGACGCCACGGTGCAGGCCGTGGTCCGCATCCGCACCATCAAGCGGCAGGGCGAAGGCTTCGGCCTCAATCTCAACGCTTCCGACGAGCAATCTTTCCGCTGGGCCCGGGGAAACGATCCCTTCGGCGCCGTCAACGTGAATTACCGCACCGGCGGGGTGGATATTTTCGGTGGAATCAACTATGCCCGCAACACCTCCCGCCAGGAGAGTGAGCTGATCAAACAGACTTTCGGCAAAACCAAGGCCGGGGATGACTGGCTCTTCGAGAACAAGGGCACCCTGCTCAACGAGTACGTGGGAAGCACCCTCTACGGCAACGCCGGGGTCAACTGGCAGATGGCCGATAACCATTTCCTGGGCGGCAAGATAGAGTGGGGAAAACCCCTTACTTATCACGTGTTCACCGAGGTAAATGACAACGTTTTCGAGAATGGAACGCTGGTAGACCGGCTCAAGACTGAATCGGACGACACCAAGGGAGAGTGGATTCCCTACAACCTGGGCGCCAATGTCTATTACAATGGCCTGGTGGGTGGAAAGCTGGGCATAGATGTGAACCTGGACTATTATGGTACCGACGACAGCAACCGGTCCGGCTCCAGGGAGCACAGCGAGATGACGCACGATGCCTCTATCCACAGCGGCAGCACCAACGCCAGCCGTCTGTATGCCGCCAAGGCCGTGCTTTCCTATCCCATCTGGATGGGTCAGCTGCAGGTGGGAACGGAAGATTCTTTCTCTCGCCGGCAAGACAATTACTCCGTGGAGGGCATTCCCGTTCCGGCTTCCAAGGCTTCGGTGAAGGAAGACAATTTTGCCGGTTTTGCCACGTATGCCGCCTACATCCCCCAGGTGGGCCAGCTGAGCGCCGGCGTGCGGTACGAATACGTTCACTACACGTATGAAGATGCTATGAGCCTGGATTCCAGGATTGAGCGCAAGTATTCCAACTGGTTCCCTTCCGTTTCCTATGCCAATGCCTTCGGCCCGGTGCAGCTGATGCTCAATTACAGCATCAAGACCAATCGGCCCAATTATGCTCTCCTTTCCAGCGCCATCCGCTACAACAGCCGCTACATCTGGCAAAGCGGAAATGCCGAGCTGCAGCCCAGCATCATCAACAACGTGAGCGTGGCGGCCGTGTACAAATGGGTTTCGCTGATGGTGAATTATATGCGTACGGATCATGCCCTGATGCAGTGGAGCAGCCCCATCAATGATGAAGGCGTGGTGCTGGTAAAGCCCCGCAACATTGAAGAGCCCTACCGCATGCTTGCGGCCTATGTGAGCCTGACGCCCACCATCGGCCCGTGGAACTTGAACTACACCTTTGGCGTGCAGCCCCAGTGGCTCAGTATTTCCGTGGACGATCCCCGTGCCGCAGGCGGCAAGCGGGTAACTACTTTCAACGGCAAGCCTATCTTCTTTGCGCAGCTGTTCAACACTTTCACCTTCAAGGGTGGCTGGCAGCTGGAGGTGGGAGGATCGGTCACCAGTAAGGGCTATACGCAGAATATGTATATTCGGAACGCGGTCGTGAACATTACCGCCGCCGTGCAGAAAACCCTGCTCAAGGACGGTTCGCTGGTGCTCCGCTTGGAGGGATCGGACCTGGCCGGCCTGAACCACTACGACGTGGCCACCGACTTTGGCAACCACACCATCACGCAGAGCAACCGGATGGATACCCAGCGCATCAAGTTCTCCATCCGCTACAGTTTCAACAAGGCCCAGAGCAAGTACCGTGGTACTGGCGCCGGCGCCGATGAAAGGGCCCGAATGTAAAGATTAGAAGGAATAATAGAGCCCGAGGCTCAGGCTGGCGGCTTTGGAGATGCTGAATTCCAGCGATTTTGTCAGCGAATCATACCCCAGCCGGCCGATATGCCCCAGCACGGACCAGTGGTCTGAGATGGCGAACGAAATGCCCGGCGCCACATACGGGTTGTAAGAGAATACTTTGTCCCAGGTTAGTCCCACGCCTCCTTCCACGAAGAAGGACACGGGGCCGGAATGCCAGAAATAATACTCCACATAGGGATTGGCCGTAAAAGCGGCGCCTCCATCCACGATAGCCAAATTGAGGACGGAGCCAAAACACCAGTCTCCTACGGTGTAGCCCAGATCCGGCGAAAAGCCGACATACAGGGACTTTTCCTCTGAAAGCCGGCTGTTGATATGGAAGGAGCCGCCCACGTAGAACTGGGCACTGGCAGAATGGACAAAGGCGAAAAGGCCCACGATGGCCAGGATAAGGGTTTTCTTCATAGTTTTCTCATTTTTCCACAAATATACGTTTTTCTGCTATATTTGTACCCATGAAACGATTAACTATTCTTTTTTTGTGGTTTGCGGCTGTTCTCCCCCAGTTCATATCGGCCCTTTCCACCATTGCCTACTGCTATCAGCAGAAAAAGGAATATGCCAAGGCCCTGGAGTGGTACGAGAAGTATCTGAAAGTGGCCCGCCCGGGCTCCAAGGGCTACGAATTTGCCGCCGACAACGTCGCTTACATCAAGAGCGAACTCTTTATGGAAACGCCGTAAGCGCTGCTGGCAAAAACGAAACCCCCAGAATCTTCTGGAGGTTTCGGCTGGGTGCCCAGAGCGGGAATCGAACCCGCACGGTATTGCTACCACAGGATTTTGAGTCCAGCGCGTCTACCAATTCCGCCATCCGGGCTGATGGGACTGCAAAAATACGGTAAAAATTACTAACTTGCAACAAAATCAAGAGTATGCGCCGTTTATTCCTTCCTTTGCTGCTGCTGGTTGCGTGTGCCGGCCCCGTTCAAGACCGTGTCAAAACCACATTCCAGTCCTCACAGGGCTTCAGGCCCACCCTGGACAACAGGGCCGATGCCGTGATGGTATACGGCGTGGGAGCGCCGGGAAGCCTGCAGGAGCGGCTGCAATCCTGGCGGGAAAGAGGCTATGAAACCCAGTTTATGACCGGCATCGCCTGGGGTGGTTACCAGGACTATTTCACCGGAGAGTGGGATGGCCGCACCCACTGGGACGAAGGGCAGATGGAAGCCTCCGGAGACACCATCTGGCACGGGAAAAACGTGCCCTACATCGTTCCAACGTTGAACTACCTGCAGTATTTCAAGGAGCGCCACATCAAGCCTGTCATTGATGCCGGAGTGGACCACATCTACCTGGAAGAGCCGGAGTTCTGGTCCCGGGCCGGGTATTCCGATGCTTTCAAGCGCGAATGGGAAGCCTTCTACGGCACCCCCTGGCGTCCGAAGGACGAGAGCCCGGAGGCCACGTACCTAGCACAGAAACTCAAATATCATCTTTACTACAGGGCCCTGGACGAGGCCTTCACCTATGCCAAAGAGTATGGCCACAGCCTGGGCCGGGACATCAAGTGCTACGTCCCCACCCACTCCCTAATCAACTATACCAAATGGCAGATTGTGAGCCCGGAAGCTTCCCTGGCCTCGATGGAGAGTATGGACGGCTACATCGCACAGGTGTGGACGGGAACCTCCCGTTCCCCCAATTATTATCGCGGCGTCCTCAAAGAGCGCGTCTTTGAATCGGCCTTCCTGGAATACGGCTGTATGAGCTCTATGACGGCCCCCACCGGCCGGGAACTCTTTTTCCTCACAGACCCCATCGAAGACGCCACGCGGGACTGGGAAGACTTCCGTCGTAACTACCAGGCCACCTTCACGGCCCAGCTCCTGTATCCGGAGGTGAACCGCTACGAGATTATGCCCTGGCCGGAGCGCATCTACGAAAGGCCGTATCCCGTGAAGGCGGGAGGAGAGGAGAAGTGCCGCATCCCGGCGGATTTCGCTTCGATGATGCAGGTGATGACAAACGCCCTGCAGCAGATGCCCAAGGGGGAGCGCATTCCCTCCCGCTATGCCGTCCTGATGTCCAATTCCCTGATGTTCCAGAACGAGGACGAGAACCTGTCGGACTTCTTCGGCCTGGCCCTGCCCATGCTCAAATGGGGACACCGCGTAGGGATTGTGCATATGGAAAACCTGGGCTATAAAAAGGCCCTGGAAGGGGTTGGTGTGCTTCTGATGACGTATTCCAATATGAAGCCGATGGCCCCGGAAGCGCATACGCATCTGGCCGACTGGGTGGCCCGCGGTGGCAAGCTCCTTTACTGCGGAACAGACACTGACGCTTTCCAGGGCGTGCAGGAATGGTGGAATACCGGAGAGAATTCCTATGCGGCCCCGGCCGATCATCTGTTCTCCCTGATGGGAATTGAGGCTGGAGCTCAGGTGGGCATTTATTCCTATGGAAAGGGCCTTGTGTATATCCTGAGGCAGGACCCGAGGGACTTCGTGCTTACGGAAGAAGGCGAAGGCTCCCTCCGACGGGCGATGGAGAGCCTGGTGGGACCCCTGTATTCCCAACCCTTGCAGGTGGACCGCGGCCCCTACCGCATTGTGGCTGCTTTGGACGAAAGGAAGGCGCGGCCAGTGGTGGAGGAAGGCTGCCTGATAGACCTCTTTGACCCGGCCCTTCCCGTTTATTCCCAGCGGGAAATAGCCCCCGGCACCCAGGCCTTTTTCTATGATGTGGCCAAGGCCGGCAAGGCACCCAAAATCCTGGCAGCGGCCAGCAGGGCCTACAATGAGAAAAAAACCAGGCAGGGCTTCTCCTACGTTTGCAAGGGCCCGGCCGAAACCTGGAATGTAACCAGAATCCTCCTCCCGGCTCCTCCCGTGAAGGTTTTGGTGAATGGTGCCGAATGCCCGGCCATCTGGGACGAGGACAGCCAAACCGTCTTCCTCCGCTTCCCCAACAGCCCCGAAGGCGTAGAGGTGGAAATAGGGTGGTAACTGCCAAAATTTTCCCGTATCTTTGCAGTCTATGATCAAGGGAATTGCCCATATGGCCGATGTGGCCACCTTCCTCAGGGAAGAACCGGAACTCTATATAGTCTACGACGTAAACGTGGCCTCTATAGCCCGGGAGGTGCAGGCGGCCTTGCCTGTCCGGGAGGCCATCGGCCTTCAGACCTCTGAAAAGCTAAAGACACTGGAGACCGTGCAGGCGCTTTGCCGAAAGCTGCTGGAAGCCGGAGCCTCCCGGAAGGCCTTCCTTCTGGCCATAGGCGGCGGCATCACCACGGATATGACCGGCTTTGCGGCGGCCATCTACAAGCGGGGCATCCGCTATGCCAACCTGCCCACGACGCTCCTTGCGCAGGTAGACGCGGCCATCGGCGGAAAAACCGGCGTGAACCTGGACGGCTACAAGAATATGCTGGGGGCCTTCCGGATGCCGGAATACACCTTCCTCTGTGCCGATGTCCTGAAAACCCTCCCGCCCCGCGAATTCCGCGCCGGGCAGGCGGAACTGCTCAAAACCTTCCTCATCGGCGACGCTGAGGCCTATGAGCAGGCCCTTGCAGGCGTAACGCAGGACCTGATTACCCGCGCTGCGAAGATCAAGGCCGATATCGTAGCGCAGGACCCCGAGGAGCACGGCATCCGCGCCTGGCTGAACCTGGGTCATACCTTCGGCCACGCCATCGAGCACGAAGCGCAGGAGCGGGGAGAAGACATCCACCACGGAGAGGCCGTAGCGGTGGGCATCCTCCTGGCCGCCCGCCTTTCAGAGCGCATCGGCCTGGCCCGGAAAGGGCTGGAAAAGAAACTGAAAGAAGACTTTGAGAGTCTGGGCCTTCCCACGGAGTGCCCCTATCCTCTGGAAAACCTGGAGGCCGCCATGGCCCTGGATAAGAAAGCCGCCGGCGGCTGCGTGAAGTGGATCCTGCTGGAAGCCCCCGGCCGGGTAGTTATCAAGGAAATGAGTGTAAAGGAAGTGATGGATGATTTGCGTTAGCATTCAAAATAAAGACTATCAGGAAATTCTGGAAATCCTGAAAACGGTAGAGATGGCGGAAATCCGCCTGGACCGCTGTGCCCTGGAAGACGAAGAGATTGAGGAATTGTTTGCCGATTCGGACGTTCCGCTCATCGCCACCTGCCGCCTCAGCGAAGAGTCCCAGGCCGCACAGCTGCTGGAGCTGGCTATCCGCTCCGGAGCCAAATATGCCGATCTGGAGATGGAGGCGCCTGCCGCCATCGGCCGCCGCATTCGCGAGGCCTGCCGGGAATACGGCACCGTGCTCATCCGCTCCTACCACGATTTTAACGGAACCCCTTCCCTGGAAGTGCTGCAGTCCCTTGCGGAAAGGGCCCGCACCTTCGGCGGAGAAGTGGTAAAAATAGTTACTACAGCCACCTCCGAGGCCGATAATGCCACCGTGGCTGCCCTGTATCAGGATGCCGAGCCCGGCACGCTGGTGGCCTTCTGTATGGGAGAGGCCGGCAAGGCTTCCCGTCTGGATGCCCTTCGCCATGGCGCCCCCTTCACGTATGCCTGCCTGAGTCCGGATGACGCCACCGCCCCCGGCCAGTGGACGTGGGAAGAAATGAAGCAAGCCGTTTATGGCAACCGGCGTTTTGTCCGGGCGGAAGCCCTTCCGATGCCTTCCTCCAAGAGTTTTGCCCAGCGGGCCATCATTGCCGCCGCCCTGGCCGAAGGCACCTCGCATCTTTCCGGCTACACGTCCTGTGGAGACAACGAAAGTGCCTTGAACGTGGCAAAATCGCTGGGCGCAGGAGTCAAAACGGACGGTAACAAAATTGTTATTTCTGGAATAGGAGCCACGCCGGGATGCCTGGAATTGAACGATTTGCACTGCGGAGAATCCGGTTTTTTGACGCGGCTGATTATTCCCGTTTTATCGGTTGTTTCAAAAAATCAAGTGCTTGTTTCAGGGGAAAAAACCCTCTTGAATCGGCCTCTGACCAGCGCTCACGACATTATGGCGTCTTTTGGCGTCCGTCTTTATCCGGAAGGAAACAACGATAGGAAACAAGATTGTTACCTCCCTGTAAGGGTCTCCGGACCCCTCATTCCCGGCCGGGCCGATGTCTCCGGAAAGGGTGGTTCGCAGCTCATTTCGGGACTGCTCGCCGCCTTGCCCCTGTGCGAGGAAAAATCGGCCCTCTATGTCCACGAACCCCGCAGCATTCCCTACCTTTTCATCACGGTAGATGTCCTGAAAAAGTTTGGCATCCGCATGAATTCCGAGATGGAAGGAGGTGACGACTTCCTGGAAACGCAGGATTGGGCCCTTTGCACCGGCGTCAACTTCCACATCAAGGGCGGCCAGCGCTACAAGGCGGCCGACTTTGGGATAGAGGCCGATTGGTCCGGCGCTGCACCCTTCCTGGTGGCCGGAGCCATCTTCGGGGACATTGAGGTAGAAGGTCTTGATACAGAGAGTCTTCAGGCCGATATTTCCATCATGGACATCCTCATGGAAGCCGGCGCCAGCATGTCCCAGCTGGACAGCCCCGGCGGTCCCATCCACGTGCGCCGCGCCCCGCTGAGCCCCTTCCGGACAGACCTCAACAACTGCCCGGACCTCTTCCCGATGGTGGCTGTTCTGGCGGCTTTCTGCCCCGGCAAGAGCCGCATCCTGGGCGTAGAGCGCCTAAAGCACAAGGAAACGGACCGCGCCGCCGCCATCGAGCAGATGCTCAGGCAGATGGGCGTGCCCGTACATATAGAAGAAGACGAAATGACCATCGAGGGAATGGGCCTTACCCAGCGCATCCTTACGGGCCAGTTGCTTAAGGGTGGCCGCTATGCCTCCCACGCCGATCACCGGATGGTGATGGCCCTCAAAGTGGCCTCCCTGGGGGCCGACAGCCCTGTAGAAATAGACGATACCGCCTGTGTGGCCAAGTCCTTCCCCACATTCAACGAATTATTTGATAAGCTATGAATACTTTTGGTAATAAATTCAGAGTCAGCATTTTTGGAGAGTCTCACGGAGAGAGAATCGGTGTTACGGTAGACGGTGTCCTTCCGGGCATTCCGCTAAATGAGAAAGATTTCGCAGAAGATCTTTCCCGCCGCAAAGCCGGCGCTCTGGGCACCACGCCGCGCCTGGAGGCCGATGAGCCGGAAATTGTTAGCGGCGTGTATGAGGGACACACCACCGGCGCTCCGCTCACCATCCTGTTCAGGAACGAGAATACCCGCAGCGAAGACTACGAGCAGTTCCGGAAGCATCCCCGCCCGGGCCATGCCGACTTTACCGCCAACTTGAAATTCGGCGGCTTCAACGACCCTCGCGGAGGAGGCCACTTCAGCGGAAGGATTACGCTGGGCGTTGTGGCCGCCGGCGTCATTGCCAAAAAGATGCTCTATTTTGCCAAGTTCCACGCGCAGTTGGTAGCCGTGGGCGGCATCAAGGACGCGTCGCAGTGGCCGGAGGCCCTGAAGGCCGCACAGGCCGAAGGGGATTCCCTGGGCGGCGTGGTGAAATGCACCGTAGAAGGGCTTCCCATCGGCCTGGGAGAACCTTTCTGGAACAGCGTGGAAAGCCAGATGGCCCACGCCATTTTTGCTATTCCCGGCGTACGCGGCATCGAGTTCGGCGACGGCTTTGCCGCTTCGGCCATGAAGGGCTCCGAACACAACGATCTTTTCCCGGAGCACGAGTGCTGCCACGGAGAGCACGAGGAGGGACATCATTGTCATCACGAAGAAGGAGAGGAGCATCACTGCTGCCACGGAGAACACGAGGAAGGACACGAATGTCAGTGCCACGGCGAACACGAGCACGAAGAAGGCCACCACTGCTGCGGCCGTCACAAACGTCCTCAGCCGCCCGTAACCAACCACGCCGGCGGCGTGAACGGCGGCATCACCAACGGCAACCCCGTGGTATTCCGTGTGGCCTTCAAGCCCACCGCCAGCATCGCCAAGGCCGGTATCCCCGGGCGTCACGACGTCTGCTTCGCCCTCCGGACCCCGGTCATCGTAGAAGCCATGGCCGCCATTGTGCTTGTGGATTTGGCGCTTTAGTATTATCTTTGTCTTCTTATGGCAGAAGATATCATTCAGCAGTTCACTTCCGGAGAGTACAAGGAAGGCTTTGTAACGGACGTGGAGCAGGAGTTCATCCCGAAAGGGCTGAACGAGGATATCGTGCGGATGATATCGGCCCGGAAGGAAGAGCCGCAGTGGCTGCTGGAATTCCGGCTGGACGCCTTTCGCAAGTGGCAGGCCATGCCGCAGCCGGATTGGGCCCATCTGGATATGCCGGAGATTGATTTTCAGGACATTATCTATTTCGCGGCCCCCAAGAAAGACAAGGATCGCCCCAAGGAAATAGACCCCAAGCTGGCCGAAACCTTCGACAAGCTGGGCATTCCCCTGAAGGAACGGGACGTGCTGGCCGGCGTAGTGGCCGTGGATGCCGTCTTCGACTCTGTGTCCGTTACTACTACATTCAGAAAAACCCTGGCGGAAAAAGGCATCATCTTCTGCTCCTTCTCCGAAGCCGTAAAAGACCACCCGGATTTGGTGCGTAAGTACCTGGCCACCGTGGTTCCCTCCTCAGACAACTATTTCGCCGCCCTCAATTCGGCCGTCTTCTCCGACGGCTCCTTCTGCTACATCCCGAAGGGCGTCCGCTGTCCGATGGAACTTTCCTCCTACTTCCGCATCAACGCCCGTGGCACCGGCCAGTTCGAGCGCACGCTCATTGTGGCCGATGAAGACTCCTACGTCTCGTATATGGAAGGCTGCACAGCCCCGATGCGCGACGAGCAGCAGCTG
>JAEEGL016535975.1_pt1 | contig 21899 bp, 14 predicted proteins | sample 9134231 | NCBI WGS metagenome assembly JAEEGL01 (sample SAMN16246548, study PRJNA631951) | gut metagenome | biome: gut microbiome; feature: rumen; material: fiber-attached | host: Bos | place: Iran: Karaj | collected 2018-10 | reverse complement strand
TGATGACGCACGAGCTTGCCAGTACCCGTCACTTTAAAACGCTTGGCAGTGCTGCGCTTTGTTTTCATTTTAGGCATGGTTATTCTCCCTTAAAAGTGACCTGACCAGGGATAACAAAAAACCCCAAATCAATGGGGTTTTTGTCATCACCTATAGGCCCAAGCAGATTTGAACTGCTGACCCCTACCGTGTCAAGGTAGTGCTCTCCCACTGAGCTATGAGCCTGCGAATTGGCCCTAGCAGATTTGAACTGCTGACCCCTACCGTGTCAAGGTAGTGCTCTCCCACTGAGCTAAGAGCCAATACAAACCGCCATACAGCGATTCGACGGCGCGCTTTATAACTATACTTCCTCCCTCTGTCAATATTTTTTTTATTTTTAATGTTCGTCCGGCCTATGTTGCTTACGCAACATACGGCCTTCCGGCCCGCCTATGTGCTCGCCCTTTGGGCTGCGCGCATACGGCGCGCCTGCACTTGCCTTTTTTGACTGTTGCCCATATCATAGAATTTATTTGGCTCTGTTTAACAAACGTGGATATGAAAATGCACAGCCGTTTGCTTTATGGCTTTTAGCTTATAGCTTATAGTGATCATTAGACAACAACAAGCTATAAGCCAAAAGCTATAAGCCTGTACTTCCCGACATCGGGGAAGAAAGCTATATCCACACTGGCTAAACATAACCATCTATTTTATTCGTCACCATTTCGATAAAAAATTCATGGATAGCCTTATGCACGATCAAAAAAAAGACAAGGATGAAGCGCTCAACACAAAACTCGACGAACAAAAAGATGCGGCAGTCGCGCGTAAACTCAAAAACGAGAAGAATGATCGCACCGACCGCCTGAACAAACCTGCAATTGAGAAATCGATCACAAGCGCAGACAGCAATAATGCCGGTGCCATGGAGCCCATTGGATCGGCGACCGTCACAACCGACAAAATCGAAATTCAGTCCGGGACGAAGAAATCCGGAAAAGTTCTTGGCATCGTCAATGCGCGCGATCGCGTTTCGGTGATTGGGCGCATGGGCGATGAACTCAAAATCCTATTCGAAGGCAAAGTCGGTTACATTTCAACCAGTGCGACGGATTTTGCTGAAACTGCCGCTTTGGAATGCCCCGTATCTGCTGCGCCTAAAACGGCTACAGTCGCCGTAAATGTGCTCAATGTGCGCCAATCGCCATCGAAAGATGCCCCCGTTATCGGTACGTTGCGAATCACCGATTGTGTCAACGTTTACGCCGAAATTGACGGATTTCTGGAAATACACATCGGCGATAGCACTGCCTATATCGCTGCCGAATACACCGATTATGACGATAAATACGGTCAGATTCAAATCGGCGAGGATAAACGTGAAGCAATCAGATCATTGCTTGTCAAAGATTTTCTAACGGCTGAAGAAATCGCACGACTGCGTAAACTGGCCAGACATCTGCCGAAGTCGGAGCGTGGCGATGTCCTCGAAGCTGCGCAACTAAAGCAGCAATCAGATAAAGCCATGAATACAGAAAAGGACGGATACGAGGTGCTGGCATCGTGCCTCGAATACCTGGGCATCGACAATCCTTCGAACGCGTTATCATTTGCCGCCTATCTCGAACAGCTCAGGCACAACCAGAAACTGCACGAAACAACGGGGCTTCAGAATTGGTGCGCGATTGCCAATCTGATGGGCATCAGCGCACAGGCTCTGATGTTGCCTGAATGCCAGCAGGGATTCGAAGCCGAGTTCTGGACGCAAACCATTCGTGATGAACTGCGCAATGGCTGTGCTGTGATGGCGAGCTTTAACCATCGGCCGGTTCGCATTGTTGCCGTCGAAGCGGATGGTGTGCGGATGGATAACCAGATCGCAGAAATCTCAGAACCCCTCATTCCCTTTGAGAAACTACCGACATCCGGGCTGCAATGGGTGATCGGGCTGAACGATTCATATCTTTAGAAAAGGTCTGAATCATGCCAATAGCCGGGGCGTTGCGGGGGAACCCCGCACGGGGGTAGGCGCGTATTTGCTTGCAAATAGCGCCGCAGGGGGCTTGGCCCCCACCCCAAAATGCAATTCTCCTAAAACGTTTCCTGTATCAAATGCGTCTTCAGCGTATACGTTTCGCCCGGCTGAATATACTCAAGCGTGGTTTTGAACGGATAATAACCATCGCTCACAATCGTAATCCGACGCGTACCGGCCTGAATTTTCAGCGGTACTTCTGCCGTATTCTCGCCGGTGCTCATCGCGACATCGTCGATCAGAATCACGGCATTTTTCGGCGTCACATCGACAAACAGCTGAAATTTCGATTCGCTCTCGCGCACCGCAACCGTATTTGAACACGCACCCAGCAATAATGCTGCTGCAATTCCCAGAATTTGCTTTTTCATACGCGCCTCTACCCAAAATCCGCCCACGACCAATTTCCATCTTTACCGATGATTTGTCAAATCGGGAATACCCATCGCTTTTGTGCTGATTTATCCGACAAAATGGAATAAAGGGGCGGTGGCGCGGAAATGTGCATGTACGGGGGCAAAACCAAAATCCTAAGGAAATCTATGACAATCCATTTTAAAGACGAATTCGAAACCGATCACCTCAAGGTGATTCGCCATTGCATCGGCCCACTCGCCGTCAATACCTATATTTTAATCTGTAAGCGCACCAGAGATGCCGCCGTGATTGATCCCGGCGGAGAATCCGAAACCATCGCGAGCGTTTTAAAGGCGGAAGACGTCAAAACGACGCACATGTTGTTTACGCATGCGCATATCGATCACATCTATGGTGCCGAAGCGCTCAAATCGCTGATTCCCGGGGCTAAAGTGACTTATCATCCGCTGGAGGCTGATGTCGTCGCTTCGATTCCCTCCATGTGCCGGATGTTTGGCATGGAAATTCGCCAAATGCCCGCGATGGAAATCGACCTGGAAAAAACGCCCGAATTCAGCGTTGGCGCGTTACAGCTGCGTTCTCTGCTCACCCCCGGCCATACGCCGGGCAGCGTTTGTTTCTATATTCCCGAGCATCAGCTGATGTTTACCGGTGATCTGCTCTTTAAGGGCAGCGTGGGGCGTACCGATTTTGAAGGCGGCTCCGGCTTCGAATTGCGCAAATCACTCGACAGAATTCTGGAAATCATTCCTGATGATGTACAGATACTGCCCGGCCACGGCAAATACACAAAAATGGGCATCGAACGTACCAATAATTTCTATCTTAAAGTGGATCGCTGGCGATAGACCGTATCTACCCGATCCAACCGGTGGCTTCGAGCGGCCTGATCACCGACCACAACCAGCTCACCTGACGATCAATTTTCTCAATCAGCTTGGTGTCTGAAGTGAACATATCCTGAAAACCGAATTCAAATGGATCAAAGTTGTTCTGCATGATGATGACAAGATGACTCCCATAAACCACTATCGCAGTTTCGCATTGTGCAGCATCACGAATATCAAACCACACCCGCTTCTGAAATCTCAAAAGCTGTTTCGTTGGCATTGAACTCATATCAACACCAAGCTTTTCTGCATCCATATCTTCATCCGCTTCCATCTCAGCAATCTTCTTTTTCAATTCCTCCACACTTACCATAGGTTCCTTTTCAAGCTGACTCAATTTATTCTGTATTTCGACCATATCTTCCAACATTTGCCGCTTCTTTATTTTCAATTGCAGGATCTTCTTTGGGTCTGTCTCTTGGTCAAGTGCATCCTGAATGACAGATAATTTGGTTAGTTTTAAATTCAAATCCGTAATCATCTTGTCAACCGAAACTTTACTTTTAGTAGATGAATCAATCGGATTCTGATCAGAAATAACACACTCTCTGGAAAACAGACTGGACACCGAACTGCTGAAACCATCACAAGTTTCAACACGAAGGATATAATCCTGTTTTTCCTGTGATGGATGTTGATCATCCGCATCTGCCATCTTCATCATCACACGATAGCCCAGCCCCTGGTACGTCAGCCTTCTGTTCAATTGGAACACAATGATTTGCCCCTTAAACATCGTGTTTCCCGTCGGATTACGGCCACTCTCTCCCTTGACCAGTTGGCAATCTATAAAAATGAACGGCGATTGTTTATAGGCACCCCGAAAATAATCATTATAGGTGAGCTCGTTCCATACGTTTTCCTTGATCCCAAGTGATTGGAGAAATGTTGTGAGAGATGGTTTGTATTTTTCCTCCCCATTATAGACATAATCCTTCACGTCAAAACATTTTTTCAGACGTGATCTAACGAGTTGATTCTTGAAGATTTCGTTGTGCCTTTCTGTGACTTTATTAGACTTTACCAAAAGTAAACAGCTAAGAACAAGCGCCACAAAACCCACGACAATGATCAAAGGAAACGAAACGTTATAAGATTTAGCCAAAGCACCTGAAAAATAGATAAGACCTACACCGCCAAATATAGCAATAAAGCCCACCGCCACAGTAGCTTTTATTCTCATTTGCATATACGAGAGCTTGTGAACCAAAGATTCTCCTGCATTTTGTCCCTGCAGTTCTATCGGAAAAGATGCATCAGCAGAGTCATCTGCATTATCCGGTAATGGTTCAAACACCTGGTCTTGCTTTAACCATGGTGCCTGGCGCGTCAACCTGACATCTGCAGAGAAATCTTTGGGCGCACGAAAAATAGCCATTTTTCTTCTCCGAAGAGGGATTTGCTATTCGCCCGGCATTGCCGGGGGCTATTGATATTGAACGACTATGGCGTTCTTGGTTTAGGGCTGAATATTAGCCGCAAATCCGTAAAATCCGCCTATAATGCAGGCTCTATTTAACGATCGTGGATATGAAAATGCAAAGTCGTTTGCTTCACTGCTTTTAGCTTATAGCTTATAGCTTATAGTGCTCTTTAGCCAACCACAAGCGATAAGCCACAAGCTATAAGCCTGAACTTCCAGACGTCAGGGGCGAAAGCTATATCCACACTGGTTAAACATAGCCATAATGTATCAAATGTATCACGTATTAAACGCCGCAGGCCCGTATCTACCCGATCCAACCGGTGGTTTCGAGCGACCTAACGATCGACCACAGCCAGCTCACCTGATTATCGATATTCTGTTCCAGTTTACTGAAGCTGCTGAACATTTCCTTGTAACCGAATTCAAACGGATCAAAACTGTTCTGCATGATAATGGCGAGCCGATTACCACTGACGACGATACCAATCTCGCATTGAGCCGCGTGATGGATGTCCAGCCAGACGTGTTCCTGTGATCTCAAGAGCAACTCTGTGTCGATCGATACCTCGTCATCATCGTCATCTGTAAATACCTTGTCGATGTCATCAATCGATTCCAGCGAAGCAATCTTTTTTTCCAGTTCATCGATATTGATAATGGACATCCCGAACGACGCATTGATTTTTTTCTGCAGCGCGACCATCTCTTTCATGATGTCCAGCAAATCTTCCTTAATCTCTTCGGCAATTTCAGGATCTGTCTCACTTTCCAGCGATTTTTCAAGTTCATCACATCGTTCCACCTTTCGGTTCATTTCCTCAACCATATCGTTGATTGAATCCATAGATTTTTGAATCTGTGTCGCAGAAACCTGTTCCGAAAGCTTGCAATTTCCAGACAACAATTGAGCGATCGAATCGTTTATTTCTTCACATTCTTCAATCTGAACGGTAACAATCTGCTCTTCCTGTGATCGTGATTTCTTATCCTGTTCAACCGGAATCATCAACACGCGATAGCCTTTGCCTTTATTTGTCACCTTTCTGTTCAGCTCGAACAGAATAATCTGCCCCTGAAATCTCGTATAATCGACGCTATTACGGCCGGCATCCACATGATTGACCAGCTTGCAGTCGAAGAAGATAAATGGCGACTTTTTATAAACGCCCTGGAAATAATCATTATAGGTGAACCTGTTCCATGATCCTTCCTTGATACCGAGTGATTCAAGGAATGTCACAAGTATCATCCGGCCTTCATCCAGTTCATTGTAGGCATAATCCCGCACGTCAAAACATCTTTTCAGATGTTCCTGGACGATCTCACGCTTAAAGATTTCGTTGCGCTTTTTCTCAATGAGTTCCGCCACTTTCCAGAGTACAATAGCAACACCCGCACACACAAGTCCAACAATAATCGACTGCACGATCGAATCATTGATCAGCGGATGAGATTGATGTGAACGCTTCCCTGGCAGTACCGAAATCCCAATAACGATACCACCAAAAAAAAGGATATACCCGAACAGATTAACAGGTGGTTTTGCCAGCAACGCAAGCGTCAGCCTGAATTTCGCTGATTTTCCCTTTGCCGCGCCCTGCGGTTCCATCGAGAAAAAGTCATCTGCCTGCTCAGGCAGAGGCTCAAACACCTGGTTCTTCTTGCGCCACGGTGCTTTGCCTTTAAGCTTAAGATTGAAAGTGGGTTTATTGGGTGCCGCAAAAATAGACATACTTCATCCTCCGAAAAACATTGGCTCTATTTAACGAGCGTGGATATGAAAATGCGAAGTCGTTTGCTTCACTGCGTTTAGCTTATAGCTTATGGTTTATAGTGCTCTTTAGCCAACTACAAGCGATAAGCCACAAGCTATAAGCCTGAACTTCCAGATATCTGGTGCGAAAGCTATATCCACACTGGTTAAACATAGCCAAAACATTAAGCAAACGATGAGCGCAAATGCGCCCCGAAGGCGCGTATCATTCGTAGCGATTAGCCGGGATGAGCGTTTGCGTCCCCCGAAACACCGGACGTCTCAGATATAAGCGACATCCATAATGGTCACGTGTCTGACTTCTTTGGGTGTGCGAATGGTCACCGAATCGTCCACAGCCTTGCCAAGCAGCGCCTGCCCCACCGGCGACTGATAGCTGATATGCGTATCGTCCAGCGTATCAAGCGGCCCCACGATCTGATACGTCATCTCGGCATCCTGCTCTTCGTCGTACAACGTCACGGTCGCGCCGAAAAACACTTTATCCCCGCGCGGCAGCTTCGGATCAATCACCTGCATCTCTGCAAAATGCTTATTCAGAAACCGCATTCTGCCATCGATTTCACGCAGTCGCCGTTTGCCATAGATATACTCTGCATTCTCGCTGCGATCGCCCTGAGCAGCCGCCTCCGCGACCTCATTCACCACTTTTGGTCGTTCCACCGACTTCAAATGGTCAAACTCGTCCTTCAGCGCCTTATATCCACCTGTCGTAATATACATCACCATGATTGATTTTTTTCCTGTGCATTTGTGCGAATAACCGATTTCCACATCGACTTCGCCACCATATCATTTTTTTTATCCGGGGGGAAGTATCCCCCCAACGCGGCTATTGCATACGCCGCGCCCCCCTCTGCGCTGGCGCGCGCAAAAAAAAACTCCCGGATCTTCAATCCGGGAGCTTCTGTTCAAATCTGTAATCCGCCAGATTACATACTGCGAACCAACCAGCGCTTTGTAAATGTTTCATCTGGAATATTCTGGTTGATCTTTTCGGACTTCACGAAATTCTCAGTCGTATGTTTGGTCGCGGCATCCGTCACCTTGATGTGCGAATAAATCAGGTGGCCCGAACCAAGATCTTTGGGCTCAAAGCGTTCCTGCGTCTTTTTCAGGCTAAGCGTATCGTCATAATACTCGATGTAATCCATCCAAAGATGCTGCTTTTCGATTTTGATCACGAGCTTGGGATACGGCAGATCCACGCCATCTTTCAATTTGAGCTCAAATACATAGTGACCTTTATCGTCGAGATTAATCACTTTTACGACGCTGTAATCCTGGCCATAATAAATCATCGACATATCGTCCATCGACCAGTCAGACCCATAAAAGCTCTGTCGCTTGGCATGTGTACCGACGCGGCGGACTTTGCTGGAATCCGGCAGACGAGCATAAACTTCGTCGCGCCCCTTCGTCACAACGCCCATACCACGCATTTCGGCTGGATCGTCAAATCGCACCGAACGCTTTGTACCTCTGGTATAGGTATCAAATGAATACTTCACATTTTTATGCACACCGCCATTCAGAATCATGTCAGTGCGAATCTGCTGATCTTTAAAATAATTGTGATTCTCGTCGCATTTGGCGAGCACGGCAGTTGCACCGGCAATATCGTTCAAATCTTTCACGACAGGGGCTCCGGATTTTGCAGGTGCTGCAGCAGGCGCAGGAGCCGCAGCAGGCGCAGGCGCTGCAGCAGGTGCCGGCGCAGGCGCTGGAGCTTCGGGGGCCGGTGCTTCGGGGGCTGCTTCCTGTGCAAAGGCCATCGGCGAAACGAGCATCAAACCAGCAAACAACATGGCAAACTTATTCAAATGCATTGCTTTCTCCCTTTTGATATCCGGAACGATTCAACGTCATCCGGAATGAAAAATCTGCAAAAGCCGCCGGCTTTTGCGCACCTGTCGCCAATTAACGCTGATTCGCCGTAACTATTCAAATTTTCATCTGATGCGTAACAAACGCTGCAAAATACAAGGCTATGTTTAGCCAGTGTGTATATAGCGTTACCCCGATGCGCGTGAGATACCGGAAAAGAGCGCTGAGCATCGAGCGTCGAGTTGGCCAATGATCACTCGTGGCTCATTGCTCATCGCTCGTGGCCGCAACGCAGACAACCTTACTTTTTCATATCCACGATCGTTAAACAGAGCCTTAAAAAAAGCGAGCCGTATGCGCCAACGGTGCATAGGCGAGCTAAAACAGCGTATTGCCGCAGGCAATAGCTGCGACAGCGAGCTGTATGCGCCAACGGCGCATAGGCGAGCTATTTCTTGGATTTGCCCTTACCGTTATCGACGGGATTGCCTTTTTCGTCGCGATCCGAAAGGTCGATTTTGTACTTTTTGCTGTGCCGTTTGAAATACTTTGTGTAATGCCATTTGGCGTCTTCTTTGGACCAATCGAGCGAATTTTGTTCGAGTTTGCCGAGTTTTTTCAGCACCAGCTGGGCATTGACGCTGATTGGACGCGGCCCGTCAATGGCGTTGAGCAAAACAGGAATATCGCTGTTCTGCAGCCCCACGACCTTGTATCCGCTCTTCTTGAAGCCCTCGATGAGCCACTGATTGCGGGAGATTTCGGCATGTTTGCTGTACCAAGTTTCGATCTCTTCGAGGCAGCTTTCCTGGATGGTGAACGAACATAAAACCCGATTGGCTATGGTCGAGATGCTGTCGACAATCGGTTGGGTTTCGGCTGGCGTGCTCCGCATTTCGACGCGTTTGCGCATCACCTCGATGAGCGGTTTCAGGTGATCTTCGTGCGGATGATGTGTGATATAGCGCAAAATCGTTTCGAGATTCTGCGGCTCAAGGTCTGGATTGGCCAGCTGCGCATTGAACGCCGTTCGCGTATCGGCACAATCAAATTTTGCCAGCGTTTCAAATAGCGTCCGGCGAACAACCGGATCGCTTTCGGCCTCAAATCTTGGCACAAGCGCAGATACGACGCTGCTGTCAAGCGTTTGCGCCGCTAATAATGCGGCATTGCGCACATTTGCGTCTTCGTGGGTCACCATTTTTAAGACTTTCGACTGGTGATCCGGCGCGGCTCCAAGCAAGGCAAGACGCTGCAGCGCCGCTGCAATCTGAATGGCAGACGACTTATCGGATCCAATCGTCGACACGTGCTTGGAAATACATCGTGCGCGTTTGGGTTCGGGATCTTCCTGCCACTCGTGGATGAGGGATTTATCAAAACAGCCTGCGCAGATATCTTCGTTCGAGCAATAAATGCGAATGTGAAAATGATCGTTATGTGCCGCCTGAACCTGAACCGTTTCTTCGAATTTGGCCAGGAGTTCTTCCGAAGCCCCACGCTGTACGAGTTCGCGCTGAATGGCGTTTCGCAGATGCTTGGCCAAAAAAATGAACTGTACGTGGATCTTCGGATGCGTCAGCAGCGTCTCGACAAGCGTCGTATTTTTCTCGAGATCAAAGGTATAAACGCCTTCAGGTGTCCGCGCCTGCAGATGCACCGATTGCTTGTACATGTTCTGCGGATTGGCAAATTTCCCTTTTTCATCCAGCAGATAAAACGCGATATCCGCATCACGTCCGGAATTGTGGCTGACAGAATAGGGAATATCGCCGCCATCCCGAAGCCCCATATTGCCCAGATACATGATCGTGCCGGGATATTTTTTCTGCATCGTCCGCGCCGTATCCACCAGAATTTTTATCAAATTGGGCGTGCCGTATGCAATGCCGCGCTCATATTGCACGGGCAGCTGACGCAAAAGTAAACTGGGGGCCGGCAGCGGCTGACCATTGATTAAATACCCGTCTCGCGTATCACCAATCGAAAAAGACATATTTTTTTCTTCCGGTGTCCGATAAAACGTTCGCGATGGTTCGGGCGCATTTTTCCTCATGATTTCTGATGCCTGACGTATCAAATACTGCCGCCGAAGCTCTCCAGAAAAATAATCCGGTCTACGCTTTAATTGAATTATCTCTTTGTGAGTGCTAATAATAGACTGATCCGCTTCGGCGAGGGATTCGGAATACCCAGAACCACATCCCGGGGCTGAAAATAACGCCAGTGTCAATACCGTCCTGGTTACAAAACATCCAAATAGGCTGCGCATTTTCATATCTCCATCAGTGAGGCACTAAATGTGCGGCCTCATACAACCACAAAATAAATTCCGGGCAAGTTTTTGACCGCACCCAATAACAATATCCACAGGAGATTCACCGTGAAAAAATGCTTTTTAACTTTGCTGGCTTTTGCAACCATTTTAATTTCCGGTCTCGGTTTTAGCAGCCAGGCATCAGCCCAGGCTGTTGAATTTGAGCTGCTTGGCAAACTCGGTGGTGCAGGTACCTATATCGACAAAGAATCATTCGGAGACAGCGAGTTCAATGTCGGTGGTGGCCTGCAGGCAAGCGTTCTCTTCAGATTTAAGGCCGGCGCTGCCGTCGGTATCAATTTCAACTGGACTATGCTCAGCCAGGATCTCGATCACAGCAAGCTCACCTATGCGCTTAAAATGAAAGATCGCATCCTGACCACTCAGTATCCCGCCATCGGTCTCTCTTTCCGTTATCTCGTCAAAGAAATCTTTGATCTGGGTGCATGGATCAATTATGGCTTCGGCTCTGCCTCCATCGACTACAACAAAAGAACATTCGATACGACTTTAGGTAAAGCCTACAACCTCGTCTCACCTGGCGGCCGTATCGCGAATTTAGAATGGGATATGCAAACCCTCGAAATCGGCTTGATGGGTGCATTTGTCTGGACGATTCCAAAAGTTCCTGAACTCGGTGTCGTCGTTGGCCTGCAGCTCTATGCCGACTTCAACCGTCTCGATCGCGCCGATTCCACTTTGCAGGATGCCCGTGATATTCATGGTCGCCGTCTCGACGAAAACTCCATTCAGACCATCGGTTTCAACATCATCTTTGGTGCGCGCTACGATCTATTCATCAAATAACGTTTGAACATCCTCTTTTAACGCCGGCTATGGCCTGACAGGCCATACGCCGTCGAGCCGGGCTATCTGCGATACGCCCGGCTTTTTTATTGGCTCTGTTTAACGATCATGGATATGAAAATGCAAAGTCGTTTGCTTCACGGCTTATAGCTTATAGCTTATGGCTTATGGTGCGCCTCAGAAAACTACAAGCTATATGCCACAAGCTATAAGCCAGTACTTCCCGGCATCGGGGGCGAAAGCTATATCCACACTGGTTAAACATAGCCAAATAGAATGCGATATCCCTGTCACTGATCCCTCAACGTTTATGATGATTCGGTTTTCCCAAAATCAGACAGAGACGTTCCATGGAACGTCTCTGCCTAAATGTCATACCTGCCAATCACCAATTATTTGCAGGTGACGTAGTTATTCTCGATAGTGCAGCTATTGGTCGCACATGTGAGCTGTTTAATCTTGCCACTGGAGCAATACAGAGCCGTCGAATTGTCGTCACTGCACGACACCTGATAATAGTCTTTCTGACAGCAATCGCCCACATTGCCGCCAGTTACTGCGCAATCCGTATTCTGTGGTTCGGGGCAATTCACATAGTTGTTGTCAATAGAACAGCTGTTGGGCGCGCATGTGAGCTTTTTGATCTTGCTGCCGGAGCAAATCAGAGCTGTCGAATTATTGTCGTTGCACGATACCTGATAATAGGCTTTCTGGCAGCATTCACCCTCATTGCCACCGGTTGCTGCGCAACCCGGATTCTGTGGTTCAGGGCAATTCACCCTGTTATCGGCAATAGAACAAATATTGTCCGCGCAGTTCCACTGTTTTACCATGCCTTTAGCACAAATCAGCGCGTTTGCATTGTTATTGATGCACGATACCTGATAGGTGCTTGCATCACAGCAATCCACGCCGGGTTCGCCGCCAGCTTCAACACAGTTGGATCCAGGTTGATTGCATTTTGCGACACCATTCTCCACAGAGCAACCGTATGCGCCGCAATCTTCTTCGATCACAACACCCCAGATGCACATTTTTAACATACTATTATTGCACGATTGCTTGTAATTTTCGGAGCATAAATCACCCACTTCACCGCCTTCGTCCAGAATTGGGGGCTCTGGGGTATCTTCCTTCGGACAAGTGACATAGTTGTTTTCCACAGAACAGACATTATTTGCACATGTCCACTGCATCACTTTGCTCTTATAACAAATCAATGCATGCGCATTGCCATCGATACACGAAACCTGATAGGTTGCTTTATCACAGCAATCCACACCTGGTTCACCGCCCTCGGTGACGCAGGCCGACGAGGGTTCGGAAGGACAATAGACTCTGTTATCCGTCACAGAGCAAATATTATCGGCACAAGTCCATTCTTTAACCATGCCCTGAGCACAAATCAAAGCATTGGCATTCTCATTGATGCAAGATACCACATAATTTCCCTTGTCACAGCAATCGACACCAGGCTGTCCACCAGTTGTCACGCAGCCTTCCATAACACTCGTCTTCGGACAATCGACTTCGTTGCCGTTCACAGCACAGTGATTGTCTGCACAAGTCCACTCTTTGATTTTGCCGCTTCGGCAAACCAGCGCATTGGCATTAGCATTGGTACATGTATTCTGGTAAAGCGATTCATCACAGCAGTCGCCGGGATTACCGCCCGTCGCAACGCAGTTGGGCGCAGGTTTTGGACAGGTAACTTGATTCTCCGATACAGAGCATTCGTTGTTCGCGCAGTCCCATTGTTTGACCATGCCCTTGGAACAAAGCAGGGCATGAGCATTGCCACTGGTGCACGAAACCTGATAATCACTTACATTGCAGCAATCTACACCAGGCGTGCCGCCAGTGGTGACACAATTGCTTGCTTCTGGCTTTTTGCAATTCACCTGCAATGGCTTTTCGGGATTATAGCCAGCATTTTCGCAGCTGCTGCAATCCCATTGAGCGACCTGGCCATTCCAGCAAACCAGCGCATTGGCGCCGCCATTGATGCATGTCTGTTTATAGACCGAGGCGCTGCAGGCATCCCCAATTTCACCGCCTTCAGCCAAATCCGGTACTCTCTTCACACACTTGATTTCAAGCGGTTTTTCGGGATTATAACCGGCATCTTCGCAGCTGCTGCAATCCCATTGAGTAACTTCATTGTTCCAGCATACAAGTGCATTGGCTCCATTATTGATGCAGGTCGATTTGTAATTCGAACGGCTGCACGAATCGCCAACATTTCCGCCTTCGGTGAGATCAGATGAATTACCCGAACCATTCTCGCAAAAGACCTGCAGCGGTTTCGCTGGATCATACCCGGCATCCTGGCAGCTAGAGCAGAATAACTGCTTAACAGTGCCATTGTCACAATACAATGCAGCCGAACCGTTATTCATACATGATTGTTTATAGTTTGGCGTATCACAGGCATCGCCAACATTTCCACCATAAGTGAGTGCCCCCGGAACATCAGGAATGTCCGAATTGCAGAATCCCGTTGCCGGATTGCAGCGCAGAGCACCACACGTTACATTAACCAACGTGCCATTTTTACAAACACTGGCGGTATCATCGCTTATGCATTTGTTATCGTTCTCAGTACATTCAGAAACGACCTCTTCATTACATTTGAGTTTAATCGGGTCACATCCGGCCGAACCACAGTTTTTGGGAGTGATTCTCCCATTCACACAGAGATTCAGCATATTATTCTCACCGCACGCATCTTGGGTGCACTGCGGTGTCTCACCACCATGGGTTGTATTGCATTGGCCTGTTTCCGCATTACATCCAGCAATACCACAATCCATTGGCTGCTGGCTCACCCCACCCACACATCGGGTCCAAAGGTTTCCGGAGCACACATCCTTAGTGCACTGTTCTTCTGAAGCCGAATTACAAACGCCCGTTGCGGCATTGCAATCCAAAGCACCACATTCTCTGCGAACGATTGTGCCATTGATACACTCGTGTGACATCGTTCCCACACACTCACTCTTCGTACATTGCGCCGGAGCATCGCCGCTTGGTGCATTGCACAAACCTGTCAATTCATTGCAGCCAGCCGTACCGCAATCGGAAGGGTATAGAACGCCTCTCACACACATATTCGAAACCGAACCATTACAGGTATTTTTCGAGCATTCATCCGTATCTCCGGTCTGATGCTGCGACGAATTGCATAAGCCAGTCTCTGCATTGCAACCCGCAGCGCCACATCCCTGAAGCATCTCCGTTCCGTTCAGACAGAAGATGGACACATCGCCATTGCAATAGTTTTTACTGCATTTGGGAAGTTCCGGAGAACCATTGCACATGCCGGTTGCGGTATTGCACCCTGCGGTTCCGCAATTTAATGTCGCTTCCTGACCATTCAGACAATAGATGGAGATATCGCCATTACAGCGACTGTTTTCACACTTCGGTGCCGACTGCGGCGGATTACACAAACCAGTGTTTTCATTGCAGCCATTGGTACCGCAATTCTGAGCCATTGCCGTATTGCCTACGCAATAAACCGAAATACTGCCATTGCAATAACTCTTCTCGCATTTATCCTGTGCACTGCCATTGCACAAACCGGTATCTGCATTACAGCCCGCATCACCACAGTCCAGTGTCAGCGTTTCTTTGCCAACACAATAGACCGAGATATTGCCGTTACAGTAATTCTTCTCGCACTTATCCTCTGAGCTGCTGTTACATAAACCGGTTTCTGTATTACAACCTGCAGCGCCACAATCCTGCGACTGAGTCTTATCACCTACACAATAAACAGAGATATTGCCGTTGCAATAATTCTTCTCACATGTAGTTGATTCGCCGCCTTGTGGTTGTTCATCTTTCTTTTTGTTATCGTCACCACAGCCATATAAACCAGCCATAGAAACTGCAACCAAAAACACCAATACCTTTCTGCTCATCTCTCGTTTCGCTCCAAGTAAAGATTCTTCCAAATATCAGCTTTATTGCTGAAGACACCGAGACAAATGATAGAGATACGCATCATAATTGCAAGCAAAATGTCGCAAATTTACAGATGCGGATTTTCCCAAAATCAGAAAGAGACGTCCCGTGGAACGCCTCTGCTCAAATGATTTGGCTATGTTTAACCAGTGTGGATATAGCTTTCACACCCGATGTCGGGAAGTACTGGCTTATAGCTTGTAGTTGTCTAAAGATCACTATAAGCCATAAGCCATAAGCTAAAAGCCATGAAGCAAACGACTTTACTTTTTCACATCCACGATCGTTAAACAGAGCCAATGACTTATTACGAATTGCCAATTGCCAATTGCCAATTAAATTGTATTCGGCACGCGTCCCATATTGTAGCCAACCGCATTGCGTACACGTCCCAAAACCTCATTCATCTTCACAGATGCTCGTTTTGCGCCGTCTCTCAATACATCTTCGAGGGTATCGGGATGTTCCATATAATCATTGTATATTTTTCGCGGTCCTTCGGTGAGCTGCATCAATAAATCATACAATGCGAGTTTTGCATGGCCATAGCCGAATCCAGGTGTTTTATACTTTTCAGCCAGTTCCTGGCACTGTGCTTCGGTCGCAAACAATTTATAGATATTGTATACATTGCAATGCTCATAATCTTTGGGCTGATCGATTGGCGTAGAATCGGTCACAATGCTCATAATCTGTTTTTTGAGCTGCTTTGGCGTATACATCAGATTGATGGTGTTGCCATACGATTTGGACATCTTGCGGCCATCCAGTCCGGGAATCGTCGCCATGGTTTCGTTGAATTTTGCCTGCGGCAGATGGAAGACTTCGCCAAAGGTAAAATTGAAACGCTCGGCCATATCGCGCGTCATTTCGACGTGCTGTACCTGGTCTTTACCAACGGGAACGATATCGGAATCGTGAATCAGAATATCGGCAGCCATCAGCACGGGATAAGCGAACAAACCGTGGCATTCTTCTCCGGCAGTGCCGCGATCCTTGGCAGCTTTCCAGGCATGTGCGCGTTCGAGCAGCCCCATATTCGTCATGCACGACAACATCCATGCGAGCTCGCAAACCTGCGGCAAATCCGACTGACGATAGAAAATGCACTTTTGGGGATCGAGGCCAAAAGCAAGAAAATAAGCCGCAATGCCGTGCGAATACTCGCGCATTTTGGCTGCATCATGCACGGTCGTCATCGCGTGATAATCGGCGATGAAATACCTGCAGTCGTAGGAATCCTGCAATGCAATGGCGGGGCGAATCATGCCCAGGTGGTTGCCGATATGCGGAGTTGAAGTCGGTTTAATGCCGCTGAGTGAAATCATGGTCGTTCCTTTAAAAATGGCTATGTCTAACCAGTATGGATATCGTTCTCGCACCGGATGTTGGGAAGTGCAAGCTTATAGCTTATGGCTTATAGCTTGTAGTTGTCTAAAGATCACTATAATCCATAAGCTATAAGCTACAAGCCGTGAAGCAAACGACTTTGCATTTTCATATCCACGCTCGTTAAACAGAGCTAAAAATCGTTATCAAACATGAGATTCCGAATGACTTCGGGGACGTGTTCGGGCAAATAGCGCACGATATCCAGGAATTCAGTAAGGAATTTCATCGTCTGCCGCGGATTGGCCAATTGTCCCTGTTGCGTGAGCGCATTCACGACGTCCGAAAGGGGCGCCTCAATGCCCTCAGGAATCGTGGCTTTGGGATATGCCTTGCGATACAGTTCGACCAGATGCTCGGTCATTTGCAGGTAATCCGGTGCCGTGAGATGATTGAGATAGCAAATGTATTGCGGCGGAATCGCTTCCTGCAGCACGCGAATGCCATCCGAATTCGGCGTCATGGCAAAGACGAGATAGAGCCCCGGATTGTCCGAATACCTCGGCGGCAATTCTCGCTGAATGCCGTAACCGCCGGTGAGCAGCTCATCTTTGGTATATGGCAGGCAATCGTCGTCTGCACCGCCCACAGCATGCGACCACGCCTGGAACAGCGATTTGGCAAACATGCGGTTTTGCGGCGAAAGCAATGTATAAAACTCGGCTTCGTCGATCACGACGACCAATCCTGCATAGCCAACATCTTTGGAGAGCTGTGCGATGCCATTCAGAATATAGCCGTAAATCTTGGCCCATGGCCGATAGTCGAGCAGCGAATAAATCTTTGGAAAACGGCCGCGAATCTGGTTGAGTTCGTCGTCGATATCCTGATTGGACTGCGTGGGATGTCCCTCGATCCATTCGAGCAGCAGATGTTTGGCCTGCTGGCTCCATGCGGCCGGATCGCCCAGACGCGCAGGAATCTGCAGATGTTCCGGGTCTTCGAGCGCCCGCATATAGGCAATGGCCGGCGAAAGATACAGGTGCAGCCCCATGTTGAGCTGTTCGCGAATCGAACGCACGGGCTGACGCGTTTTGTCGGTTTTGACAAGATATTTGGCCAGAATTTCGTCGTTATGTGCCGCCAGATGCAGCAATGGCTCCAGACCATCCAGACTGTCGGGATGATCGGGATAGATGAGGTTGCGCATGATGGCGTGATAGATGCGCTTAGGCTGTGACGGCGACAGTTCGGCGTGGTCGAGCGTGACCTTCGACACAAGGAAATTCGCCTTGAGCGCCATCTGCTCGATGAGTTCGAGCATGTGCGATTTGCCGAGACCGTAATCGCCCAGAAATGCGCGTCTGGAGCCGGACTGCGCACACTGGCTGAGGTCGTGCCTGACGATATCGATTTCGACGTCGCGGCCCACCGTGATCTTTTCGAGATCGGTAGCCGGCACAACGCCGAGTCGCATGGCCTCGATCGTGAGTGCAGCGCGGAAACCAGCAGATTTTGTTGTCGAAGCGTTAGGCATATCTATTCCTTGATATGACTTGGGGCGTTGCGGGGCATTGCCCCGCAGAGGGGGGGCCGGAGTGAGCACCATCCGATGAATGGTGCGAACGTAGAGCCCAGTGAGCAAATCAAATACACAAGTCGAAGCACCATGTGCGAGAGACGCAGCGAATTTGATATTGCGAACTGTGGATGGTGCGTATCGGCGCGGCGCTATTTCGGCAGGAGACGTGTCTCGACACGTCTCTGCCTCAATACGCGCTCGCGGCGCGGCTATTTCGCTATTGCTCAATACGCCGCGCCAATAGCACCGCAGGGGGCGGCTGCCCCACATACAAAAGACCTAGAAATCGTCGAATTCGTCTTCGGATTCGGCCTCGGTGGTGAGCGTCTGCTGCCCGGACCAAATGAATTCCTTCGCTTTGTCCTCGTCCAGCTCGTATTCGCCATCGGCAAGTTCGGAGTAGAGAAAATCGACCCAGGTTTTGACGAACAGACGGCGATGATTGACTTCAAACACAGATTCTGCGCAGACTTTGGCAAGCGTTGCGGCATTGCGATACTGCAATTCGTGGTTGAATGCGACGTCGCGCGCATCTTCAAACACCGAAACGAGCTTGGAACCGAGCTGTGTGAGCAGTTCGTCGGGGGCCAGATCGAGCTTTTCGAGATCGATCAGAACGGCCTGCGGACTGCGAATGCTCATGGGAACCGGCGATTTGAGACGCTGATAGAGTGCGGGATAATCGGGCACGACCGTGCGCATGAATTCGGGCGGCACCGCATAGATAAACAGCGTGTGCGGAAGTTGATGGCGACCGCACAAATCCACGACCTGACGCAAATTGTCGCCGATGATGTGGGATCGTTTGGCGCTCACCGACAGGTTGCGGTCGACTTCGTCGAACAACAGCACCGTACCGGGCAGACCAAGAGCAACGATCATCTGCAGCAGACTGCGCATCATCGTAAATCCGTTGGCGCGCGAAATCTGCTCGAATACGCCGCAATCGCGCAAACCTGCCGATGTAATGTTTTCGCCCAGCAACCAGGCTTCGAGCATCTGCTCACGCTCGTAATCATTTTTCAGACATGCAATGGCGAGCTGAACAACGGCCTGGCGGCACGAATGACTTTCGCACCACGAACGCGACAGCTTCGTCATGATCCATTTCATCACTTCGCCCTGCGGGTCGCTCTGCCCCGCCGCACTGAGCCTGTCATCGATAACGCGACGCACGACGTTGCAAATACCGAGCTGCGGGGGATCCATGATGGAACTGGGCTGCATCATCAAATGGCTGGCGACATTCTGATAAACCTTGAGCGCGTCGTCATAGGGACATTCGGATGGCGACAACTCAACGATCGACGAAACAAAGCCGTATTTCCATGCGAGCTCGCGGACGCAATGAAGAAAATGCGTCTTGCCACCGCCGAAATAGCCCTGCACGAGTTTAAAACTGGACCCCTGTTTGAGCAGGGATTGGAAATATTCATGTTCGAGAACGTTGAGGTAACTTTCGTTTCCGACATTGATTCTGCTCAGTCCAAACTCGGGTGGCTGCCCACCTTCGCCCAGGCGCTGAATGATGTGTGCAGCGATCAATTTGTTCTCTTCATTGGTCAGCATAATGGTACTCTCAAAGAAAATAGAGCGATGTCAAACGATCCCCCGAAGCAGATGCATCGGGCGGGTCGCAGATGTTACACCTGTCTGAAACAAATCGACAAATAATATTGTCCGTCCGTTCCCCCGAGCGGCACATATAACACGTTTGCTTTGTTTTTGGTACTGCCGCCGGTCGCCGTGCCCAAATCAAGCCGCAAATTGTGATTCTGAAGCATCTTGTCTGCCCTCAGCTTCTGCAGCTGATAGGCGAGCAAAAATCGCGGAAATGGCGACAGTTTCTTGGTTCCCTGATTTGGCCAGATCCACGAAAGCGCGGGAAGCAACTCAACGATATTGACATGGGTCTGCGCAGGCTGGCCATTCTTGAGCAACACCATATCGTAAGCCAGTCTGCAGATTTCCCAAAAACGATTGGAATCGATGCGAATCGAACGAAAATAATCGAGCTGCGCAGCATGGGTACGCATAATTTCCGCAGGATCAAGAGAAGTGGATGCAAGCGGCTCGTGCGCATACGTAAACTGGCATTTGGTCTGCTCAAAATTGACCTCAAGCGTGAGCGGATGCATGTAGATTACCAGTGGCGTATCGGACAAAATCTTGAGCTGCTCGGGTTTTTCGATGAGCTTATTCAGACCTGTAATCAGATCGTGATGCGCATTTGCTCTTAAAACCCGCAGCCGCTCGGTGAGCGCTGCTTCGATCTCTTTCTGCCGTTCACCGCATCCAAGCCGTGCCAAATCGACTTTTCTAAGCAAATCCACCGCATCGGCCAGGTAATCCTGCCGTTCCAATGATTTTGAATTCTCGAATTTTTCAAGTGCCTTTTGGGTAGATTTGTAATCTGCCATCGCCTTATTCAGCGATTTGGCAGTTGCCTGTATAGAAGCAAGCAATTCCGGTTCAGAATTGAACATCCAGTATACTCCTTAGAGATAGATTATGGCTTTGGGCGACGAGCATTAAGCAAATCGTATTCTAAACACGCCCCGTATCCGGAAATCTAGCCGTCATCATTTTCCTTATCGTTGCCGATAGGCGCTTCAAGTCGCGGCGAGTTGTTGCGCAAAACCTCGTAAGCCACGCGGTTGCTGTATTGCGCATTTCTCGAAAGCGAAGAATAGGTTAAAAATTGAATGCCCTGCGTATGTTTTTTGGAATCTGGCAAAATATCGGCGTGATATCTGGTCGCCGCGACATCGTGCAAAAATGCAGCAAGCGCTGCATCTCCGGCACCACTCGTATTGCAGAGTTTTTGCGGTCCGCCAAGATATGGATGAATATGCGTAAAAATCTGCACCGGATTGGCACAATCGCGCCGTAATACAAGACGGCTGTATTCGTATTGATTGTAGTTCTCGATGGCTCCGCTATGCAGTCCATCGCGCGTCGCACGCTTTACAGAATCATCGGTATAGCCACACATCGTTAATCCGCGCGCACCTTCGGTAATCAGCACAGCATCGGTGATGTTGAGCAATGCTTTTCCGGCGAGCAGAGGATCGGAAAATCCGGTTAAAGCCTCAGCTTCGCGAGCATTCATATCGGCAATATTGACATATTTGCGCAGAATATCGGTAATTTCAACTTTCATGCGTCGCACGAGTGCACTTGTGCCCATGCCAAAAGCCACAGGGACTCCGGCTTTATGCGCCAATTCCATCATGCGGATAGCGGCTTTGGCAATCGGACGATCGGGGTTTGCCAGACAATACAAACTCGTAACGACAACACTGGCATTGCGAATCACGTCTTCGGGCAAATCATCTGGTGCATAATTACCGCTGATGCCCGGCGCAACCGCAAATGAACGCTCCCCGTCCGGCGTAAAACAGGTCACCGCAATACCGACTTCTCCAGGACACGAAACAAGTCTGTCCAGATTAACGGCTTTGGGCGTCTGCGCAACATAGGCAAATGCCGGCGTTCCCGGATGTATCGTTTCGGATATCGTACCAAGCAGAATCGCTGGTTCACCGGAAAGATGCGTATAATTGCACAGCGTATTGGC
>JAEEGL016095584.1_pt1 | contig 21899 bp, 17 predicted proteins | sample 9134231 | NCBI WGS metagenome assembly JAEEGL01 (sample SAMN16246548, study PRJNA631951) | gut metagenome | biome: gut microbiome; feature: rumen; material: fiber-attached | host: Bos | place: Iran: Karaj | collected 2018-10 | reverse complement strand
ACCAAGGCCGTCACCATCGACGGCGCGCCCGTGCCCTTCACCCGCACGGAGTTCGACCTGCTGCGCCTGCTGCTGGAGCAGCCCGGGCGCGTGTTCTCACGCGCCGACCTGCTCGCGCGCGCCTGGCCCGAGGACGTCATCGTGACGGAGCGCACGGTCGACGTCAACATCACGCGCATCCGCAAGAAGCTCGGCCCCTACGCCGCGCAGCTGCGCACGCGCTCCGGCTTCGGCTACTATTTCGCTGAAGAATGAAGCCCGTCTCGCTCGGCACCCGCCTCTTCCTGAGCATCTTCACCATCTTCCTGGCGCTGGTGCTCGCGTTCGTGCTGTATCTCCACTTCGACGTCCAGCTCTCCACCACGCTCCACGACGACGCCGTCTTCCTGTGGTTCGTGGTCGTGCTGGCCATCCTCCTGGTCGCCGTCCTGCTGTGGTACTCCCGCAAGATGAACCGGATCATCTCCCGCACCTCCCAGGCCGAGAACGCGCTGATGCGCCGCCAGCTCACCCAGAACATCTCCCACGAGCTCAAGACCCCCGTCTCCGGCATCCAGGGCTACTTGGAGACGGTCCTCCAGAACCCCGACCTCCCCGAGGAGAAGCGCCGCCTCTTCCTGGAGCGCAGCCTCGCGCAGACCCAGCGCCTGAGCGCCCTGCTGCGCGACATCTCGGTGCTCAACCGGATGGACGACGCCGACGCCGCGGCCCTCTATCCCTTCCGGCTCGTCGACGTGGCCGAGACCCTGGACCTGCTGAGCCGCGAGACGGCCCCGGCCTTCGCGGCGCGCCGGATGAAGCTCCGCTTCCAGGTCCCCGAGATGATCGACCTGAACGGCAACGAGACCCTGATCTACAGCATCTTCCGCAACCTCCTGGACAACGCGCTGGCCTACGCCGGCGAGGGCGCCACGGTCACGCTCAGCGCCCGCCGCGACGGCCCCTTCTGGCATTTCACCTACACGGATGACGGCCCGGGCGTCCCCCAGGAGCACCTGCCCCGACTCTTCGAGCGCTTCTACCGCATCGACACAGGCCGGAGCCGCGCCACGGGGGGCACCGGCCTCGGCCTGTCCATCGTCAAGAATGCCATCCTCCTCCACGGAGGAGCCATCTCCGCCACGAGCCCAGCCAGTCCCGCCGGCTTAGGGCTTCGCTTCGACTTTACCTTGCGTCGTTAGATTTATTCCGGGACATCGCCCCGCTACCGCGGCAGCTGCGCGAGGAGCCGCGAGGAGACCACGCGCTCCGCGGCCGCGGCCTGGAAATGCCCGAGGTCGTGGAGGTCCGAGCCGCAGCGGACGAAGAGCCCGGCGCGGAGCATCGCCTCCGCCTTGCGGCGGATGCCCTCGCCGTAGACCCCGACGAGCGAGGGGAGATTCAGCTGGAAGGCGATCCCCCGGCCGGCCAGGCGCAGGATGTCCGCCTTGTCCATATAGACATAGCGCTCAGGATGCGCCAGCAGCGGCCGGTACCCCTTCGCCTTGATCGAGTCGAGCATACCGTCCAGGTCCATCGGCGGGTTGAAGTAGCTCGTCTCCACGAGCAGATAGGCACCCGCCTCGGCCCCCTGCGCCCCAGCGTGGCAGAGCGGCAGCACGTCGTCCGCCGCCAGCCGCTTGGCGAAGAGGGGATCGAGCATATGCTCCGCCGCCAGGTGGAGCACGACCGGCCCCTCATACGCCGCCTGCAGCTCCGCGTAACGCGCGCGCAGGTCCGCGGGACTATTGGGGATGTCCTCCATGATATGCGGCGTGAGCCAGACCTCCCGCACCCCCTGGATCTCGTACCACCGCAGGACCGCCAGCGAATCATCGAGCGTCCGGATACCATCGTCCACACCGGGAAGGATATGCGAATGCCAGTCCGTCCATCCATTCAGGACCCCGGACCGCAGCAGGGAAGTCTTCGAACTAAAAGGCCACATACTCAGAACTATCGAAACAAATATCCACAAATATACTCCTTTTTTGTCAAAAATCACCGCCTCCGGCCCCACGCCCTCACCCTGGGCCCCACACCACCACCCGGGGTGTGCCAGCCCCCGATTCTCACCCCAACCCCGCCATTTCCACCACCCGGGGTGCCCCAGCCCCACATTCTCACCCCAACCCCGTCGTCTTTTCCACCAACTTCCGTCTACCTATTCCTGGACAACCCTTCGCCCGTGAGCCGGAAGTGATTGAAACAGAATGAGAACAGAAAACATATCGCACCGATTCCACCGCATAATAGTTTCTTTATTAGCTGATTGACAACATATTACATCTCACGCGAAGTGTCGCCGGGGAGGGGTTGAAGGACCAGGTTTGAAAAGAGCAGTGGGGGAGAGTGATGACCCTGGGCAGTGAGGTGGTTGACGGGGCTGGCCAGAAGCTGGCGGGTGAGGGGCGAGTCGCCGCCGCGCATAACGGGGCGCGGCGGCTCCCGCGGGAAGGGGTTGGTGATGCGACGATAGGGGAGAGAGCGAGACTTGGTGCACCGCAGCCGCGCATACCGGAGCGCGGCTGCTGCCGGATGGCCCGGGCGAGCTGTGGGGGCTCGCCCGGACCCCCGGCTGCCCGGAGCAGAAGCAACTCTTAGTAAGGGGAGGGGGGAGGGAGCGGAAAAACAATGACGCGAAAGACGCTGATACTCAATTAGAAGCGAAGACTAGGGTATCGAAAAAACATACCCCAGTTTCACGTTATTGTTGACTGTCAGCATATTACCGGCCAGACACAAACCTCGATTAATAATCTCCGAGCAGGATTCGGCCCTTTTCCTGTCTGAAGAGTTGGTCCTGGTGGGGGTTCGAGCAGGATCGGGGCCTTTTCCTGTCTGAAGGGTCAGTCCAGGAGGGGGTCCGAGCAGGATTCGGCCCTTTTCCTGTCTGAAGGGGCGGTCCTGGAAGGGGTTCGAGCAGGATAGGAGAGAGGTGGAGGGGGGCTGGTACGAAAAACAATGGCAAGAAAGTCGTTGATATTCAAATAGAGCAGAAAACTGGGGTATCAAAAAAACATACCTCAGTTTGACGTTATCATTGACTGTCAGCACATTACATGCCAGGCACAAACCTCGGTCTCACCGAGAGGGGGTCCGAGCAGGATCGGGGCCTTTTCCTGTCTGAAGGGTTGGTCCGGGAGGGGGTTCGAGCAGGATAAGGGCCTTTTCCGGCTCGATGGGGCGGTCTGGCAACTTAGGTCCGGCAAGCGGAGGGGCGGAGAGAGCCCCCAAAGCTCTCTCCGCCGCCTCCGCTAACCGCCGCGCCCCGGTATGCGCGGCGGTGGTGCCGCACCTACCCTCCGAAATCCAGATCCCTCGCCCCAAGCGACTCCGACCCCGGGAGCAGCCGCGCTCCGTTATGCGCGGCTGCGATGGCGGCCCTCCACCCGGGAGCCCGCAGCGGCTATGCGCGCGGCGGGTCCCGGCCAACCCAAACCCCCATCCGTGACGACACGCCATCCGTCGTGCAAATCACCCATTTCGATTGCACCAATCGTTAACTTCAGTCACCCCGATCACCAACTTCAGCCAACCCCTTCACCAACTTCAGTCAACCTATGCCGGGACATCCCTCAGCCCGTGAGCTGGAAGTGATTGATACATAATTAGAACAGGAAATATATCGCGCCGATTCCGGGGAATAATAGTTTATTAATTTGTTGATGGATAACGCGTTATAGCTCACGCGGAGTGACTCGAGAGACGGGTGAAAGAGTAGGAGGGAGTGGGAGATGAGGAGTAGGGGTAGATTGGTGTTAGAGATTGTCAGACGAGGATAACACTTTCTGGGGATGAGACTGGGGCGAAATGGAAATATTTTGAAAGTTTTTCGGGAATTTAAAAAAATTTTGGAAAAATTGTGCGCAGATATGAAAATTATTACTACATTTGTAGTGGCAATAATGATTCGCAAGATCAACGCTAACCTTAAACAACTGTGTCCGCACCCGTTCCGTGAGGAGCGGGTGTTTTCTTTCAATAACCGTTGCAATTTGGTCACGGACTGATTTGTGGACCAAAAAAGACCTAAACAAGTCCCTTCGGGACTTTGCTTATCATTCGGAAAAGGCGTATCTTTGTGTCGGTAAAAAGCGATCACCTTACGACTCTTGGACAGGAGCACGATGGCAGGCAGAACAAGCCAGCTGCCGGATCGCCGCGCCGGCGCAGCGTGCCCTCCGGGCCGCCAGCGCCCCGCGCCACCCCCGCGGATCCGCAAACGGTTCCAACAACGGGGGAGTAGAAATGTGCCCGCCCGGCACCAGCCCAGGCAAATTAACCCCGGCGAATCCAGGCAAAACAAACCCCAACCCAGGCCAACCCTGGCCCCAAAACAATGAACAAAACAACCAACCGAATAATGCACTTAACCCCGAACCCCCGCGTATTTTTGTACGCGTGCGCGCTGGCGCTCGTGGCCGGGTGCGCGACGCCCCGCGACATCGTCTACCTGCAGGACGCCGCCGACGCCGCCACCATCACCCACATCCCCGCGCAGCCCATCCGCCTCAAGCCGATGGACCAGATCTCCATCATCGTCAACACCCGCGAACCCGAGATCACCGCGATGTTCAACCTCCCGTACTACACCCGCCGCATCGGCGAACAGCAGTCGCTGACCAGCGGTGGCGGCAACATCGCAGCTTCCACCTCCGCCACGAACATCTCCGGCTACACCGTCGACTCCGACGGCTGCATCGATTTCCCCGTCCTGGGGCGCCTGAACATCCAAGGCAAGACCCGCGCCGAAGTCTGCGACTACATCAAGCAGCGCATCGAGTCCAGCGGCCAGGCCAAAGACCCCGTCGTGACCGTGGAATTCATGAACCTGGGCTTCTCCGTGCTCGGCGAAGTCAACCGCCCCGGCCGCTACCGCATCGACCGCGACCAGTTCACGATCTTCGACGCCATCTCCCTGGCCGGTGACCTCACGATCAACGGCGAGCGCACCACCGCCACCCTCGTGCGCCACGGCGCCGACGGCGACGAGATCCACAAACTCGACTTCACCTCCGCCCAGAGCCTCTACAACTCCCCGGCGTACTACATCCAGCAGGACGACACCATCTACATCGTCCCCAACGACCGGCGCCGCCGCGACTCCACCGTCAACGGCAACAACGTCCGCTCCAGCTCCTTCTGGCTGAGCCTCGCCTCGCTCGCCACCTCCATCGCCGTCTTGATCTTCCGCTAAACCGAATATGACACCGACACCCAATACCCCCATGGGCCCGCAGCAGTACCAGCAGCCGCAGCCCCAGCAGCAATCCCTCAGTCTCTCCGAGATCTGGGGGATGTGCATCTCGCACTGGCAGTGGTTCGTGCTCTCCCTGGCGCTCTGCCTGCTGGCCGCCGCGCTCTACATCCTCAAGACCCCGCCGGTCTACACCCGCTCCGCCTCCGTGCTCGTCAAGGAGGACACCAAGGGCCAGTCCATCGCCGGCGACGTGTCCGCGGCCTTCTCCGACCTGGGCTTCGGCCAGGTCAAGGTCAACGTCAACAACGAGATCATCAACTTCCAGTCGCCCGACCTGATGCTCGAGGTCGTCAAGCGCCTGCACCTCGCGACCGACTACAAGCAGGACGCCCTCTTCTACGACCGCACCCTCTACGGCGACCGCCTGCCGCTGCGCCTGGAGTTCCTGGACCTCGGCAACAGCGAGTCCGCGAGCCTGGACCTCGCGCCCGCCGGCGCCGGCAAGGTCCAGCTGAGCAACTTCGTCAAGGAGAAAGACAAGTCCGGCAAGGGCCAGAGCGTCACCGGCGCCGTGGGCGACACGCTCGCCACGCCGCTGGGCCGCGTGGCGCTGGTGGCCTCCGGCTACGCCGAGGCCCCCGCGCTCGAGGGCACCGTCCACGTGGCGCGCCGCGGCCTCTACGGCGCCGCGCGCGGCTACCTCGCCAAGATGACCGCGGCCCTGTCCAACAAGAACGCCACCGTGATCGACCTGTCCATCGAGGACGTCAACACCCAGCGCGCCGCCGAGATCCTCAACACGATGATCAACGTCTACAACGAGATCTGGATCAAGGACAAGAACCAGATCACCACCTCCACCAACGAGTTCATCGCCGACCGCCTGCGCGTGATCGAGGACGAGCTCGGCGACGTGGACAAGACCATCTCCTCCTACAAGAGCGAGCAGCGCCTGCCCGACATCGGCGCCTCCGCCGGGCTGGATATGCAGCTGAGCGCCGAGGCCGGCAAGCGCATCCAGGACCTGACCAACCAGCTGGCCATCGCCCGCTACCTCTCCACCTACATCCGCGACGCCCGCGGGACCCTGCTGCCCGCCAACGCGGGCCTGGAGGAGAGCAACATCCAGTCCCAGATCAACCAGTACAACACCGCGCAGCTCCAGCGCAACCGCCTGGCCGAGAGCAGCTCCGAGGAGAACTACCTCGTCCAGGACCTGGACCGCCAGCTGGAGCAGCTGCGCAGCGCCATCCTCACCTCCATCGACAACTACATCGTCAGCACCGAGACCCAGCTGGCGGGCTCGCGCAGCGCCCGCGCCGCCGCCGACGCGCGCATCTCCCAGAACCCGCGCCAGGCCGGCCAGCTGCTCAGCGACGAGCGCCAGCAGAAAGTCAAGGAAGCCCTGTACCTCTTCCTCCTCCAGAAGCGCGAGGAGAACGAGCTCTCGCAGGCCTTCACCGCCTACAACACCCGGATCGTAGCCACGCCCAACGGCTCCAACACCCCCATCGCCCCCAACAAGAAGATGATCCTGCTGGTGGCCCTGATGCTCGGCCTGGCGCTGCCCTTCGGCTTCCTGTACCTGCGCGAAGCCACCAACACCACGGTGCGCGGCCGCAAGGACCTGGACCGGATGGCGGTCCCGTTCCTCGGCGAGCTCCCCGCGGCCTATAAGCCCAAGAAGACCCTCCTGCAGCGCCTGATCCCCGCGCTCTACCACCCGTCGGACAACCCCGAGGAGCGCAAGATCGTGGTCAAGCCCAGCAGCCGCAACATCATCAACGAAGCCTTCCGCGTGGTCCGCACCAACCTCGAGTTCATGCAGGGCCGCGAGCACGCTGGCGCCTACGTGGTGATGTTCACCTCGATGAACCCGGGCAGCGGCAAGACCTTCTGCTCCGCCAACCTGGCCACGGCCTTCGCCGTCAAGGGACGGCGCACCCTGGCCGTGGACCTGGACCTCCGCAAGCAGTCCCTCAGCGAGTTCGCCGGCAAGCCCAAGAAGGGCCTGAGCGACTACCTCAACGGCCGCATCGACGACTACAAGTCCCTGATCGTCAAGAATATCAACGAGACCGGCCTGGACATCCTCCCGGTCGGGACCATCCCGCCCAACCCGGCGGAGCTGCTCGCCGACCCGCGCCTCGAGGAGGCGCTCACCGCCCTGCGCTCCGCCTACGACTACATCTTCCTCGACTGCCCGCCGGTGGAGATCGTCACGGACGCCGACCTGATCAACCGCTTCGCCGACACCACGGTGTTCATCGTCCGCGCCGGCTTGCTGGAGCGCGTGATGCTCCCCGAGATCGACAAGTACTACACCACCAAGCGCTACCGCAACATGGCCGTCCTGCTCAACGGCACCGACGGCGGCGGCCGCTATGGCTACAAATACGGCTACAAGTACGGTTACAAATACGGCTACCGCTACGGCAGCACCTACGGTAACGACAAACAAGAAGAAGAAAAGTAAATAATCTCAGCGAGACCATCTGCCAATTCCGCCGACAGCACACACACACTAACATGCCAATCCTTCTCCAAGGTCTCCTGATCGCCCTCTTCGCCGCAGCAGTCTCCCTGCTCATCTACCCCCCGGCGCGCCGCTTCGCGCTGCACCGGGGCATCCTCGACAACCCCAACGCCCGCAAGCTCCAGCGCCAGCCTGTGCCGGTGCTGGGCGGCGTGGTCGTGTACGTCGGCCTGCTGGCCGGCCTGCTCGTCCTGTCCTCCGCCCACGGCACCCACCGGATGATGGTGGCCACGCTCGCCCTGACCGTGATGCTGCTGATCGGCCTTTGGGACGACCTCCGCGGCCTGCCCGCCGCCTTCCGCTTCCTGGTGGAGATCCTGATCGTCTGGATCCTGATGCGCGCGGGCGACTTCTGCATCAACGACTTCCACGGCGCCTTCGGCCTCCACGAGATCTCCATCGGCTGGGCGGCCCCGCTGAGCATCCTCGCCGGCGTGGGCATCATCAACGCCATCAACCTGATCGACGGCGTGGACGGCTACAGCTCCGGCTTCGGGATCATGGCCTGCCTGATCTTCGCCGCCCCGCTCTTCGGCGTGGGCGCCGGCGTGCCCGGCAGCTGCCTGCTGATCCTCGCCGGCGCGCTCGTGCCCTTCTTCCTGCACAACGTGTTCGGCAAGCGCTCCAAGATGTTCATCGGCGACGCCGGCACGCTGATGCTCGGCACGGCGATGACCATCGCCGTGTTCTACATCCTCGACACCGACTCGCCCTGCGCCGCACTGGAGCAGCGCGGCTTCGGCCTGCTGGCCTACACCCTCGCCGTGCTGTGCATCCCGGTCTTCGACACCCTGCGCGTGATGGTCTGGCGGATGGTCAAGGGCCTCTCGCCGTTCGAGCCCGACAAGACCCACCTCCACCACCTCTTCATCGAGCTGGGCTTCTCGCACGTCGGGACGGCCCTCTGCATCATCCTGGCCAACCTCGCCATCGTGCTGCTGTGGCTGGCCAGCTGGCTGCTGGGCGCATCGCCGACCTGGCAGCTGGTCATCGTCGTGGCCCTGGGCCTGGCCGTGACCACAGGCTGGTACGCCTTCGTGCGCTACCACCGCAACCACGACACCCGCTACTACCGCTACCTCTGCGGCGTCGGCGCGCGCTCCCACAAATTCCTGCTGCGCGCCTGGAGGGCGATGCGCCGCCTCGTGGACCGGCCCATCGCCCTCCGCGGCCAGGCCCGCCTCCGCCACGCCGCCAAGCAGTTCCTGAAGAAACTCTGGGGAGGGGAGCGCTGAACCTCATCCCGGACGTGACCCGGAATCTCCTAAACACTGTGACCCCTCATTCCGGGCTTGACCCGGAATCTCCTAAACACTATGACCCCTCATTCCGGGCTTGACCCGGAACCTCATCCCGGACCCGATCCGGGACCCCTAAACACCAACGACTATGACCCTCCACGGCTACATTTACATCCTCACCAACAAACACAACACAACACGACCCTATACATCGGCGTCACCCGAAACCTCCAACGACGAATCGCCGAACACAAACTACACATAAACAACGGATTCTCCAGCAAATACAACACCGACAAACTAGTCTACTACGAATCCTACGACCGACTCGACACAGCCATCAAACGCGAGAAACAACTGAAGAACTGGCACCGCGCCTGGAAAGATAAACTGATAAACGACCTCAACCCCCAATGGAACGACTTGTCCGAGGAAATAGGCGCAGACCCGGAACACATTCAGTCAGTAAATGACGCTCATGTACTTGGGTATCACACTCATTCTGAATAATAACGTGTCATCCATTACTGGGACTGGGCTAATATTATTTATCCTTTCATGCATCGAGAGTTCAAACGCGCTAATTCATAAATAGCGTTTCAACGTAAAACTTATTCATATATCACCCCTTGTATCTTATCAAACCAGAATTAACAAATCCACTCATGAAAAATTACATTAAATCCGTTAAAATAAAAGGACTTTGGGATGTAAATGGAGAATCCGCTGTAAATTGACCCCCTCATTCCGCTCCTAATTGACCCCCTAATACTCCTTCTTTCATCGATACGAAAAATGCAGGCTAGACGGATAAAAAACCGTTCTAGCCTGCATTCTATTTAGGATTTCCTCTTCAGGCCCTGGGGGTCACTTTGAATCGGAACAGGGGGTCAGTTTGAAATCGGAACAAGGGGGTCAGTTTGCGTCGGAATTTCCATCTGGGCCTCTAATCATCAAACTATTGTTTGGGCCTCTCAAACGACTTAATGTCCCTGATTCTTATCATCAATATTTGTCAGAGTCATCATTGTTTTGTTTCTTTTGTATAAGAAATAGACAAGATGTTAGAAGAAGATATTTGAGGATTTCTCATATGCATCGGAGCATTGTTCTTTAAATGCGTTTATCGAGCAGGGAAAGGACCTGTTTCCTGCTCGAAGGGTAGGTTTCGAAGGGGGTCCGAGCAGGATTTGGGCCTTTTCCTGTCTGAAGGTACTGATTTTCAAGGGTTCGAGCAGGATATCGGCCGAATCCTGTCTGGAGGGGGAGATGCCCGGTCGGAGCCGGGCATGACGGTAAAGGGACCGGGCATGACGGTAAAGGGACCAGGCATATCATAGGAAATATTTAAAACAACTATATGAAGAAAGCACTAATCACCGGAATCACCGGCCAGGACGGGTCGTTCCTGGCGGAGTTCCTGATTGAGAAGGGATACGAGGTCCACGGCGTGCTGCGCCGGTCCTCGTCGTTCAACACCGGGCGGATCGAGCACCTCTACCTTGATGAGTGGGTGCGGGATATGAAGAAGAAGCGCCTCGTCAACCTGCACTGGGGCGATATGACGGACTCCTCGAGCCTGATCCGCATCATTATGGAGGTCCGGCCCGACGAGATCTACAACCTGGCGGCGCAGAGCCACGTCAAGGTGAGCTTCGACGTGCCGGAGTTCACGGCGGAGGCGGATGCCGTGGGCGTGCTGCGGCTGCTGGAGGCGGTGCGCATCGCGGGCCTGGCCGACAGCTGCCGCATCTACCAGGCGTCCACCTCGGAGCTGTTCGGGCTCGTGCAGGAGGTGCCGCAGCGGGAGACGACGCCGTTCTATCCGCGTTCGCCGTATGGCGTGGCCAAGCTCTACGGGTTCTGGATCACCAAGAACTACCGGGAGAGCTACGGGATGTATTGCTGCAACGGGATCCTGTTCAACCACGAGAGCGAGCGGCGCGGCGAGACCTTCGTCACGCGCAAGATCACGCTCGCCGCGGCGCGCATCGCGCAGGGGTACCAGGACAAGCTGTACCTCGGCAACCTGAACGCGCTGCGCGACTGGGGGTATGCCCGGGACTACGTGGAGTGTATGTGGCTGATCCTGCAGCAGGACAAGCCCGAGGACTACGTGATTGCCACAGGGCAGTACCACACGGTGCGGGAGTTCTGCTCGCTGGCCTTCCGCGAGGTGGGCATCGAGCTCCGCTGGGAAGGCGAGGGGGTAGAGGAGCGGGGGATTGACACGGCCACGGGCCGGGTGCTCGTGGAGGTGGATCCCAAGTACTTCCGCCCGGCGGAGGTGGAGCAGCTGCTGGGCGACCCGTCCAAGGCGCGCGAGCAGCTGGGCTGGAATCCGCAGAAGACCTCGTTCGAGGAGCTGGTGCGGATCATGGTCGAGCACGATATGAAGAAAGTTCGGAAATTTTATGGAAAAGCATAGCAAAATCTTTGTGGCGGGCCACCGGGGAATGGTGGGCTCCGCGATCGTGCGCGAACTGCGCCAGCAGGGCTACTACAACCTGCAGCTGGCCGGGCACGACGAATTGGACCTGACCCGGCAGGCGGAAGTGGAGGCGTTCTTCTACGCGATGCAGCCGGAGTACGTGTTCCTGGCCGCCGCCAAGGTGGGCGGGATCGTGGCCAACCAGAGCGCGCCGGCGGACTTCATGTACCAGAATATGATGCTGGAGATGAACGTGATCAATGCGGCGTGGCGCGCCGGGGTCAAGAAGCTGATGTTCCTGGGCTCGTCGTGCATCTACCCGCGGCTGGCGCCGCAGCCGATGCCGGAGAGCTGCCTGCTCACGGGCGCGCTGGAGCAGACCAACGAGGCGTATGCGCTGGCCAAGATCTCGGGGCTGAAGTACTGCGAGTATCTCAACCGGCAGTACGGGACGGACTTCATCTCAGTGATGCCGACCAACCTCTACGGACCCAACGACAACTACCACCCGGAGCACTCGCACGTGGTGCCGGCGCTGATCCGGCGCTTCCACGAGGCCAAGGTGGCCGGGGCGCCGTCGGTCACGTGCTGGGGCGACGGGTCGCCGCTGCGGGAGTTCCTTTATGTGGACGACCTGGCGAACCTGTGCGTGTTCTTGATGAATAACTATAGCGGCAACGAGACGGTCAATGCCGGCACGGGCAAGGAGCTGTCGATCAAGGAGTTGACGGAGCTCGTGGCGCGTGTGGTGGGCTATGAGGGCCGCATCGAGTGGGACACCACGCGGCCCAACGGCACGCCGCGCAAGCTCCTGGATGTGTCCAAGGCCACGGCCCTGGGCTGGACCTACAAGACGGAGCTCGAGGCCGGCCTCCGGCTGGCATACGCTGATTTCCTGAACAATCCCGTTCGCGCTGAAAGATGAGATTCCCGATCAGGTCGGGAATGACAAAGGCAAGTATGGCAAAGAAAGTTTTTGTGTCCGGGTGCTATGACCTGCTGCACAGCGGCCACGTCGAGTTCTTCAAGCAGGCGGCGGCGTACGGCGACCTTTACGTGGGCATCGGCAGCGATGCCACGTACCTGGGCTACAAGCACCGCAAGACGGTCTACAGCGAGCAGGAGCGGCTGTTCATGGTCAAGGCCATCCGCTATGTCAAGGACGCCTACATCAACGCCGGCAGCGGCATCATGGACTTCGTGCCCACGCTGGACATCGTGCGGCCGGACGTGTTCGTGGTCAACGAGGACGGCTCCTGCGAGGAGAAGCGCCTGGAGTGCGCGCGGCGGGGGATCGAGTACGTGGTGCTGCGGCGCGAGCCGGAGCCCGGGCTCGAGGCCCGCAGTTCGACTTCGCTCAAGAAGTCCTCGTCGCAGATCCCCACGCGGCTGGACATCGCGGGAACGTGGATCGACCAGCCGTACGTGTCGTGCTATGCGCCGGGCTGGGCGATCACCATCTCGCTGGAGCCCACGTTCGAGATCCGCGACCGCTGCGGGCTGTCCACTTCGACCCGCAACCTGATCCGCAAGATCTGGCCCTACCAGCTGCCGAATATGGATCCGGAGATGCTGGCGCGGCTGGTGTTCTGTTTCGAGAACCACCCGGAGCGCGAGGACGGGATCATCAGCGGGGCGCAGGATGCCATCGGCATCTGTGTGCCCGGGCTGTGCCGGCACTGGTACGACAACCATTTCTGGCCGGAGCGGATCGAGACCTGCGAGGACGAGGCGGTGCTGTCGTGGCTCGAGGGGCACCTGGTCCTGGTGCCGATGGAGCCGCGCCGGCCGGGGTGCTCGGTCGTGGAGGGCCGCGACATCACGGAGCCGAAGGTGCGGGCCCTGGCGGCCGCGGCTTCGGCCTGCTGGGACGCCATCCTGGCCCGCGACCTCCCGGCCTTCGCCGCCGCCTACCGCGCCTCCTTCGACGCCCAGGGCGCGATGTTCCCCGGGATGATCCAGGGGCCGGTCCAACCCTCGATCGACCGCTGGTCGGCCGAGCCCGGCGTGCTGGCGTGGAAGATGCCCGGCGCCGGGGGAGGCGGCTACCTGGCGTGCGTCGTCTCCGACGCCGCCGCCTTCTGCGCCGACCACCCCGAGGCCATCCCCCTCACCATCCGCCGCCCCGGGATGTAGCCCGCGGCTCTTCGAGCAGGAAACAGGCCTTTTGCTGTCTGTAGGGGGTGAAAAACCCACCCTTCGAGCAGGAAAAGGCCTGTTTCCTGTCTGAAGGGGTGAGATGCTTGAACAAATACTGCCGAGATCCGCGCTTTGAGTTTGAAATTGAACAAGAATTGCTAACTTTGAGAGATGAACGCTCATATCTTATGATAAATTCAGCCGTAATCCTGGCCGCGGGGATGGGTACCCGTTTCGGGCATTATACGGATTTGTTGCCCAAAGGCTTCATCCCGTTCAAGGGGAAGCCGATGGTTGTCCGTAGCATCGAGACGCTGATTGGCTGCGGGGTGGAGAAGATCATCATCGGCACCGGGTATCATCAAGAGCATTACGAGGCGCTGACGAAGCGGTATCCGCAGGTGCAGTGTGTGTTCAGCCCGCGTTATGCGGAGACCAACAGCATGTACACGCTTTGGAACTGCCGCGAGGCAGTCGGCAGCGAGGACTTCCTCCTGCTGGAATCCGACCTCGTGTACGAGAGGAAGGCCATTGACTCCTTGCTGGAATGCCCTTTCGATTCCGCGATGCTGATCACGCCCGTGACCAAGTTCCAGGACCAGTATTACGTGCAGATGAACGGCAAGTGCGAATTGACAGCCTGCTCGGTGGACCCGGAAGAGCTGGAGCCCTCCGGCGAACTGGTGGGCATCCACAAGATCGGGAATGCCTTTTACCGGCTTCTGTGTGCGGAGTACGAAAAGGTGATTGCAGAGCGGCCGAAGCTCGGGTACGAGTTCCAGCTCCTGGACGTGTCGCGGCGGCTCGTTCCGATGCACGTCCTGAAGGTGGACGACCTGCAGTGGTATGAAATCGATGACGCGCGGGACCTGGCTTACGCAGAAGAGCATATTTCAATAACATAGAGAGATAGATAGGCACGAATGGCGAAGAAAGTATATCTGGGCATGATTGCCGACATCATGCACCCGGGATTGATCAACATCATCAACGAGGGGGCGAAATACGGAGACGTGATCATTGGGCTGTATACGGACAAGGCGATCGCCACCCACAAGCGTCTCCCGTATCTGACGTATGAGCAGCGGGAGACGGTGGTGCGCTCGATCCACGGGGTGGCGGATGTGGTGCCGCAGGACGACTGGAGCTATGTGCCCAATCTTCTCCGGTACAAGCCGGACTACATCATCCACGGCGACGACTGGCTGGAAGGACCGGACAAGTATATCCGCGACGAGGTGTTCAAGGTGATGGCGGCCCTGGGCGGCCGGGTCATCGAGATTCCCTACACGAAGGGGATCACGTCTTCCGGCCTGGCGCAGGAGCTGGAGTCACTGGGGACGACGCCCCAGGCGCGTATGAAGTCGCTGCGCCGCCTGATTACCGCCAAACCGATCGTGCGTATCATGGAGTCCCACTGCGGCCTGACCGGCCTGATCATCGAGCACACGAAGGTGGAGGTGGGCAGCGAGATCCGCGAGTTCGACGGGATGTGGGCGAGTTCGCTCACGGACAGCACCAGCAAGGGCAAGCCCGATATCGAGGCCGTGGACCTGACCACCCGCCTGCACGACCTGAGCGACACCCTGGAGGTGACCACGAAGCCCATCATCTACGACGGGGACACCGGCGGCAAGACCGAGCATTTCGTGTTTACCGTCCGCACCCTGGAGCGCCTGGGCGTATCTGCCGTCATCATCGAGGACAAGGTGGGCCTGAAGCAGAACTCCCTGTTCGGGACGGACGCCGTGCAGACGCAGGATACCGTGGAGGGCTTCTGCCTGAAGATCCGCGCCGGCAAGGAGGCGCAAGTCACCCGCGACTTCATGATCATTGCGCGCATCGAGTCCCTCATCGCGGGCAAGCCGGTCGAGGACGCCCTGGAGCGTGCTTTTGCCTATGTGGGGGCCGGGGCCGACGGGATCATGATCCACTCCAAGAACAAGGACGGCCGGGACATACAGGAGTTCTGCCGGCGCTTCCGCGAGAAGGACAACCATACGCCCATCGTGGCCGTGCCCACGACCTACTCCCAGTTTACGGAGGCGGAGCTTGCCGACTGGGAGATCAACATCGTGATCTACGCGAACCATATGCTCCGCAGTGCGTATCCCGCGATGGTCCGCTGCGCGGAGCGCATCCTGGAGACTACGCGTTGCCAGGAGGCGTCCGAGGAGTACTGCATGCCGATCCGGGACATCCTGAACCTCATCCCCGGGACCAAAATGAGGTAGGCTATGATTCGTCCGGAGTTTTTCATCGAGCGACTGAGGGCGGGGGGCGTCGACTGCTTCGCCGGGGTTCCCGACAGCCTGCTGAAGAACGTCTGCGCTTACATCACGGACCATTTCGATGCCGCCCATCACGTCATAAGCGCCAACGAGGGGGCCGCCGTGGGCCTGGCCGCCGGCCATTACCTGGCCACGGGACGGCCTGCCTGCGTGTATATGCAGAACAGCGGAGAGGGGAATGCCATCAACCCGCTGGCCTCGCTCACCGACCCCGAAGTGTATCATATCCCCGTGCTGCTGCTGATTGGCTGGCGCGGCCGCCCCGGCGTGCACGATGAGCCGCAGCACGCCAAGCAGGGCAAGGTCACGACCGGCCTGCTGGACGTGATGGGGATCCGGTACGAGGTGCTGGCCAAGGAGGAGGCCGCGGCGGAGCGCCAGGTCGCCCGGGCGCTTGAGGCGCTGGGGAACGGTGAAGTCTTCGCCCTGGTGGTGGAGAAGGATACTTTCGGGGACTACCGGCTCCGGAATGCGGAGAAGGATACGTTCGTGATGAGCCGCGAGGAGGCCATCCGGACCGTGGCCGCCGCCCTGGACGGGAAGGACTGCATCGTGAGCACCACCGGCATGATCAGCCGCGAGCTCTTCGAGTACCGCACCGCGATGGGGCAGGGCCACGAACGAGACTTCCTGACCGTAGGGTCTATGGGCCACGCCAGCCAGATCGCCCTGGGGATGGCGTTGGCGCAACCCGGACGCCGTGTCTGGTGTTTCGACGGCGACGGCGCTACTGTGATGCATATGGGCAGCCTGGCCATCGTGGCCGACAAAGCTCCCCGGAACTTTGTCCACGTCGTGTTCAACAACGGTGCGCACGACAGCGTGGGCGGCCAGCCCACCGTGGGCTTGAAGATCGACCTCCCGGCCGTCGCCAAGGCCGTCGGCTACAAAGCCGCATACAGCGTTGAGGACAAGGCCACCCTTTCTGTCGTCCTGAGCGAAGCGAAGGATCTCGCGGGCCCCGTCCTGATTGAAGTGAAGGTGAGGAAGGGCAACCGCAAGGACCTCGGCCGCCCGACCACGACCCCCGTCCAGAACAAGGAGGCCTTGATGGCGTTTTTAAAAGACTGATAATTATGGAATTGAAAGATATCAAGATCAAGCGCAACGTCCTGTTGAATCCCGGACCGGCCACGACCACGGACTCGGTCAAACTGGCCCAGGTGGTGCCCGATATCTGCCCCCGGGAAAAGGAGTTCGCCGGACTGATGAAGGGCCTGCGCAGCGATCTGTGCAAAGTGGCGCATGCGCCCGAACCGGAATACACGTCCGTCCTGTTCTGCGGATCGGGAACGATTTGTATCGACATCGCCGTGAACTCGCTCGTGCCGGCCGGCAAGAAGATCCTGGTGGTGGACAACGGTGCCTATAATTCCCGGGCCGCCGAGGTGTGCCGGATGTACCATATTCCGCATATCGATTTGAAATCCAGCGTTTTCGAGCAGCCTGACCTGGCTGCTGTGGAGCAGACGCTGAAGGAGAATCCGGATGTGGCCGTGGTGTATTGCTGCCACCACGAGACGGGTACGGGCGTACTGAATCCAATTCGGGAGATCGGGGCCCTGGCTCATCGGTACGGCGCCATCTTCATCAGCGATACCACCTCGTCGCTGGGGATGATCCCTTTCGATATGGTGCAGGATAACGTCGATTTCTGTATGGCTTCCGCCCAGAAGGGCCTGATGGCGATGTCCGGCCTGTCGTTCATCATCGGACGCCGGGACATCATAGAGGCGTCGAAAGACTATCCCTCGCGCTCGTATTATTGCAACCTCTACTTGCAGTACGAATGCTTCGAGCGGACGGGGGAGATGCATTTCACGCCTCCGGTCCAGACCATCTACGCCACCATCCAGGCCTTGAAAGAGTATTTCGCGGAAGGGGAGGAGGCCAAGTTCGCCCGGCACCGCCGGGTGTATCAGGCCATCCGGAAAGGGGTGGCCGACCTGGGGTTCGAGACCGTAATAGACCCGAAGATCGAGTCCGGCCTGGTCGTGTCCGTGAAGTATCCCGACGATCCCGCTTGGAGTTTCGAGAAGGTGCACGACTACTGCTACGAACACGGCTTCACGATTTATCCCGGGAAGATTTCCACCACCAATACTTTCCGTCTCTGTGCTCTTGGAGCCATAGATGAGAAAGACATTGAGGATTTCTTCGTTGTTTTTAAAGAGGCTGTTGATCGCTTGTAAAACTCAATCTATTTGCATATGACCACACACACAAAACTGCAGTACACCCCGCCCAGGTGCGAGGAACTGGAAATCGACCTCGAGGGCGTGATTGCCCTGAGCGGCAAGGATTTCGAGAATCCCGACATCACCAACACGGACATTTAAACAGCGGAAGATATGAAAACACGTATTTTATTTGCGACAGCCGCTGTGCTGGCTGCAGCGCTGAGTTTGGTTTCCTGCAGCAAGAACGAACCGGCCCCCACCTCTGAGGGGCAGCCTCTGACCCTTACCGTGACGATGCCCGGCAACGCGGGCACCCGTGCCGTGTACGAGGCGAACATTCTGTATGGTGCATTCAAAGGCCTGAAGACCAAGTGGGAGTTGGGCGACGAGATCGCCGTGGGGGATTATTTTAGCGAAGAGATAGCCACTTTCAGGGCAGTCTCCGTGTCTGATGACGGAAAGACGGCCACATTTGCGGGGAATGCCCTTGCCGCGTGGGGAACAATAAGTGACGGTCATGAGTTCTGGTCCTGTTATCCCGCAGAGCTTGTTTTGGATTGGCGCCACCAGGACGGCACGCTGGCGAATCTGCCCAATCACGATTTCCTGTGGATGTATTCCACGTATTCCGCTGGAGGACTTATACTGGATGACACTTATCGGGATATTTATATCTTCCGTTTCCCGAAAGGATTTGCTTTCTGCGACAAGGAGGTCAACGGGGACGTCCTATTGGAGTTCTCCGGGGAAAACGCCTTCAGCACATACAATTCCGGGACGGATAGCTTTACACCTGCTATCGGTAAGGATATCATACACGTCGGGCCCGTATCCGTATCGGCCGGCGCATTGACTGAGGATGTCTATGTGGCTGTGGCAGATGGTTTTAAAGCCTATCCTCTGCAGGAATTGAACATCGGGGTCATGCCGGAAGACTTCAGCTGGGCGTTGAAGTATCAGCTGGACTATCCTGATGGTATGAATAGTGGCAATGTATATACCATCACCAGCGTCAGCAAACTGCAGTTGCTCGCCGATGTCCAGTTCGTGGACCTGGGCCTGTCCTCCGGCTTGAAGTGGGCGAAATGGAACCTCGGGGCCACGAGTCCGGAGGAGTACGGCAACTACTACGCCTGGGGCGAAACTGCGCCCAAGACGGACTACAGCTGGGCAACTTATTTTGACAACCCGAGTGGCGACGGCGCCACCTTTACGAAATATGCAAAGACTTTGAAGACGCTTCTCCAGCCCGAGGACGACGCGGCCCAAGTGACGCTGGGCGGAAAGTTCCGGATGCCGACGCCTGCGGATTGGAAGGAGCTGATAGAGAATTGTTCCTGGACTTGGAAGACGACGACAGACGAATATGGCACCAAGGGTTATGAGGTGACCGCGGCTAACGGCAAGACCATCTTCCTTCCCGCGGCAGGCTACCAGGATGGGACCATCCGCATAGATGTAGGCTCTGTGGGATACTACTGGTGTTCGCCCCTCTACCCGGACAGCTCGGACCTCGCATACAGACTGGACTTCAATTACGAATCAATCTACAGGCGCTCCGCTACTCGCAGTTCCGGCTTCTCCGTCCGCGCCGTCTGCGACTGACCGGTTCCCCGATCAGGTCGGGGCTGTTGTTTTACCTGGAAACAGCTGCCCCTGCGCTACTTCCACCTCACGCGATTCTGTACCCGCGGCGCTTCGAGCAGGAAACAGGCCTTTTCCTGTCTGTAGGGGGTGAAAAACCCACCCTTCGAGCAGGATATGGCCCGTTTCCTGTCTGAAGGGTGGCTTTCGGAGGGGGTCCGAGCAGGATTTGGGCGGAATCCTGTCTGAAGGGGAGAGATGCCCGATCGAGCCGGACATGACAGGGGTCGGGGCCGGGGATGACAAGGGAACAACAGCCTCGAAGCCAGTGCTCCGGGGCTGTTTTTGTACCTGGAAACACATTTGGTTTTTTGAGTGGATTCTCTTAACTTTACTTTCGTAAACCGATAGATCAAATCCAAGCGCAATATGACCACACAGACAAAACTGCAGTACACCCCGCCCAGGAGCGAGGAACTGGAAATCGACCTCGAGGGCGTGATCGCCTTGAGCGGCGAGGGTTTCGAGAATCCTGACATCACCAACACGGACATTTAAACAGCGGAAGATATGAAAACACGTATTATTTTTGCGACAGCCGCTGTGCTGGCTGCGGCGCTGAGTTTGGTTTCCTGCAGCAAGAACGAACCGGCCCCCACCACCGAGGGGCAGTCTCTGACCCTGACCCTGACGATGCCTGGCGATGCGGGCACCCGTGCCGTGTTCGAGGAGCACATTCAGGATGGTGTATTCAAAGGCCTGAAGACCAAGTGGGAACTTGGTGATGAGATTTCTGTGGGGGTTATGAATAAGAAAGCGATATCCACTTTCAAGGCAGCCTCCGTGTCTGATGACGGAAAGACGGCAACATTTGCCGGGAAGACTCTTGCCGAATGGGGAGAATTGAGTGACGGTATTGAATTCTGGTCCTGTTATCCCTCGGCGGATATGGATTGGCGCCAGCAAGACGGAACACTGGCGAACCTACCTGATTACGATTTTCTATGGCTTTATTCAGAGTATTCCGATGGAAAACTTATACCGGAGAGCTATTATACTCGGGAAGTATATCTCTTCCGTTTCCCTGAAGGATTTGCTTTCTGCGACAAGGAGGTTAACGGGAACGTCACTTTGGAGATTTCCGGGGAGAGAATCTACAGTATGTTCGATAATTCATCACACGAAAAAACGCCTGCTACCGGTGTGAATGCTATTCAAGTCGGGCCAGTTTCCGTATCAGCGGGTGCATTGACCGACGACATATATGTAGCGGCATTCACCGGTTGGGGCGAATGTGTTGAGATTAACATCGGCGTTTTGCCGGAAGACGGCAGTTGGGTGAAGCAGTATAAACTGTCCTATCCCAGTGGTTTCAACAGTGGACAGTTATATACCATCACCAGCGTCAGTAAACTGCAACTGGTCACCGAGGCCGTGGACCTGGGCCTTCCCTCTGGCTTGAAATGGACGACCTGCAACCTTAGCGCAATTAGCCCGGACGGGTATGGCAGCTATTACGCCTGGGGTGAAACTGCGCCCAAGACGGATTACAGTTGGAGCACCTATTTTGACACCACCGACGAAGGATCCACGTTCACCAAGTATGCACCGGATAAGAAAACAGTTCTCGACCCCGAAGACGACGCGGCCTATGCGGCGCTGGGCGGGAAGTTCCGGATGCCTACGGACGCGGAGTGGACGGAGCTGAGTGAAAAATGCACCTGGACGTGGAAGACGACGGCTGACGGTTATGCCACCAACGGTTACCTGGTGACCGGGCCGAACAATAACACCATTTTCCTTCCCGCGGCAGGCTACCGGGATGGGACCACCTTCAAGGATGCAGGCTCTTGGGGATACTACTGGAGTTCGTCCCTCCACGGGTTCATCCCGACCCTCGCCAAGGAAGTGAATTTCACATCCCTCGCAGTGTACAATGAGAGCGGATACATTCGTTACTCCGGCCAGTCCATCCGCGCCGTCTGTGAATGACCGGCTCCCCGATCAGGTCGGGGATGACAAGGAAACAACAGCCTCGAAGCCAGTGCTTCGGGGCTGTTTTGTCTAGTAGCGGTTTGGTTGAGGAGGATATCCAGAATTCCGGAATGTGATAAATTTGGATTTTTGCGGGATAATTCTTTTCTTTACATATCGTATGTGTCCAACAATTAAATCTATAAGCTTATGATTACACAGCCTAAAGAACAGTACATCTCGCCGGAATGTGAGGTGCTGGATATGAACACCGAGGAAGTTTGGTTGAGGCAAACCAGTTACCACTATCAACCTGGATGGGATGATTAAAGAACGTAGTT
>JAEEGL013466766.1_pt1 | contig 21901 bp, 18 predicted proteins | sample 9134231 | NCBI WGS metagenome assembly JAEEGL01 (sample SAMN16246548, study PRJNA631951) | gut metagenome | biome: gut microbiome; feature: rumen; material: fiber-attached | host: Bos | place: Iran: Karaj | collected 2018-10 | reverse complement strand
TGGGAAAGCATGCACTACGAACTGCCGGTGATCCCGGACGGTTTCAGATGGAAGAAAGCGTTTGATTCTTTAGGAAACCTGAAAGCTTTGGACAGAATGAAGGAACTGACGGATCAGACAGGTATCACGTTAGGAGCCAGGAGTACGATGATACTTGCGGGAACAAAATGATCCGTATGGATTTGTATCGGGGACAAGTCAGATCGGTTTGGACGATATTATAACGCCCGGATGATCTCCCTGATCTCCTGGGGTGAGAATTCATAATCTGTATTGCAGAACTGGCAGTTAAGTTCAACGGGTTCGTTTTTGTCTATAAGCTCTTCAAGCTGGAGTTTTCCCATGCTGATAAGAGCTTTTTCTACGCGGTTTCTTGAACAGTTGCACTTGAAACGAATGCTTCTGGTGTCGGTGATCTCCACATCCGTATCCTGAAGGATGAAACGCAGCATTTCTTCGGGGTCGTTCATCTGATCTAAGAGAGAGGTTACGCTCGTTATACGCGAAAGATTGGTCTCTAATTTCGAGATGCATTCTTCCGAAGCGAAAGGCATGAGCTGTATGATGAATCCTCCGGCAACCCGGACGGTGTTATCCTTGTTCATGAGTACCCCTAAACCTACTCCGGAGGGGACCTGTTCGGATGTGGCAAAATAATTGGCCAGATCGTCGCCTATTTCTCCGGATACAAGCTCTATGGTGGAATTATAGGGGTCTGCAAGTCCCATGTCCTTGATAACGGTAAGAGAGCCGGCTCCGATGATCCTTCCTACGTCAAGTTTGCCTGCAACTGATGCGGGGCACATAGCCTGGGGGTTCTTCGCATAGCCTTTTACATTGCCTTCTCCGTCAGCGGTAACTACAAGACCGCGGACATCTCCGGTGCCTGTTATCTGCAGTGTCAGAAGCTCGCTTTCTTCACCTAACATGGTACCCATCATGGCGGCGCCTGTCATCAGGCGTCCGAGAGCGGCTGTTACAACAGGTGATGTATTGTGAGCGCGTCTAGCGAACTCAACCGTTTCGGTTGAATTGACTGCAAAACATCTGAGCTGTGCGTTATCTGCTATTGCGCGTATCATTTTATCCATAATTTTTCTCCGTGATCTGATTTATGGTTCCAAATCAGTTTTTCTAAAGGCATCATGAGATGATTGATTTGGATACTTCTTTTGACACCATGAGTATGCGTGAGGTTTCTGCAGTGACTTCACCGCCGGTATCGGAATCGATGTATGAAATGACCTGCAATCCGGTTTTCTTAAGGAAACCAAGCATTTCGTCCAAAGTATAGCCTCGCTGGGTGTGGGTTTCCTGGGAGCGGATATATGCAGAATCCGGATCATACATATCGGTATCATCTTCATTTTGATCGGCCGGATCAGATGTTGGTTGGCTATCCGGAACCGATACCATATGGTCATCCCGGTTTTGCGGGAGAGGGTTGTCTGCAAGATCTTCCCTGATATACAGCGTCAGGTCGTATTCGTTGATATGCGTTTCGGGATCATAATAGTTTTCCCAGATAAAACTTCCTTCGGGACGGTTCTCGGCTATGGTTGAATCTCCGATGGATTCATAGTTATGCACTGTATTGAAATCAAATATGAAAAGACCGCCGGGATACAGATAGTTATTTACCAGCTTAAAGCATGCGATCACATCTTCATCCGTCAGAAGGTAATTAATGCTGTCGCATACGCTTATGATATATCCGACGGTGGAGTAGAGCTCGAATTCGCGCATATCCTGACAAAGGTACAGGATATCCGCGGTGTCTGTTGTATCGGGGGATGAGATATCTGAGACATCTTCCGGATCAGGTGATGGGATTTCTTCGGACATGATCGGTGATTGGTCTGATCCGGCGTTATATGACATCGCGATATCCAGCATCTCAGGTGATAAGTCGATACCGATACAGTCGAATCCGGCATCTTTCATAAGCCTGGTCATTACGCCGGTTCCGCATCCTAAGTCAACCAGCAGACGTGCTTCCGAAGCCAGAGCTTCATCGCCTTCGGGGACTGAGAGTACGCCATGCTCCCGTATGATGGATATTATACGGTCTGCCCATTCCCTGTATGGGATGTTGTCCATGAAGATATCGTATATACTTGCAAAATGTTCGTAGGATGACATGTTTTATACCAGTGAAGTGCCGTGGGATCCTTCCTCCCTGCGGTCGTCAGGATGACAGCGAATAACGGTCGTCAGGATGACAGCGGTTTTACGTGGTGATTCCGATCCACGCTCCGAAGCCCATGGTGCAGATCACGCCGACGATTATCCCCGCAAGGGCAACTCCGCAAATGACTGCGAGTATGCTGTCCTTGAACTTCATATCAAGTATGGATGCGGCAAGGGTTCCCGTCCATGCACCGGTTCCGGGAAGGGGTATGCCGACAAAGAGCATCAGCGCGACGAACAATCCTTTTCCTGCTTTGGCCTGAAGTTTTTCTCCGCCCTTATGTCCCTTTTCCAGACAGAAGGTAAAGAATTTGCCGATGACGGGTTTATCTTTTCCCCACTCAAGCACTTTCCTTGCGAAGAAGAAAATGATCGGGACGGGGATCATGTTGCCGATGGCGATGATCACGTACCCGAGCAGAAGATTAAACCCGTCGGGATTGAGCCCTTCAAATATATATGCAACCGGGATTGCTCCCCTGAGTTCTATAAGCGGTATCATGGATACGATAAAGCAGGCCAGATACTGGGTTGCGGTATTGGATGAAAAAGCCTGTACTATATGGTCTGTAAGTGCGTGCATTGCAGTTCTCCTTGTCTGTCGATAATAGTCCGGTGAGTATGCGGAATCACTAAACCTGATCAGCTCCGGGGTGTAAATTTATTTACAGGATTTCCTTCAGCGCGTCATAGAGCTTCTCCATTTCTTCGGGAGTGCCTACGGTTATGCGCAGATAATTATCGATCCTGGGAAGATTAAAGTATCTTACATATATTTTCCGCTCTTTTAAAGCGGTAAATATCTCTTTTGCGTTCCGGGAAGCGTGAGTTACGAAGAGGAAATTCGTTGCAGAAGGAAGGCAGGTGAATCCCAGTTCACTTAGCCTTACGGCAGCCTTGTTCCTGGTATCGATCACCCGGGACGTGATCTTATTGAAATACTCTTCATCCTCAAGGGAGGCAGTTCCGATACGAAGCACATCATGACTCATGGTATATGAGTTGATGGAGAATTTGACATCCCTCAGATATGAGATCAGCTTGCTGCATCCGAAGGCCATTCCTATTCTGGCGCCCGCGAGGGATCTTGATTTGGAGAAAGTCCTTACGACCAGAAGATTGTCATATTTATGTATCAGAGGCAGAGCACTTTGACCACCAAAGTCAATATACGCTTCGTCAATGATAATCACGGAATCGGGATTGCTCTTAACTATTTTTTCTATGTATTCCACATCCAGATATATTGATGTGGGGGCATTTGGATTGGCGATCACGATGCCGCCGTTAGGCTGAAGGTAAGCATCAGGATCAATGGTGAAATCATCACGGACAGGGATCTGTTTATATTTGATACCGAACAGATCAGCCCATACAGGATAAAACGAATATGTCACATCCGGAAACAGGATCGGCTTATCCGAATTGAAAAAGGTAAGAAATGACATGGCGAGAACATCATCGCTTCCCACGCCTGCAAAAACACAGTCCGGATCCAGATCGTAGGTACGGGCGAGAGCATTCACCAGGATCGTCATATCGGCATCCGGATATTTGCGAAGCACATCATAATCCTTTGAGATAGTCTTTAAAATCTCACTGACCTTCGGCGAAGGGGGATAGGGATTCTCGTTGGTGTTAAGCTTGACTATGTCCGGATCCTTAGGTTGTTCTCCGGGAACGTAGGGAGTTATTTTTCTTATATTATCAGTCCAACTCATATTAACCTCTTTTCTATGATATTAGATATGTCTGCTTATGATCGGTGCGGATCGTTTGCTCTTCAGATATTATGTATGTCCGGCAGATCGTTCGGCCTTCAGATCTTCGAGTGAGATATCAGCTACTGTGGCCGCTTTTTCGCGGTAACCGGCAGCAATCTCGGGGTTACCGACGGCGTCGTATATATCTGCAAGTCTGTTGAGCGGAATATCGGTGCCTGCATGGATGCTTAATATGGGAGCGTTTTCAAAGGCCGCATTGTAGAACCATACAGCCGCGTCCTCGTAATCCTTCCTGTCATAATAATACTGACCAAGCTCAACACAGATCTCGGAATTGGAAGAAACAGCCATGACCTTGACAACGTTGTCGAACATTCCGGGAACATCTCCCTTAAGCCGGTAGTATCTGGCAAGCAGAGTGCAGGCTTCGGTCACATCGTCTTCGCTTCTGCCATCTTCCGAAAGAATACCCTGCAGATAGGGGGCAAATTCAGCAAGCTTCGCAGTATCGTCGCACAGGTATAATTCTCTGTCAAGAAAACGCATCAGTCTTGAAGAAATGGTCTGTCCTTCGCGTATCAGGCGCGCGAATATGTCAAGATCGCGGCCGGAATGAACTCCCTCGGGTTTATGAGTGATGACTATATCGGTATCTATGATCTGAAAATCCAGATCAAGAGTTTCGTGAACCGGATCGATGAATCTGATGGGGCGGAGCCTCTTAAAAAGCTTTGGACGCAGTTCCTTGTCAAAATTGTATACGGTACCCTTGTCCAGCTGGTTGCCGTAGTACATCTGAACCACATCTGTTGTATCGTCGAGGTTTTCTTTCAATGCAAGAAAACGGTCAACGTTATCACCTTCGAGGATCTCGTCCGCATCCGCAGTATATATGTAATCACAGGTTGCTTTAGATAATGCGAAGTTCCTTGCTTCCGAGAAGTTGCCGGTCCATGTGAATTCATATACCTTGTCGGTATAAGTTCGAGCCAACTCAATGGTGTTGTCTGTTGACCCCGTATCCACGATGATAAGTTCATCCCAGATGCTCTTAAGGGAATCCAGACATCTTGTCAGCGTATTTGATTCATTTTTAACTATCATGCATACCGAAACAGTTATCATCCGTGTCTCCTGAAAGATGGTTTTTACGATTCTTTATATTACTATAAAAGCGGATTTATTGCAAAATGTAGATTATGCCGCCCGTCGTCTTAAGCGGGATCATCGACGCCTGTCTGAGAGTAAAAGAATATTGCATTGCAAAAATTTATTATAGACACCAAGAAGATAGTGTGATAACATAATCCTCACCTGTTGTAAAAATGCTTTGCATGCGTATTTCGCATGCCTGTTTTTTACGGGAGGTTTTTTTATGTCAAAATTTCTGACAAAGCGCTCTCCGGGAAGGATCGCGCTTATTCTGATGCTGACATTTGTGCTTAATTGCGCTTTTGTCTACACTTGTTCTTTTGAATCATACGCGGATGATCACGATACATCCGTAAGTGTTATCTCACACAGTCACAGAGGCAGCAGCTCAGATGGCGGAGTCTGTTTCGGAAACGCTGTTTACCATGTACATGAGGGAAGCCCCGATGAGGGGACAGGATGCTATCAGACGCCTATTATACACCATCATAACGATGATTGTTATGGTGCCTGTCAGGTTAGTGTTGTATCCGTAACAGCCGGTGACCCGCTCATACAGTTTTGTACCCGGAGCGAGCACTGGGCTTTTACCAACATAGGAACGCTGACGGTAGAGCTGGCTCACTCATCATGCGGACATCCAAATGAGATAATAAATCTTTATGACGTCTGCTACGAGTGTTTTCCGGATAAGGAGGCGTATGCAAGAGAAAAACTTGAGACATCTCATGATAACGCTCTGATATGTCATCTGGAAGATGGAGAGACTATCGGATACGAATTGTCCTGCGGAAAGGATGAAACCACTGTTGAACATTATGAAAAGAGCTGTGATCTTGAAGAAAAAGAGTATGGATCCATAGCGTTTACCAATACGAATGCTGAGTGGACGGGGAGCCCCGTATTTCTGACGGGAACATTTTCAGATCCTGAGGGAGTCATATCACGAGACGGCTATGGAGTAGTAACGTATTCAACTGATGACGGCGTTATCGATTCACAGTCGGAGGGCGGTATTTCGGTATCGGCTAACGGAACCTATAAGATGAGAGTCTCTGTCAATGAAGCTTTATTTGATTCGGCAGATGCGGAAGTGGCGCTTACGGTATCAAATATTGATTCTACGGCACCCGAGATAACCGCTGTCACGTATGATGAATCTTCGGTATGGTCGAAGAGCAATCTGATAACTGTCACAGCGTCGGATCTTCAGCCGGATGGCACATCAGGATCGGGGCTTGACGAGACCGCCTATTCTTTTGACGGTGGAGTCACATGGCAGTCGGATAATACATATGTCGCGTCAGCCTCTGCAACCGTACAGATACGTGTAAGAGACAAGTGCGGTAATATTTCGTCCGCACAGGCTGAAATAGAGAATGTTGATGATAAGGGACCGGTGATCAACGTGTTTGCTGATCCCGAAAAATGGAAGGAAGGCGACGGACCGCGTACTTTTACGATATCCGCCTGGGATGAAGGCTGCGGTCTGAATGTTGTTGCATATTCTTATGACGGCGGGATCACATGGACCAGATCTAATTCTGTAGAACTGGACGAAGAATGCGATTATGAGGTTATCGTCCGTGACGGACTGGGAAATCAGACATCATATGTCATCAAAAATGAGTACACCCATGAAGACACATCCGGTGGCAGCAGTACCGGAACAGGTGAAGGAGGAAATCCCGGAGGCACTGAAGGCGGCGGATCGGGTACCGGCGGAAGCGGCAGTACCGGTACGGGAGAAAGCGACAATCCCGGAAGCTCTGAAGGCGGCGGATCGGGTACCGGCGGAGGCGGCAATTCCGGCACGGGAGAAAGCGGCAATCCCGGAAGTACTGAAGGCGGCGGATCAGGCACCGGCGGAGGTAACTCCGGTGCAGGCGACGGCCAGGATCCTTCTGTAACAGATGACGAAGACAAAGATAAAGACAAAGAAGGCGACGAAGATAAGGACAAAGATAAGGAAGAAGGTAAAGAGACCGGCGACGAAGATAAGGACAAGAATAAAGAAGGCGACGATGGCCAGGATAAAGATAAGGAAGAAGGCAAAGAAGGCGGAAACCAGGATAATGAGAAGGATAAAGACGATACAGATAAAAAAGATGAAACCGGCGATGAAAAAGATAAGGATGATAAGCCCGGAGACAACAAGCCTTCCAAGCCCGGTAAGACAAACAGACCAACCGGATTGGTAGTCATCTATGACAATCCCGTTACGCCTATATACAGCAATGACCAGGCAACGCAGAATGATACGGATTCCGGCAATCCATCCCAATCATCTGATGCCGGGACGTCAACCTCTGTAAGCAATCCGTCATCAGCAACCAGCGATGCATCAAAGGATGCGAATACGGATAAAAACGGAAAAGATACGTCGTCAAAGAGCACTCTTGAAGAGGATGATCCGCAGAGTAAGACCGGAAAAAAGTCTGCAACAGATAAGAAGAAAAAGAAAACTTCAGGATACGGAAATACCGGTCTATCAAATGATGATGGAGACGGTTACACAAATCGCGACACGGGCAGCTGGGTAGAATTCGGCGAGGGATCCGGGGCATATTATTATCCCCTTTGGAATCCGGGAGCAGCATCGGTTGACGCCGGAATACTGTATGCAGAACCGTCGGTTCAGGCATCGGCAGGTCGAAGTGGGGATACAGGCGGTGATAAGTCTTCTGAAGATTCCGTATCGGAAGAGGTCCTGATAGATCAGGCGTTAAGCGACAGGATGACCGGGATGCTTCAGACCGCTCAGAACAAGGATGAAGTTCCTTTTTACAGAACCAAGGCGTTTAAGGTCACGGCATCAGTGGGAGGATCGACCTTAGGCGCGCTGATCCCTTTGGGAATTTTCCTGTTCATGTATTCGGGGGTGCTGGTTTACAGCTATGACAGTAAGAAGTACAGGTTCATGGGAGTAAAGATGGTTCACAGATCGGAAAGAGGCAGATACATTAATCTGTCCAGAGAATTTATGGAAAAAGCCTATTCCAGCAAATACAAACTGTATCTGGGCAGAATATATACCAGAATGCACCCTGACGAACTGCTGCATATAAGCGCCGATAAGGACTGGATATCCGTGCCTGTACAGAAATACAGCTATGTAACCATAAGAAACTCTTAAATGCATTAATTTATCATTAAAAAATCGTTAACTTAATCCTGTGCATATTGAGAATAGAATACCTTTGTGGTAAAATCCGTAAATGAAACTTGGAACCAGTTAATGTTTCTGAGTTCGGACATATGATAATGACACAAGAAGGAGGTATTATCATGGGTTTTTCGGAGTTAGTTGCAACGGTATTAGGTGCTGGAAAGCAGGTTGGAGGCGTTCTGTCCGATAAGGCAAAAGACGCAAGGGATTATGCAAAGGATGCAACCGAGCTTGCAGGATTAAAGAAACAGATATCATCTAACAGGCAGGTACTTAAAGACAATTATGCTGCTCTGGGTGAGTATTACTATAACAAGTATAAGGATGATCCGGCTGCAGAGGTTGTTGAGAATGTAAGATCCATAAGAGATCTTGAGCAGGCGATCAAGGATCTTGAGGATAAGATAGTCGAGATCAAGGATGCTCAGACAGAGCTTAAGGCAGCTAAGGAAGCAGCCAGAGAAGAGGCTAAAAAATCGGCTGAAGAAGCTAAGATGGCCGCAGCAGATGAGTCAGCCCCGGCAGATGTGGATGATGAACTTCTGAAAGTAAAAGAGGCATCTGAAGAAGTAAAAGAAGCAGCGGAGGATATTAAGGAAACGGTAACCGACGCCGCAGAAGATATCAAGGACGCAGTAACTGATGCAGCAGACGATATCAAAGATAATAATAACTGATGTAAACTTCATATGAAGCAAGGGGAGCGTTTTTTAACGCTCCCTTCTTGTGTTTAGAAATCAGTAGATGGTTGAGGAGTATTTTATGGAACAGACAAGACAGGATGTAAGAAATGTAGCGATCATAGCCCACGTTGACCACGGCAAGACAACCCTGGTTGATGAACTCTTAAAACAAAGCGGCGTGTTCAGGGAGAATCAGGAAGTGACCGAAAGGGTCATGGACTCCGGCGATATAGAAAGGGAACGCGGAATCACCATTTTATCCAAGAATACGGCGGTAACCTATAAGGGCACTAAGATCAATATAGTTGATACTCCCGGACATGCTGATTTCGGTGGAGAGGTTGAGCGTGTGCTGAAGATGGTCGATGGCGTTATTCTGGTGGTAGATGCGTTTGAAGGACCGATGCCACAGACCAAATTTGTATTAAAGAAGGCTCTTGAACTCGACCTGTCGGTAATCGTATGCATAAATAAGATAGACAGACCTGAAGCGCGCCCGGAAGATGTGGAAGAGGAGGTGCTTGAACTGTTCATGGACTTAGACGCCAATGACAAACAGCTGGATTCTCCTTTTGTATACGCTTCTGCCAAGAACGGCTCCGCCACCACCAATCTGACTGTCAAGAACAAAGACATGACGCCTTTGTTTGAGACCATCATCGAACATATACCCGCTCCCTGCGGCGACCCTGAAGGTCCGGCACAGATGCTGATCAGTACCATAGACTATAACGAATATGTGGGAAGGATCGGCGTCGGCAAGATCGAAAACGGAACCGTCAAAACCGGACAGGATATGGTCATAGTCAATCACCATGAGACTGATGTTACCCGCAAGGTCAAGATCAGCAAGCTCTACGAATATGACGGATTAAATAAGGTTGAGGTAAAGGAAGCAACCATCGGATCTATTGTGGCAATATCCGGTATAAGCGACATAGGGATAGGTGATACGCTCTGCTCGCCGGACAATCCTGTTCCGATACCGTTCCAGAAAATATCTGAGCCTACCATTTCCATGGATTTCATAGTAAATGATTCTCCCCTTGCCGGAACTGAGGGCAAGTATGTTACGTCCAGACACATCAGAGACAGGCTTATGCGTGAACTGAATACCGATGTGTCGCTCAGGGTGGAGGAGACCGATACTACCGAAGCATATAAGGTATCGGGAAGAGGCGAACTGCATCTGTCCGTATTGATAGAGAATATGCGAAGAGAAGGATATGAATTCGCAGTTAGCAAGGCCGAGGTTATCTATAAGCATGACGAGAACGGCAAGCTCCTTGAACCCATGGAAGATGTATATGTGGATGTTCCGGATGAATATACAGGCGTCGTAATAGAGAGATTAAGCGGCAGAAAAGCCAATCTCACTGCCATGAATCCCATATCCGGAGGATATACCAGACTGGAATTCTCCATGCCGTCAAGAGGGCTTATAGGATACAGAGGAGATTTCATGACCGATACCAAGGGAAACGGTATCATGAATACACAGTTTAGCGGATACGAACCTTATAAGGGTGATATATCCTACCGTAAACAGGGTTCCCTTATCGCATTCGAGGCAGGTGAAGCAGTTACCTACGGACTGTTCAATGCACAGGAGAGAGGAGCGCTGTTTATCGGTCCCGGCGAAAAGGTATATGCCGGCATGGTAGTCGGACAGTCCGGCAAGACAGAGGATATAGAGGTCAACGTATGCAAGACCAAGCATCTGACCAATACAAGAAGTTCAAGCGCTGATGAAGCTCTGAGGCTTACACCCAAGAAGATCATGAGCTTGGAGCAGTGTCTGGACTTCATAGATACGGACGAATTGCTTGAAGTAACGCCGCAGACTTTAAGGATCCGTAAGAAGATTTTAGACTCAACACTTCGCAAGAGAGCGGCTATGGCTTCCAGGAATTAGACTTATATCACATTTTGTGGTAATATATATAGGTTATGGTTCATAGAGGAAGCTTATGGATTTCAGTAGCAGAGGAATAGCAAAGAAAAAGCATGAACTCAAGGCGGTAGCACCAAAGATATCAAGGAAGATCGGTATCTTTGTAGTTGAGTTGCTCATAATGGGATTTCTTGCCATAGCCGTTTGGGGAACAAGCGGAGGCATAGGCATATTCAAAGGTATCATTGCGACAGCTCCTGAGATCGGCAATATCGATGTTACCCCTACGGGTTATTCGACCTTTGTGTATGATATCGAAGGCAATCAGATAGCCAAACTGGTGTCTACGGATTCCAACCGTATTCCGGTCAGCATGGATCAGGTTCCGGATAACCTGGCTCATGCTTTTGTTGCCGTTGAGGACGCCAGATTCTATGAGCATAACGGTATAGACGTTAAAGGTATTATCCGTGCCGGCGTTACTGCTGTTACGCAGGGAGATTTTTCACAGGGTGCTTCTACCATTACCCAGCAGCTCCTTAAGAACAATGTATTCACGGAATGGACGTCTGAGTCGTCCATGATCGACAAATTCAAACGTAAATTCCAGGAACAGTATCTGGCTCTTGAACTTGAGAAGGTCATGAGCAAGAACGACATTCTGATCAATTATATGAATACCATCAACTTAGGTCAGAATACTCTGGGAGTCCAGGCGGCGTCCCTCAGATATTTCGGAAAGGACGTATCAACCCTCAGTCTGTCCGAGTGTGCGGTCATAGCCGGAATAACCCAGAATCCGTCCAGATACAATCCCATTTCCCATCCCGATAAAAACGCTGAACGTCGTGAGAAGGTATTAAGAAATATGCGCGAACAGGGGTATATCACCCAGGCTGATTATGACAGCGCCATGGCTGACGACGTTTATTCAAGGATTCAGCTGATCGATTCAGAGACGGCTGACGATACCATTAATTCATATTTTGTAGACGCTCTTACTGATGATGTATTAAGCGATCTGATAGCAGCCGGATATACGGATACACAGGCTTATACGCTTCTCTACAGCGGCGGTCTTAAGATATATTCGACTCAGGATCCGCAGATACAGAAGATCTGCGACGAAGTAATGTCCAATGAGGAGAATTTCCCTTCGGGAACAAAATGGTATCTGAATTATCAGATGACCGTTCAGCAGGCAGACGGCAATATGTACAATACCAGTACGGAGATGTTCAGATCCTATTACCGTCAGTTCGACAAGAGTTATAACCTCATATATCCCGATACAGAGAGCGCTTATGCGGATATTGAGAATTATAAAGAAGCTATACTTGAAACCGGGGACGAAGTGTTTGATGAGAAGATATCGTTAACACCTCAGCCGCAGGTATCGATCACTGTGGAGGATCAGTCTACGGGGCAGATCGTTGCCATGGTGGGTGGTCGTGGTTCCAAGACCGCCAGCCGTACTCTTAACAGGGCTACCGATACCACCAGACAGCCGGGATCTACTTTCAAGATAGTTTCAACATATGCTCCGGCGTTAGATTCTGCAGGACTTACTCTGGCATATATCCAGAATGACGCTCCTTTCAATTACGCCAACGGCACACCGGTGCGTAACTGGTACGGAGAGCAGTACAGAGGCCTTACGTCTCTCAGGGAAGGTATCAGGGAGTCAATGAACATCATAGCTGTCAAGACTCTGACGCAGATCACTCCGCAGCTTGGATTTGATTATCTTCAGAGTTTCGGATTCACTACCCTTGTAGACAGGCGTGAAGCCAAAGACGGAACCATTTATTCCGATATCACACAGGCTCTGGCTCTGGGCGGAATCACGGATGGCGTTACCAATGAAGAATTAAATGCTGCATATGCTACGATAGCTAACGGCGGTTTATATATCAAACCTAAGTTATATACCAAGGTGGTGGATCATGACGGAGCAGTGGTCCTTGACAATACTGAACTTAATGCGACCAGAGTTATCAAGGAGACCACAGCGTATCTGCTTACCGATGCGATGGAAGACGTTGTTACCAGCGGTACCGGCGGATCGGTAAACTTCGGCGGAACAGCCATAGCAGGTAAAACGGGAACCACATCTGATTACAATGATGTATGGTTTGCCGGCTATACTACATACTATACGGCGACAACATGGACCGGGTATGACAATAATGTCAAGCTGTCTTCCACAGAGGAGAAGAACCTGTCAAAGAAGATGTGGAGACTGGTCATGTCTAAGATACATGAGGGCAGAGAAGGAACCTCATTTGCAGTTCCCAGCGGGATAATCACAGCCACCGTATGCTCCAGATCCGGAAAACTTCCGATAGCAGGGCTTTGCGATGGTACATGCCGTACCGAATACTTCGCGGAAGGAACGGTTCCGACGGAAACCTGCGATGTTCATTATGAAGGCGAGATATGCGCGTATGATAATGTTCCCGCATGCGAGGGATGTCCTTTCTCCTATCATGGCGTAGTCGAAAGATTACCTGCTGAAGATCCTTCACTGTTGTCAGGTTCGTCTACTACCATCACTACAGTTGATGAAAACGGTAATGAGATAAAAGTTACGCAGGGAGCGCAGACCATGTGTCAGCACAATGCGGAGTTCTTCGCAAATCCCGAACATGAGGGTATAATAGCTGCCCAAAGAGCGGAACTTGAACAAAGGATAGCGGCAGCACAGGCTGCGGCAGCGGCTGAAGCAGCAGCGGCGGCACCTGCACCTGAACCTGCGCCGGAACAGCCTGCACCCGCTCCGGAATGATACGGGATATCCATGGAAGAGTATTATGAGATAGATTCCCCCGGCGAGGGTGAATATACAGATCGAAAATCCAGATTCATAGGTCATGCGTTTCCTGTGCGAAGCGAGAAGGAAGCCCTGGTCATTATCGATCAGGTTAAGCGCAAATACTGGGACGCCAGGCATAATTGCCATGCCTATGTGCTGGGTGACAATACATCAAGATTCTCTGATGACGGAGAACCGTCAGGTACTGCAGGACGGCCGATCTTAGAGGTTTTAAACGGGGCGAATGTCAGGAATATTGTTGTGGTGGTGACCAGATATTTCGGCGGCACACTTTTGGGAACCGGAGGACTGATCAAGGCATATACCGAGGCTACAAAAGAAGCTCTTGGCGCCACGACTTTAAAAAGGATAATACCGGCTTCGAAAGTCGAGATAGTCTGTGATTATAATGACTCGGGGAAGCTTAAGCATTATTTTGAAACAGGTCAGATAAGAACCGATGATACAGCATATACTGATGTGGTCACTATGCGTATAACCGTAAGTGAAGATACAGCGGAGGATGTGATTACTCATATTACGCAGATCACATCAGGTAAGGCAAGGGTGAGGGTCCTTGAGAAAGGCTTTTTCGCACTTTGATCCGGGACACCTGAAGAAAGGAGGATGGTATGGACGAGAATGAAGAACTCGAACTTGAGAACGAGATAAAAGATCTTCTTGAATCAAAACAATATACCAGACTCCGTCAGAAGGCAGCCGAGATGAACGAAGCCGATGTGGCGGCGATCATGGAAGACCTTGAGGATGCCGAACAGTTTAAGATGTTCAGGATATTGCCCAAGAGTATGGCTGCGGATGTATTTGCACACCTTGAGACAGATACCCAGCAGTATATCATCACATCACTGTCTGAGCGTGACGCCGGCAACATCATAGATAACCTGATGGCCGATGATGCGGCGGATCTGTTGGAAGAGATGCCTGCAAATGTGGTTAAAAAACTGCTTGCTTCCGCATCGCCTGAAACAAGGCGTGATGTTAACCATCTGCTTCAGTATCCTGAAGATTCCGCCGGAAGCATAATGACGGTGGAGTATGTTGACTTAAAGGAGAACCTTACCGTAGCAGAGGCTATAGACAGGATCAGAAAGGTTGGTCTTGACTCCGAAACCATTAATATATGTTATGTGCTTGACGCGAAGCGAACACTTATCGGTACCGTTGCGTTAAGATACCTGCTCCTGTCAGATCCCGACGCCATCATCGGTGATATAATGCATGAGAATGTCATATCACTCAATACTCTGATGGATCAGGAGGAGGTTGCAAGGCAGTTTAAGAAATACGACTTTACCGCCATGCCGGTCACAGACAACGAGAATCGTCTGGTTGGTATCATCACGGTCGATGACGTTGTGGACATCATGGAAGCCGAGGCAACGGAGGATATGGAAAAGATGGCAGCTATCGTGCCTTCTGATAAGCCATACATCCGTACCGGTATTTTTGAGACATGGAAAAAGCGTATCCCCTGGCTGCTGCTTTTGATGGTATCAGCAACCTTTACCAGCAGGATACTTACGTCATTTGAAGACGCTTTAAGCGTATGCGTAGTGCTTACGGCATATATTCCGATGATAATGGATACCGGAGGAAATGCCGGAGGACAGGCTTCAGTGTCCATAATCCGTGGACTCAGCCTTAACGAGATAGGTTTTTCTGATATCTGGAAGTGCGTATGGAAAGAGATCAGAGTGGCGGTTTTGTGCGGACTGACGCTTGCGATATGCAATTTTTTCAAGATGATATATCTTGATCAGATGAGCGTGATGGTATCGTTAGTCGTATGCCTGACACTGTTAAGCGCAGTCCTTATGGCGAAGCTTGTGGGATGTACGCTTCCCATGATAGCCAAGAAGATCGGTTTTGACCCGGCTGTCATGGCGTCGCCTTTTATCACGACAATAGTTGATGCACTTTCTCTTTTGGTGTATTTTAAGATAGCAACTACAGTACTGCATATATAAACTTATCATCTGGCTGTTGCCAAAGGCATAGGAGGTTATTTATGCAAGGTGGGATCATAAGGATATACAACGGAACCGGCAGAGGCAAGTCTCCGGCGGCGCTGGGAAGAGCCGTTCAGGCCGCAAGCCGCGGAAGAAGAGTTGTGATCATTCAGTTCCTCAAGAATAAGGGACTGTCAGAGACGGAATTCATTAAGAGACTCGAGCCTGACATCAAGGTATTCAGATTCGAGAAATCCGAAGAAGGATATGATGCTCTCTCTCCTAAGGAGCGTGAGGATGAGATAGTAAATATAAGAAACGGTATCAATTATGCCAGAAAGGTTTTAAACACCGGCGAATGTGATATGCTGATACTTGATGAAGTGCTGGGCCTGGTGGATAATGGTATCATCACGGTTGATGAGTTAAAGCAGGTACTTGACTTAAAGAGCGAGGATCAGGATATAATCATGACAGGTAACACAGTGACCGAGAGCCTGTGTGATCTGGCGGATGAGATAACAACGATAACAACCCGCTATAACGAAGGTCGATGACCGCAGTGAGCGGAATACGGTTTATAAATAATTGGAGGTAGTAAGATGGCAATTTTTAAAGGCGCAGGAGTAGCAATCGTAACACCGTTTAATGCAGACGGAAGTGTAAATTACGATAAGTTCGCCGAGATGATCGAAGAGCAGATCGCCGGCGGTACGGATGCGATCATTGTATGCGGAACTACAGGCGAATCCGCTTGTTTGAGTGAGAAGGAGCATGTTGAGGTAGTCAAGTTCTGTATAGAGCGTGTAAACAAGAGGATCCCTGTTATAGCAGGAACCGGATCAAACTGCACTCAGACGGCGATCGAACTTTCAACTGACGCCGAGAAGGACGGAGCTGACGGACTTTTACTTGTATCTCCTTATTACAATAAGGCAACACAGAATGGCCTGTACGCCCATTATAAGAAAGTAGCCGAGAATGTTAAGATCCCGATCATACTGTATAATGTTCCTTCCAGAACAGGATGTAACATCCTGCCTGAAACCGCAGCAAGACTGTGCAAGGATGTTCCTAATATCGCAGGAGTTAAGGAAGCAAGCGGCAATATTTCACAGGTTGCGAAGCTTATGAGCATCGCAGACGGTAAGGTTGATCTGTATTCCGGAAATGACGACCAGATCATTCCGCTTATGTCACTCGGAGGAATAGGCGTTATCTCGGTACTTAGCAATGTGGCTCCTAAGCAGACTCACGATATCTGTCAGAAGTTCTTTGACGGTGACGTCGCAGGCGCCGCTGCCGAGCAGCTTCGCGCAATAGATCTGATCGATGCGCTGTTCTGCGAGGTTAATCCTATTCCTGTTAAGGAAGCTTTAAATCTTATGGGCAAGGAAGTCGGACCTACCAGGATGCCGCTGTCACCCATGGATCCTAAGAATGTTGAACGTCTTAAAGCTGCAATGAAGGCTTACGGAATTCTGTGATCGGGGAGAGGACAAGATTATGACCAGAGTGATCATGCACGGCTGTAACGGCCGTATAGGACAGACCATATCGTCGATGCTTGCCGAAGATGCGGACATGAAGATCGTAGCAGGAATTGACAAGATAGACTTTGGAAAGAATGCATATCCGGTTTATGAGAATATAGCAGAATGCGTTCTTGAAGCCGATGTGATAATTGATTTTTCCAACGCAAATGCGATAGACGGACTTCTAAAATATGCAGTAGACAGGAAACTTCCCGTGGTTTTATGTACTACGGGATTATCCGAAGAGCAGCTTAAAAAAGTAGATGAAGCGTCTAAGCAGATACCGGTCTTAAGATCGGCCAATATGTCGCTTGGCGTGAACCTTCTGATGAAGCTTGTAAAGGAAGCCGCTGCAACTTTGTATGGAGCGGGATTCGATATTGAGATAGTTGAGAAGCACCACAGACATAAGCTGGATGCTCCCAGCGGTACAGCACTTGCTCTTGCTGATGCTGCAAACAGCGGCGTCAGTGAGAATCTTGATTACGTATATGACAGAAGTACGAGACGTGAGGAAAGGCCTGTAGCCGAGATAGGAATAAGTGCCGTAAGAGGCGGCTCCATAGTCGGAGATCATGATGTGATCTTTGCGGGTACGGATGAAGTGGTAACTCTGTCACATACCGCTTATTCAAGAAGCGTATTTGCAAAGGGAGCAATTGAAGCGGCGAAGTTCTTAAGCGACCGTGATCCCGGAATGTATGATATGAGCGATGTGATAGGTTGATCATATGAATGACACCCAGTTAATGTATCTTAAGAGTCTGTCGAAGCAGTATCCCAGCGTGGCCGCTGCTTCGACGGAGATCATCAATCTGCAGGCTATCCTTAACCTGCCCAAATCCACCGAACATTTTTTAACAGATATACACGGAGAATACGAACAGTTCAATCATGTGCTGAAGAACGGTTCCGGTTCAGTGCGCCGTAAGATAGACGAGGAATTCGGCATTACCCTGTCTGACAAGGATAAAAGGAGTCTTGCAACACTTATATATTATCCTAAGGAGAAGCTTGAGATAGTAAGATCATCTGAGGATAATATCGAAGACTGGTACAGGATCACCCTCCACAGGCTGGTACAGGTTACCAAAAGGGTATCTTCCAAATATACCAGATCCAAGGTCAGAAAAGCTCTTCCCAAAGAGTTCGCTTATGTTATAGAAGAACTGATTACGGAAAAAGCCGAGATCCAGAACAAAGAGGCATATTACAACGAGATCATCCATACGATAATCAAGATCGGCGCGGCACCGGATTTTATAGAAGCTCTTGCCAATCTGATACAGCGTATGGTCATCGATCATCTGCATATAGTCGGAGATATCTATGACAGAGGCCCCGGTCCTCACATCATCATGGATACTCTTAAGGCATATCATTCGGTGGATGTTCAGTGGGGCAATCATGATGTGGTATGGATGGGCGCATCTGCCGGGTCTGAGGCGTGTATCGCAAATGTTATCAGATTCTGTGCCCGCTACGGCAATATGCGCATCCTTGAAGAAGGATACGGGATCAACCTTATCCCGCTTGCAACACTGGCTCTGGGAGTATACGGCGATTCGGATACGAGTGAATTCGGGGTAAATTATGACGAGTCATACGACAAGAGCGACTTAAAGCTTGACGAGAGGATGCATAAGGCCATAGCGGTGATCCAGTTTAAGCTTGAAGGACAGCTGATAAAGAGACATCCTGAGTTTGAGATGGAAGACAGGCTGCTTCTCGATAAAATAGATTTTGAATCCCGCACTATCACCATAGGCGGCAAAAAATATGAAATGAAGGACTGTGATCTTCCTACGGTGGATCCTGCCGATCCGTATAAACTGAGTCCGGAAGAGCAGGAGACCATGGCCAAATTAAAGAGCGCCTTCATGCACTGCGAGAAGCTTAAGAGCCATGTGAAATTCCTTTTTGCAAAGGGAAGTCTGTATAAGATATATAATGCAAACCTTCTGTATCATGGCTGCGTGCCCCTTGATGAAAAAGGAAACTTTAAGAAGGTCACGGTGCAGGGCAGGGATTATTCGGGAAAAGCTCTGTACGACATTCTTGAATATCATGCAAGAAAAGGTTTTTACTCATCTGACGCTGACGAGAAAGCTTTTGGCTGCGATATTTTATGGTACATCTGGACAGGCCCGAATTCGCCGGTGTTCGGCAAGGATAAGATGACTACCTTTGAGAGATATTTTATAGCCGATCCGGAGACTCATAAGGAGAAAAAGAACAGTTACTATAAGCTTCTTGATAATGAGGAAGTCGTAGGAAGGATCATGAAGGAATTCGGTCTTGATCCCCTGTATTCACATATAGTGAACGGGCATGTTCCGGTGGAGGTAAAAAAGGGAGCGACTCCTATCAGATGCGGAGGAAAGCTTTTAGTCATAGACGGAGGTTTTTCCAAAGCATATCAGGGAAAAACCGGCATTGCAGGATATACGCTTGTCTCAAACTCACACGGAATGAGGCTGGTTGCGCATAAACCCTTTGAGTCTGCAGAAAATGCCGTAAAAACAGAAGCGGATATCTTCTCTGATGAGATAACTGTCGAAGTATTTCCCATGAGGAGACGTGTGGCGGATACCGATATCGGTGCGGAGATCAGAGATCAGATATATCAGTTGGAAGAACTGCTTAAGGCGTATAAAGACGGTCTTATATCTGAAAGGGATTGACAGATGGAATTTCGTCCTTGTATAGACATTCATAACGGCGCTGTCAAGCAGATAGTCGGCGGAGCGCTGAATGAAGAAGAAAAGAGCGTGAAGGAGAATTTCGTATCCGGAGCGGATGCGGCGTCCTACGCCCGGCTTTATAAGGAGCATGGATTATACGGCGGACACGTGATAATGCTTAATAAGTCCGGGACTCCCGAATATGAGGCGTCCAAAGCCCAGGCTCTTGGGGCGTTAAGGGCGTTTCCACAGGGCATGCAGATAGGCGGAGGCATAACTCCTGAAAATGCTATGGAATTCATTGACGCCGGAGCAAGTCATGTTATAGTGACCTCTTATGTGTTTAAGAACGGGATCATAGATATGGATGCCCTTAACCGTCTGGAAAACGCAGTCGGAAGAAAGAGAGTGGTCCTGGATCTTTCAGTCAGAAAACGTGATGACAGATATATGATAGTGACTGACAGATGGCAGGTATTCACATCTACGGAGCTTACCAGAGATACGCTTGATATGCTCTCTGACCATTGCGATGAGTTCCTGGTTCACGGAGTGGATGTGGAAGGCTTATCATCAGGGATCGAAAGCGAACTGGTAGGTATCCTGGGATCATGGAACGGCAGGCCTGTAACATATGCCGGCGGAGTTCATGGAATAAGTGATATTGAACTGATCTATGTACTCGGAGTGGGAAAAGTGAATGTGACCGTCGGATCGGCGCTTGATATCTTCGGCGGCGATCTTAAGATGAGCGAAGTGATCGAATTTTGCGAAAACGCGCGATAACAGACCAACAACAAATCCCATCCTTTCGGATGGGATTTGTTGTGTCATGAAATATAAAATACTGTGGTTTTGAATACTCTATATTTTATAACTTGGTTACGTTAACAGCCTGAGGGCCTTTTTCACCCTGTACTACTTCATACTCAACAGCCTGTCCTTCGTCAAGAGACTTGAAACCTTCCATGTTGAGTCCTGAATAGTGAACGAACACGTCATTACCCTGCTCGTCCGAGATGAATCCATAACCCTTCTGATTGTTGAACCACTTAACTGTACCCTTGTTCATCATGTACCTCCAAGTAAAAATAACTGTAACATAGATGCCGTAAAATGGCATTCATAGAGTGTAGGATATCACAGTTGCCGGATAATGTAAAGTGTAATTTGACCTAAGCGGGTTAGTGTGTTAGAATTGTTACGATTTTATTACGAACTGACATTTTTGGTGTATAAAGAACCTTAGAACATTCATTTTACGGAGGCAAAATCTGTGTCTGAGGATAGTAAAAAGCAAAGCCATGGTTTTCATATGATCCTGTTTGTGGACAGAAAGGATGGCGGCGTTGACCAGATGGGTATAGGTCGCGGGCCGGTACTGGGATTTCTGATCGTGATAGCTGTCGTTATCATCGTATGCGCCATCGGGTGGAAGGTGAATTCCAAAGCACGCAAGGCGGCGGAAGAGGAAAATGCATCATTAAATACTCAGATCGAAGAACTAAACAGCCAGATAACCGATCTGACTAACGCCAATAATGAATTATCCAATAAAGTTACTATCTTAAGCGATACCGTTAATACCAAAGTGGAAGAGCAGAATGCCATTAAGCAGGAAGCTGATGAAGCCCATTTCCCCGGAGGATTCCCATTATCTTCATCGGCATCAATGACGACCGATGACGACGATCCCAATACTGTTTTCTTCACAAGTAATGAAGGTACCAGTATCATAGCAACAGGCGCCGGCAAGGTTACGGAAGTCATCCCGGACGCTGATTACGGATATTGCATTAAGATCGACCATGATAACGGATACGTGACAGAGTATTATCTTGCGTCCGCGCCGCTTATCAAAGAGGGAGATGAAGTCTTACAGGGCGCTATCTTAAGCCTTGTTGAGAACAGCAACCAGAAGATCGCGTATAAAGTGTATCATGACGGAAAACAGATAGATCCGCTTACCATAATAAAAATCGACGGATAATGTTTGCTTTTAACACTCATTTGAGTTATCATATCTAACGTTGTGTTTGTATAAAAGGAGAGGATTATGAAAAAGAAACTTGTAGTCATGTT